>ERZ773158.3217-NODE-3217-length-10588-cov-22.898604_pt1 | contig 10588 bp, 11 predicted proteins | sample MGYA00511918_ERZ773158 | MGnify/ENA primary metagenome ERZ773158 (study PRJEB29015, sample SAMEA2737876) | human gut metagenome | biome: human gut; feature: human-associated habitat; material: faeces | place: China | collected 2012 ... | reverse complement strand
GAGTATCTATGCAGTTTGGCAGCAGTTGGAATGTTCTTGTACAGAATGGAATTGCTGTAAAACGCGATACATACCAGATACTTTGTCAGACAGGTTTGTGTTGTTTGAGTCTGGGGGTGTGAGTATGAAGTACCCATGTTTAATATTAAAGAGCATGTGTAAGACAGAAATACACCTTGAGATAACGCAGGAAGGCAGGAATGTCTATGGAGAACCTCTTGAACCTGTAATATGGGATGGTAAATGTAATTATCAGGATAGTGGTAAAACAGTGCTGACAGCAGAGAAACAGCTTATACAGCTTGAAGGATGTGCTTTGATACCAGGAGATATCGCACCAGAGCTTCCAGTTATTACCGAAGGTGATATAACGGTGTTCGGTGTGACAAGGCACATATATAAGGGCACTAAGGCGCGTAATCCTGATGGAACAGTAAATTATACAAGATTGGATGTGATGTAATGGCCAGGAATGTTAAATCAACGGTGAAGCTTAATATGCCTATGGTAAGGAAGCTTACGGCAGCAGCGGCGACTTCATTAGAAATGACAGCGGAAGCTATACACACGGATGTTGTGCAAAGTCAGGTGATACCAAGAGATACAGGTAAATTGCAGGGAGAAAGTACTCATATTAGCGCAGGAAAGAGTGAAACTGCCACTTACGAAAATGGACAGACAGTAACTAATGGTATTTCAAAAGCTGTAAATGGTAAAGTTATCATATCAACATCAGCACCGCAGGCAAGAAGATTATATTATCATCCGGAATACAACTTCCATCAGACGCCGTGGACAGATGAAAGCGGCAAACATGAAGGAAATGCAAATGCTAAAGGCAGATGGCTTGATGACTATATGAAAGGTGGTAAAAAGCAGGATTTTGCACCTAAAGCATTTGGAAAGTTTTATAAAAAGAATGCGGGGTTATGATGTTAGGAATAGGTGATGTAAGAGACCTTATAGCAGGTCTTGGAATAGCGGCTGATGACCATGTATATTGTGGAAAGCTTGATGATAAGAAAGATAAGAGCATAGGTGTATACCATCTTAACAGGGGAGATAATGTTCAGATGGCTGTTGGGGGTATACAGAACAGCTCTTACGCTGTCAAATCCATAAGTATACTGATTCATTGGAATAAAAGTGTCAGGGAGACTGAAAAAGTCTCACAGGAGCTTTACGACAAGCTCAGAGATATGAAACATGTAAACATTAATGACACAAATATTCTGTTTACAGAAATGTTAGTATCAGCACCGATTGAAGCTGATACAGACGATAAAGGAATATTTGAAATGGTCATAGAACTTAAATTTTGTTATGAAAGGTAGGTAGAAGTATGTCACAGAATACAAAGATAGCTGGGTATAACGCGGAAGCTACACCATTAACAGGGGTTAATCCGGTACATAAAATTCAGTTTGGAGTATGTATAACTGGAAGAAAGGATTCGGACACGCCAGAAACAGTAGAAACTAAGATCGTAAAAGATGCAGAGAGCTTAAGTATATCTGTAGATGGAACCATTGAGGAATGGAATCCAATGGATCAGGCTGGCTGGGTAAGAAGGCTCATGACAGCTAAGTCACTTGGTATGTCTTTCGGCGGTAAGCGTAACTATGGAGATGAAGGAAATGATTATGTAGCAAGTCGATTTATGAAGACAGGTCAGGATTGCAATACATGGGTGTCTATTATATTCCCTAATCTTGATCAGCTTCTTGTACCTGCAGTAATCGATGTAAAATCTCTTGGTGGAGATTCTACAAGCATTGATGCACTTGAATGGGAAGCACAGTCTGATGGTAAGCCGACATATATAGCATATGTAGCAGCTTAAAGAAAGAGAGGATATGAAAAATGGCAAAGACAGATTTTAGGGTAATAGATATCTCCATGAAGATTACGAATCAGTTACCTATGATTCGTATTACAGAAGATATAACTGTTACTGTTAATAACAGAAAGAGTACAATTCTCAACATACAGGCTATGGCACAGGAAGCAGAAAACAAGGAAAACAAGGATGATATGGCATTTATGATTAAAGGCCTTGAAATGCTTGTAGGAAAAGATGCTTCAGATAAGATTGAGGCATTAGATCTTCCTATTCCTGAATATAAGGAAATGTATAATACAATCATGCAGGTTGCTATGGGAACGTACGGCGAGGAGCAGACACCCTCAGCATAATGAGGTATATTATGATATATGGGATGATTGGGAGCTGATAGAAGCCAGCTTCCTGTCCCAGTACGGTATACGGTTGCGTACCGAAGACGATATGTCATGGTCGGAATTTTGTTCTTTATTGTCAGGAATAATGCCTGAAACACCACTCGGAAGAATTGTGGGAATCAGAGCAGAAAAAGATCCTAAGGTTATAAAGGAGTTTACTAAGGAGCAGAAGAAAATCCGCAATGACTGGATATTAAGAAGAAATAGAAAATTAATGGAAGATCCTGCAAATTACAATAAGTATTGGAGTGACTTCCAAAATTGGGCTAAGACCGCTTTCTCTAAGTAGAAAGTGGTCTTTTTAAATGCCGGAAAGGAGGGAGTATGTCGGATGTAGTAGGACAGATAGCTCTGGAACTTGGCATAGACAGTTCACAGATAGTTAATCAACTCACAGGAGCTTCCAATAAGGCAGCAAAGCAGGCAACATCCATCTTTTCTGGTATGGGAAAGAAAATAGCTGCTGGATTAAGTATAGCAGCTTTTACTAAGTTTACGAAAGACTGCTTAGAAGTTGGTTCTAATATTACAGAAGTACAGAATGTTGTGGATACGGCATTTAAAGGTTTGTCCGGATCAGCTGATGAGTGGGCTTCTAATGCCATGACTAACTTCGGTCTATCTGAATTATCTGCCAAGAAGTACATGGGTGTATTTGGTCAGATGAATGATGCTATGGGTATTACCGGAAAGACTGCACTTGATATGGCTGAAAATGTTACCGGATTAACAGGTGATGTTGCTTCATTTTACAATCTTGGTACAAATGAAGCATATACAAAGCTGAAATCTATTTGGACCGGTGAGACCGAGACACTTAAGGACTTAGGTGTTGTCATGACTCAGACGAATTTAGACCAGTATGCACTTAATAATGGTTTTGGTAAGACTACGGCTAAGATGACAGAGCAGGAAAAAGTAATGCTCCGTTATCAGTATGTTACAAGCGCACTATCCAATGCCACAGGAGACTTTGTTAAGACACAGGATTCCTGGGCGAATCAGACAAGAATATTATCACTCAGATTCGAACAGTTAAAGGCTTCTCTTGGAAAGGGCTTTATAGCATTATTTACACCTATATTACGAGGCTTAAATACTGTGCTTGCAGGCTTGCAGAAGGTTGCAGATGGATTTGCAACATTTACACAGATGCTTACTGGTGCGGATATCTCTTCTTCGGCTTCTGCTATAACAGGACTTGGAGATATAGCGTCAGACACAGCGGATAATGTAAGTGGAATAGGAGATGCAGCATCTTCTACAGCAAAGCAGATAGAGAAATCGCTGGCCGGATTTGACCAGATAGAAAAACTTTCAGAGCCGACGGACAGCAGTAGTTCTAGTGGAGGTGGCACATCTTCAGGTGGAATAAGTGTTGCACCTAGCACACAGGCAGATACCACAAATGCAGCATCTGCAATTGGCGATTTTGCAAATACGGCAAAGAAGGAATTAGATAAACTACGTAAATGGAGTGTATCAACATTTTCTCCATCTATGTCAAAAATATGGGATGGACTTACAAAGAATACAGATACAGCCAAGAAAAATTTAACAAATGCGTTTAATGATATAAAAGCATTAGGACCGCCGTTGTTAAATTATTTTAACGGTCCATTTACAAATTATCTTGTAACATGGGTCGACACTAATGGCAGTATATTAAATGGATTATTTGATAGCTTTAATACAGTCTTTTCGGATGTATGGAATAAAGCAGCATATCCTATACTTGCAAATTTTGTTTCTGTTGGATTACCAATGCTGACGGATTTTGCATCCCAGACGTTATCTTTAAATGGAACAATATTTGATACATTTAAAGCATCTTGGAATTCTTTATGGAGCGAAGTTGTAAGTCCAGCCATTGAATCTATATCAAATGTATGGATTGGCTTGGTTAATACAATGGCAGGGGCATGGAACGAATGGGGAGAGCCGATATTTACTGGAATAAAAACGGCTGTTAAGACTACCGGAGATGTATTCTTAGACATTTGGAATAATATGCTTCAGCCAGTCTGGGAGAATGCTTTAGATGTAATTGATAGAGTATGGAGTGAACATTTACAGCCATTACTTGCTAATTTCCTTGACTTTGTCGGCGAAGTGGTTACATGTGCTACGACAATATATAACAACTTTATTGCGCCTGTAGTGGGATTCTTATCTGAATTATTAGGACCAATATTTATAGCTATATTTGATTCTATAGGAAATAAGGTTGGAGTTGTCGTTGGAACCATAGCTGATTTAATGAACGATACAATTACTGTATTTAAAGGAGTTATACAGTTCATTAAGAGTGTTTTTTCTGGCGATTGGGAAGGTGCTTGGAATGGTATAGTTACGGCTTTTGATGGCATATTTAGCGGAATTGCTGATATTGCAAAAGGTCCTATTAATATGGTGATTGGCTTAATTAATGGATTACTTTCAGGGATGCAGAGAGGAATTAATGCTGTTGTAAAAGGTGTAAATAAATTAAGCTTTAAAGTACCAAACTGGGTACCGGGTATAGGTGGCGAAGATTTTGGATTCCATTTACCGGAAGCCGACTTCTCCAAGATTCCATACCTTGCACAAGGTGGATATGTTAAGCCTAATACCCCACAGCTTGCCATGATTGGCGATAACAGGCATCAGGGCGAAGTTGTAGCACCAGAAGGTAAGCTTCTTGATATGGCACAGAAGGCAGCAGCTATGGCATCTAGTGCGGAGTTATTGGCAGAGGCTATAAGTATTCTTAAGCAGATACTTAAGATACTTGAAACACTGGACCTTGATATACAGCTTGATGGAAAGAGTCTTAAGAAATATGTGGTTGATAAGATTAACGAGCATACAAAGCAAACAGGAAAATGTGAGATTATAACTTAACAAGGATGTGATGAATTGATACTGAGATGTGACGGACAGGAGCTTCCGGCTCCTGTGTCCATCAAGGTGGATGATGAGATTATATGGTCTTCTTCTACAGGACGAGCACTTGACGGAACAATGTTGGGTGATGTTGTCACTGAAAAGAAGACCTTATCTATTAATTGGGGAATATTGAAGGAAGATGAGATGGCACTTATTAAGAACAAACTCATCGCCGGATTCTTTCCAATAACATTCCATGACGATGGACAGGATATAACAATAACAAGCTATAGAGGTACATTGAGTAAAGAGGTGCTGGGTAATATAGGGGACGGCAACTATTATTACAGAAGTGCCAGTGTATCTATAATACAGCAGTAAGGAGCAAAACATGAAAAAGACAATGACTATTAAACAGATTGATAATAGTGCAGCAATGCTTAAGAATTTACAGGGCTTAAGAAAGCATTGGCCTGTAAAAGTAAATTATGCAATTGCAAAGAATCTTAAGACATTGTTAGGAGAAGTAGATATTTTTGTTACACAGAGAACTGAAGTAATACAGAACAATATGCTTAAAGATGAAAATGGGAATGCTGTCATGGATGGAGATTCTTACCAGTTCCCAGAAGGTAAAGAGCAGGAAGTTGTAAAAGAGATTGATGAGATGTACAACGTGGAAACGGATGTTGATGTACATATGATTAAGATGGAAGACATATCTGTATGTGATTCTGACAGCAGATATGATGGAACTACATTAGAGGATATTGCGGCCATTGAATTTATGATCGAGGATTAAGCTTATGTATAATAATGTATCAGAGCAATTTGCAACAACAATTAGATCACCATCGCGAACATTTAACTTACGATTAAAGATAAATGGTAAGTGGATTGACGCTGGCTTTAAAAAGATGAGCTATGAGACCGCTTCCACATCTGATGAGGGTATACAGATAGGTTCGGCTGTTGCAGCTAAGATAGAATTGACAGTAAAAAGAATAAATGAGTTGTTTGAAAACACAGAGATTCCTATAGAAATAGGATTAAAACTGCCAAGTGGGAAGTATGAATATATTCCGCTTGGCTTTTTTACTGCAGAACATCCAACGCTTGACCAGGCAACCACAACATTTACGGCTTACGACAGAATGATGAAGACCACAGGTGTATATGTATCTGAATTGACATATCCCGCAAGTGCAGAATCTGTTTTAAAAGAGATAAGTACTGGATGTGACGTTCCCTGTAATGTATCTGGCTTGAATGGAATAACTATTGATACTGCACCGGTAGGATATACCTATCGTGAGGTTATCGGATATATCGCTTCTTTAGCTGGAGGTTTTGCTTGCGTAGACAGAACTGGAACAATTGTTATTAAGTGGTATGAGGATAATGACTATACGATAAATGAATCCCGGATAATGACATTTGAAAAGAATGAGAGTGATTACCATTTAGATTATCTCACATGTAATGTTGACAGTAATACTTCTTTTACAGCAGGAAGTGGAACTTTGGGAATAATATTTGATAATCCGCTTATGACAGAAGAAAAGCTTAACTCTGTGTATAAGAAAGTAAGAGAATTTGCGTATAGAGGCGCAAGCTTAAAGACGCTAGGAGATATTCGACTGGATCCATGGGATATTGTAACTGTTGAAGAATTAGGTGAGACTTATAAGGTTCCGATTATGAATATAACTCAGGAATATGATGGCGGTCTTGCTATGACTATTACAGCTTATGGCAAAACAGAAACTGAAACAGAGACAGATTATAAAGGACCATCTACTAAGCTTGCAGAACGAACATATGCGGAAATGATGCTTACTAAGGAACTGGTTTCTAAAAAGGTAGATGCAGAATGGGTTAAGGCTAATACGGTAACTGCAGAGACTATTGTGTCTGTAAACAATGAGCTGCAGAATATTAAGAATAATTACCTTAAATCTAATGAGGCAGACATAAAGTTTGCAACAATAGAAGAAGAAAAGGTAATAAAATCTGACATAGAGCAGCTTAATGTTAAATATGAGAAAGTAGGCATATTAGATGGTGATGTTGCTGGTATTAAAACATTAATGTTTGGCTCTTCCACTGGCGAAAGCATTACTACAGATTTTGCAAATAGTGTTGTGAGCATGATAGGTACAGCACAAATAAAGGACTCTATGATAGATTCTTTAGATGCAAAGAAAATAAAGGCCCTGGACATTGATACCACAGATGTTGCAGTACATAGCAAAGACGGTTTGAGTAGATGGTCTGATAATACGATACAGATAAGTGATTCTAAGCGTGTTCGCGTTCAGATAGGTAAAGATACATCTGGAGACTATAACATGTATGTGTGGGATGTAAAGGGCAACCTGATGTTTGACGCGCTAGGTCTTACAGAACAGGGAGTTCAACGTGAGATTATCCGTAATGACATGGTAAAAGAGGATGCTAACATATCTGCCGGGAAACTGGATATAGAAAGCCTTTTTAATGTTATTAACAATGATGGCACACATACACTTAAGAGCAACAAGATATATCTGGATGATGCAGCACAGACACTTAATGTTCTTCTGCAAGATATAAGAACCGGTTCTGGAAAGGATTATTCCGAATGGGGAAGCTTATTAAAGCAGTCTGATGATTTTATAACACAAAAGTTATGGTGGACTGAGAACATAGACGGAACTAGTGTTAAGGAGAAGTTTTCCAATGTAAACCAGACGCTGCAGGAATATAGTGTAAGTTTATCTAATATGGCCAAGTATGACGATGAAATATACCTGATATCTTATGTGCCAACAAAGGATAATTATCCGGCTTGGGATTGGGGTGTTCCTGTGTATCCGGCTGATACACAGTTTCCACGCGAAGAAACATGGCAGTACAACGATACTGAGTGGGATAAGTATATTGGAAAGGTTGCTTACTGGGAGAACGAAGGCAGAGCATGGCGGTTCATCCGCAATGAGGATGGAAGCCATGGTTGGAAAGATATTCCTAATTCGGAAACAGCTTATATGCTGAAGCAAAATTCTGCATTAAGAATCAATCTTGATAGCATAAGTAGCAGTTTGTCATTAACTCAGCAGGATTTAAAGGGCAATTATAGTACAACAACGCAGATGAATAACGCTATAACACAAGCAATAACTAAGGAAAGTAATAGTATTAAGCTAGAAGTATCTGGCACCTATGCAACTAAAAATGATATTAATAATCTACAAATTGGTGGAGTCAATAGATTCATAAAAAGCACTGTAACTCCTAATAAGTATATAACAGCCACTGGCATAATAACAGATGGCGGTAACTATTGGGATTTGACGGACTACATAGATGTGTCTAAGTGGAAAAACTATGTAGCGAGTGGATGGACCAATCTGGGTAATGCACCGGCTACTTGTTTTTATGACAGCAATAAAAAGTTTATCAGCGGAGTAGCAGATAAATCTACTGGAGTAAGAGGTTCTCTGCCAGTTCCTTCTAATGCTGCATATATGCGTTTTAGCTTTGCACATGTAGATACAAACAAGCTAAAAATAGAAAAGGGTACAAAAGCTACAGATTATTCTCCAGCACCAGAAGATATTGATGTTAAGTTTAACAATTATGCTACAACAGCAAGCCTTGAAGCATACATTAAGAAAGACCCAACGACAGGGGAACTTAAATCTGCAATTGAAGCTATTGCAGATGATATAACACTTAATGCAAGTGGAACAATTAATATTAGTGGTAATAAGTCTGTTAATATCAATGGTAATCTGTTCACGCTTACATCTACTAATACTACTATTTCAGCAGATGGTTCGATAGACTGTAAGAAGCTAAAAGCTGTTAATGCTGATTTAGAAGGCACATTTAAAAATGTAAATGTAACTGAAGAAGGTATTACAATGACCACTACTCTTATTGGTGGTGAATACCTTATGAAAAGTAGCACTGGCGCCTATCTGAAAATACAAGGACATTTTATAAATCTGTCAAACGAAGACGGAACAAGAAATGCTGTAAGCATTCGCCGTGATGGAATATATGTTGATGATTATTATTATATCAGAAGCGGTGATGCATATTATAACTTAATGGATTGGATACGACATAGTGAGACAGCTGGTACGGTAGATATAAGTGGAAATAACTGTTATATAGAGGGTTATTACTATATAAGGCACCATGGTGAATGGTGGAAATTAGAAGACTATGTCAAAGACATAGCAAATAATTAATATAAATCCGCACAGCGGTAGAAAGGAAAACAATATGTTAAATACAACAAAGAATACATCAATGAATGGAAATAGTTCTATAGAGGAAAAGGCTGTAGTTACATTTTCAGCCAGCATACCTTCCGCAGGTGAGATAACTATTAATAAGAGAATTGCAGACAGAAGAGCATATATTGAGAATCAAGAAGAATGCGATACAGATTTTGCTAATTTTGAAGCAGAGGTGATGGCAGCACTTAAGGAGATGTAATTATGAGTTTAACAGGATTTATTTCTTACAAAAGAGTAGGTTGGACGGGGCAAACACCGTGGAACCCAACAAACCTTAACATAATGGATAAGGGAATTAAAGATAACAATGACATGATTGCGAATCTCAGAAGCGAGGTAAGTGCACTAAACAGCAATATTGACGTTAAAAACTCTTTTTGCAAAAATGTTGCAAGTATAAATGGTACTCTTGAAGGTTATGGCTATAATTATTGCTATTATAATAAATCTACCAAAACAGGGATTTTATACTTTGCTTCAAAAATTGAAACACCAGATTCTGCACAGAATAATTTTACCGGATATTATGATGTGACAACAGTCCTTAAGAATATGGGTATTACTAGCTTTAATAAAATATTGGAAAGTAATTATACTCCATACGATTCCACAGGTATAGTTCGATATAAATTGGTCGGATATGGAACGACATTATTATATAATTCTGCAAATCAGAATTATGCTTTTGCTCGATATTATACAAAAGACGGTAATAAAGGAGCGTGGGCAACTACTGAATTTAAGAAAGGCGATTATATTACAGGTACGCTTATATTTAGTTAAGTTTCAGATACTGCCTTAGTAATTGCACCATCATATTTAATATTATTACTGTTTTGTGAACATATAACAAGAGAAAAATTGAAGTTGCACCAGTGCAACAGAAAGGATATTGACTTATGGAAAAATTAAAAGTAATTGTAACAGCGGTGTGGAGCATTATATTAAGTGCCCTGGGAATTTTGGCAATTCCAGTATTATTATTGGTAACATGTAATCTAATAGATTATTTCACAGGTATTGCGGCTTCTAAATTTAGAAAGCAGCAGATAGATAGTTATAAAGGAATAAGAGGGATTGCAAAGAAAATATGTATGTGGCTTTTGGTGGGAGTTGGTGTGATAGTAGACCGGCTCCTTTCTTATTCTGCAGGTGTTATTGGAATAACATTGCCATTTACATTTTTA
>ERZ773158.3216-NODE-3216-length-10592-cov-3.128405_pt1 | contig 10592 bp, 9 predicted proteins | sample MGYA00511918_ERZ773158 | MGnify/ENA primary metagenome ERZ773158 (study PRJEB29015, sample SAMEA2737876) | human gut metagenome | biome: human gut; feature: human-associated habitat; material: faeces | place: China | collected 2012 ... | reverse complement strand
GAATCCTGCGGTTGTCTTCCGAGAGTTCCAGGTAGAACCGTTCCGCCGCGCCGAAGGTACGCAGCCAGTCGACGCCGTGATGCTTTTTAAAGCGCTTATCCTCAAGGCAGATGAAAGCGTTTCTTAGATTTTCCGGCATCTTGTCGAAATCGACCCATATTCTGTTCTCCTCGCCGTGGAGCTGAGCCATTTCAACGAGCTCGTTGTTGCTGTCATAGGCATAGACGAACGAGGTCTGGTTCTGATTCGCCTTGTAGTCGTCGAGATTTATCGCGATCTCGCCGTGGGCAAAAGACACGATATTGAAGAAAACATAACCTCCGATTATCGCCGTGGTGAGCATACCGACGACGAGCACACAGAGTATGACCAGCAGAGCTATCCTGCCGGCTTTTTTATTCGGCTTTTTATTCTTCTTTTTTGAAGATGTTTTGGCTGTTCCCATCTTTTTCGATGCGTTTGCGGAGCTGTTTGCCATCCGTGCGCCTCCTTCACATTACAATCCAGTTAAAAATTATAGCATACTTTTTGCAAAAAGTTTAGTCTAAATCCAAATATTCTCACTATTTTGTAAAATCAAAACAATAGCAGTGTATAAAACAACGTATAAAAATGCTAGAAAGGGGCAAAAATCACCACGAAAGCAGAAAAAGTAAGCCTGCGGAAAGGAAAAAGGAAAGATGAAAACCACGATAAAAAGCATCGCCGTTGCCCTTGCGTTCTGCGCCGCGGCGTTTCTGACCGTCTCGGCTATAATCGAAAACACCGCACCGGACGGGAGCGAAAAATACATCATGCGCGACTACAACGGCAGGATAGCGGTGTTCGTATACGGCGAGGACAAGCCGCAGGAGGTGTTCGATGTTTTCACATCTTCACTGCCCCGCGGCGAAGCCGAGCGCGTCTACAAGGGAATAACGGTCGAGGGCGACGAAGCACTTCAAAAGCTGATAGAAGATTTTACAGGGTAGTAAAAACAAAAGCGGCTGTTATCATCACGCAGGCACTGAGCCTCATGATGAACAGCCGCATTCTATTTTTATTGCCGATATTTATTCGCCCTTATCAAACATATCGTTAAGCTGGGCGCACACGGCAGACATTCTGCCGATACGCTCGCGCAGGATAGTTTCGGCTTTCTTCTGCGCCTCGGCGACTATTGCGTTCGCCTGCTCCTGCGCTTCGGCGACCGTCTTCTGCGCCTGGCTGCGCGCGGCGGTGACTATTGCATCCGACTGGCCGCGAGCCGACTCATTGCTCACTTCGAGCAGGTTCTTCTGCGCCTCAAGGTCGGATATCTCCTTTTCGAGAGCCTTCTTTCTGCTCTCTGCGGCGTTGAGCTCGTCAACCATATATCTGCCCTGATCGTCTCTGAGCTTTTCGAGGCGTTTTATATGCTTTGCAAACGCCACGCAGTTGTTATATAAACTGCGGTTCTGCGTTCTGAGTGCTTCTATCTCTTCGCTCGAAGCCGCTTCGCCCGCAGGAGCTTCGGCACGCTTTTCAAGCTCCGAGCCCCAGGCGTAAATTTTATTATATTCCTCCTGCAACATCGAGATATACGCATCCGTTGCCGCAATATCGTATCCCCTATCAACCACGGGGAGCTTCATCTTTCCTTCCACTTCTGTCATCCCTTCCCAAAAATCAGCTGTTTCTCTTTGCTATATCAACAAGGTTCTTGTAGCTTATCGCCATCGACTCGCGCGGGTCAATATCGCAGGTGTCCTGCTCGATAACGATATATCTTACACCAGAATCCCTGCACGCGCGGTAGCACTCATCGAGATTGAGGTTGCCTGTGCCAACTTCGGCAAAATCGGGCTTGTTCTCGCTGTTGGTTTTATAATCCTTGAAGTGGCAGACCTTCATTCTGCCGCTGAGGCGATTTATGAAATCCGCCGGATCGCCGCCACCATACTGAACCCAATATGTGTCCATTATAAAGCCGAACAGCTCGGGATCGGTGTCATCGATAAGCATATCTATAACGCGCCTGCCGTTATATTTCTTGAACTCGAAAGCGTGGTTATGATAGGCAAAGTGCATTCCCATATCGCGAAGCTTTTTTGCGAGCTCGCCCGTAAGCTTTATAAACTCGCGCACGCCCTCTTCGCTACCGCTGTACTCCCCCGGCATACAGCCGACTCCGAGCGTGTCGCAGTGGATCATTTTATGCTCCCTGACAACGGCTTCGGTATCGCTGAGCATGCGGTCGAACGAAGTGTGCGTGACGCAGACATCCATACTGTACTTATCAACAAGATATGTGACCTTCTCCGGCTCGATAGGTCCGATAGCGGAAATCTGAATCGTGTTGATGCCGATAGAATCAAGATAGGCAAAAGTCTTTTCGGCATCTTCATAATTCTGTATGTAGTCGCGTAAAGTATAGAGCTGCGCACCGAGTTTGATATCCGACACGAGAGCACCTCCGTTCCCGCTTTTTCTACAGATTATTATATTATAGCCGTCCCGAAGTTTCAAGTGAATTTACAAAAAAAGCCCGGACTTGCAAACTCCGGCAAACCTCGAATATAGATATTCTACGGGAGGCGGTGCTGTGTTCGGTTGGTTTTTGCAGTTATTTTCAAACGGATTTCTCTTTTTTATCCTGCATCTGAGCCAGCCGGGCTCATTTGCCCCGCCGCTGAGTGCGGCGCAGGAGCGCGAGGCTCTTGCGAAAATGCACGCGGGCGACAAATCGGCGCGCAGCGAACTCATTGAGCACAACCTGCGGCTCGTGGCGCACATAGTAAAAAAATACTACGCCGCATATTCGGATCAGGACGATCTTATTTCGATAGGCACGGTCGGGCTGATAAAAGCTATAGACTCGTTCAAGCCCGACAAGGGCACGCGCCTTGCGACATACGCCGCGAAATGCGTTGAAAATGAGATACTGATGCACTTTCGCTCGATGAAAAAGAGCGCACACGACATCTCGCTCGAAGACCCGATCGACAGCGACAGCGAGGGAAACCCGCTCACGCTAATGGATATTATCTGCACGCCGGACTGCATCGCAGACGATCTTGATTTAAAAATAAAGAGCGAGAAGCTGCGCGGTCTTGTCATTGGCATACCAGACCCGCGCGAAAGGGCGATAATCGTCATGCGCTACGGGCTCGACGGCAACGAGCCGCTGACACAGCGCGAGATAGCGTCGATGATGAACATCTCCCGCTCCTATGTCAGCAGGATAGAAAAGCGCGCGCTCGAAAGGCTCGGGAAAGGAATGAAACAGCCGTGAGAATCATCCCACGGCTGCATTTTTATTTTATAATGTCGTTATCCTTGATGTACTTCACAGTCTCATCAACGGTTGTGAACGCGAGGGCAACCGAAGTATCGGCGGCTCCGTAATAGATAGCTATTCTGCCGGTCTCGGCATCCGCGAGCGCAGCGCACGGGAACACGACGTTCGGCACATCGCCGACGCATTCATAGAGCTCATGGGGAGCTAACAGGAAGCTGTCCGCGCGGTGGAGCACTTTCCACGGCTCATCTTTATCGAGGATGGCGGCGCCCATGCGGTAAACAAAGCCGTTGCAGGTGTTCAGCACACCGTGGTAGAAGAGGAGCCAGCCCTCGTCGGTTTCAATAGGAGTCGGACCCGCTCCGACTTTTGTAGCTTCCCAGTTCTCGACCGGGCTCATAACAAAGCGGTGCTTACCCCAATAAGTGAGGTCTTTCGACTGACTGATGAATATATCACCGTAAGGGGTGTGTCCCCTGTCGCACGGGCGAATAAGCAGAAGATACTCGCCGTTCACCTTGCGCGGGAAAAGAACGCCGTTGCGGGCAACGGGATAGCAGGCATCCTCAAGCTGAGTCCAGCTCTTGAAATCCTCTGTATATGCTATGCCGATAGTTGTGCCGTGAGGGGTGAGATTGACCCACGAGAGATAGTATTTTCCGTCGAGCTCGCACAGGCGCGGATCGTAGCCGTTGAAGATATATTTATTCTCAAGCTCCCAGTTTATCGCGTCTTTGCTGAAGCCGACAACGAGCTTATGGGCGCGCGAGCGGATATCCGCCCTGAAAACTCCGGCAAAGCCCGAGCCGTAAGGCACAACAGCGGAATTGAAAATGCTGTTCGCCATATGCAGATTGTCGCGGGTGATAACGGGATTGCTGCTGTAACGCCACACGGGGTATTCAAATCCTGCGGGTTTATCCTCCCACGGGATGTTTGGTATGTTTGTTCCGATTATTTTTGACATATCGTTTCAGCCTCCGCAAAATATTTACAGATAAAAAATGAAAGCCTCAAAACTCACTGTTCTGAGGCTTTCATATGGTCCGAGTGGCGAGACTTGAACTCACGGCCTCTTGACCCCCAGTCAAGCGCGCTACCAGCTGCGCCACACCCGGAAAGCTCATCAATAATACCACACCATAATTGATTTTGCAAGTGTTTTGACAAAATTTTTTTAACTTTCTACATTGCAAAGAGATAAAATTAATTTTCAGAAAAAACAATGTCTAAAATCAAAGATTCTTTGAATAAATCTGTGCGACGGTTCAAATAAGAGCAATTAATATTCAAGCAAAATATACTAAGCGTTCACCGGTATAGCAGAAGATTATAGCTCATTTAACAGAATACCAATATCCTGAGAGATTTGAATCACAAATGATTTTATTGTGTTCTCAACTCTTTTATTGAATTTTATTTTCAGAATGTCCTGAAGATTCTTTTCTGTAACCTTTTTTAGATGAGGGGTATTATTAATAATTTCTACATTTGGTTTTATACCAAACTGGATATAGCCGCAAGAAAGCATATGCGGTTTTCTATATGTTATCTCGGCAACACTTTTTCCATTAAATGAAGCTGTTGAAATATATGAACCGCCTTTTGTTTTAGACCTGATTGAAATTTCGATTTGATTTTCATTTACACGCAATCCAACATTGTTAAAATTAAATCGTGGAAAGTTGCGCATTATTATATCGGGACTTTCTTCATCGTCAAAGACTTTGTCTAGCACTTTATCTGATGAAATTCCAGAAGGATCATATGCATTTTCTACACTTTTGGAATTTTCAAGTATTTTATTCTTTATAGTCTGCCATTGCGCCCACGTCATATTGATTTCACGCGGTTCTGCTCCTGCATACGAACCTATAATTTCGCACTCTTCCATTCTATCAATAAGGCGAGCTGAGCGTGCATATCCCAACCTTAACCGACGCTGAATCAACTGCACCGATGCTTGACCCGCCTCAAATACAACATCCACAGCATCAAGAAAAAGTTCCTCTTCATCCAAAGCTTTCATAATAGTTTGCAAGCTCTGCTCACTACTGAAGTTATCAAGGCTCTTGATTTTCATACTTTCAAAAGCATAAGTACTTTTTCTTTCCGACATTGGAACTTTTTTTATTGTTTTTTGGATATCTTCATACGTCGTATACATTCCCTGACATTTCACAAAATTATTTCGCCATTTAAATATTAGTTCACCCGGAATACTAAGATTTTCAGCTCCAGTTTTATCTACTACAAGTTTTGAATCAATCCCATTCGAGACACAGAAACAAATTCTGCCAGGCACATATGTTAAAATATCTTTTACAAGAATTTTTGATGGTGACACTGCGGATGTTACAAAAATAAAATGGATTCCTACTGCCCGACCAATTGATAGAATATTTTTTAGCAAAGCAGTTGTCTCAACATCAAGCCGCATGGAAGAAAAGTCATCTAAAACAACAAATAAATGTGGTAATCTTTCTTTTGCAGTTATATCACACTGCTTATTGTACGAAAATATATCTCTCACCGAGCGATTCGTCAATTGTTTAAGTCGCCAATTACACTCAACTGACAACTGTGAAATTACATCTATTGCTTTCTTATCATCTTTTATAACCGGCATAACAATATGAGGCAATGTATTAAACATACTGTAATCCACATATTTTGAGTCATAAATTAAAAAGTTAACTTCTTCGGAGCGATAATTGATTGCCAAATATGTTATAACTGTTTGAATAAAGGATGTTTTGCCTGAACCGGAAACGCCGCACACTAATAAATGTGGTATTTCACTTATATTCTGAAAAAACGATTCACCGTCAGTCCTTATGCCAATAGGCACAATGATTTCTTTCACTTCTGATTCATTAAATTGTTGCTTATCTTTTTCATAATCGCTATTTTGCAATACACCATCAGTGAAAGTAATATTACCCAACAAAATCACTTCTTTCTTACGGCTCACAAACATCCATTTTAAGCATTATGGTACTCAGTTCTCAAATTAAAATATAACCATAACTGCGCCCAGCTTCAGACAACTATCAAAATTTCAAGATTCGCAGAAGCCTGCATAAAATATCAACATTCAAACAAATTTAATATAATTACTTCACTCCGTCGAGTTCAAAGGCATAGAGCCAGCCGCACTTCATTTCGTCGGGGTTTATCTGCGGGAATACGAGCTTTGCTTTGCCGTTGTCGTTTTCGACGGCTATGGGCGCGTCATGCGCTAAAAGCTTCGCCTTTATATCCGGATTGTAATCCACCTTGTCGAGCGTGAGACTGCCGAACGGATAGGCGTTCGTTATCGCGTAGACTTTGTCGCCCTTTCTGGTGTAATATGTACCCTCCTGCGGCGCTTTGGTATAAATGCGCGTGCCGTAGATAGCGTCGCCGTTGACGCTGAGCCACTTACCCATATCGAGCAGGCGCTCCTGCATGATGACAGGAATAGTGCCGTCCGCGGCAGGGCCGATATTGAGCAGGAAGTTGCCGCCCTTTGAGACGAGCGAGCAGAGCGTTTCGATAAGTTCCTTGCTGCTCAGATATTCGTCAACGCCCTCGATACGGTTGAGTCCGAACGATGCGCCGATACCGCGGCACTCCTCGAACGGGCGGTCGAGCTCGACATCCTCAATGCGTCTGCCGTTGTCAATATAGCCGTATTCGGTGGTGAAATTGCCGCCCAGGCGTCCTCTTGTCTCCCTGCCCCAGCGGTCGTTGGGAACTATCGTGTCTTTGACAGGCGATTCGTTATAGAGCCACTGGAGGAAATCGGTCGAGTGCCAGACGGAGCTCGGGTGATCCCACTCCCCGTCCGTGAACAGAGTCCATGGCTCATATTTTGTTATAAGCTCCTTGAGCATCGGGATAAGATGCTTTACGGCATATTCCTCTGGATCTTTGAGGTAGAGCGGATGGAACCACTCATAAACCGAATGGTAGACGCCGAACTTAACATCCGTCTTTTCGAGCGCGGCTTTCAGCTCGCCGCAAAAGTCCCTGTGAGGTCCAACATCGACGCTGTTCCAGTTCCACGCATAGTCGCTCTTGAACATGCAGAAGCCGTCGTGGTGCTTCGAGACAAGGTTTATATACTTTGCGCCGGACTTTTCAAAGAGCTGCGCCCACTCGTCGGCATCAAAAAGTTCCGCCTTGAAGCCGCTGACAAAGTCCTCATACTGCGTTCCGGGGGCATACACCCTGTCGTGGAACTTGCGCGCGGCGCTGTTCTCGTCGCGTATCTGCTGCATATACCACTCGGCATACTGCCCTTTTTCGGTATACGCCGGCACGGAATAGAGACCCCAGTGGATGAATATGCCGAACTTCGCATCCGCGAACCAATCCGGCACATGGCGGCTGTTGAGCGATTCCCAGTTGTTTTCGTAATGCATTTTAACTCTCCGTTTTTGTTATATTTCTGAAAAGACGTCGCCGACGCCATTGAATATATATGTGGGTCTGTAGGGATAGAGATTGACATCCTCGAGGCTTGTGACTCCGGAGAGGACGAGGACTGTGTCAAGACCGGTTTCGATGCCCGCAATGACATCCGTGTCCATTCTGTCGCCTATCATCGCAGCCTCCGCCGAATGGACGCCGAGCATCTTGAGTCCCGTGCGCATCATGAGCGGATTGGGCTTGCCGACGAAATACGCCTTCTTGCCCGTCGCCATCTCTATCGGAGATATGAGCGCGCGGCACGCGGGGACGATGCCGTCCTCGACGGGACCCGTGAGATCGGTATTCGTGCCGATGAGCTTCGCGCCGTTTCTGACGAGGTTCGACGCATGGACGACCGTTTCATAGTTATAGCTCGAAGTCTCGCCGACTATGACATAGTCCGGGTCGATGCTGTTCATTGTGATACCCTGGTCATAGAGCGCGTTGACGAGTCCAGGGGCGCCGATAACATACGCCGAGCAGCCGGGCTTCTGACTGCTGATAAATTTTGCCGTTGCGAGGGCGCTGGTATAAAAATGGCTCTCATCAACATAAAGTCCCATTCTCTCAAGCTTCTGCTGAAGCTCACGCGGCGAGCGTTCGCTCGAATTCGTAAGGAACAGGAACGACTTGTTTTCTTTATATAGCCACTCCACGAACTCTTTGACATCCGGAAGCAGTCTGTCTCCGTGATATATGACACCGTCCATATCACATATAAATCCTTTTTTTGCTTTTAATGCATCCATATTTTCCCTCCCATGATAGGTTAGAATAAGCTTATCAGTTAACGGATGCAAAGTCAATAACTTACTTTGCGTTTATATTCACAAGCTCTGCGCGGAGCTTTGAATAGACTATTTTCTGGCTGCTGTAGAGTCCGTAATAGCCGGAGAGCAGATAGCTCACGGCGGCAGCGAGCGCAAACAGCGGCATACCCTGCGCGCCGAAGAGTTCGATGCTCAGGAATATAGAAGCGAGCGGACAGTTGACAACGCCGCAGAAAAGCGAGACGAGTCCGACCGCCGCGGCAAATCCGGGATCAAGCCCGATAAGTCCGCCGACGACGCATCCGAAGGTTGCGCCGACGAAGAAAGTCGGGACTATCTCGCCGCCCTTGTATCCCGAGCCGACGGTGACGGCGGTGAAGATAAATTTGAGCAGGAACGCCTCGGGCTTCGCATTGCCGCCGATGGCGCGTTCGACTATATCCATGCCCGCGCCGTTGTAGTCCCCGCTTCGGCAAATAAGAGACAGCGCGACGATTATCAATCCGCCGACGACTGCGCGGACGAAAGTGTTTTTGAAAATTTTTGCAAAGAGCTTATGTGTACCGTGCAGGCCGAGGCAGAACCCGATACTCAGCAGAGCGCATATTGCGGCGAGCAGAGCGGTAAGCAGGCAGCTCTTGAGCGAAAATGCAGGGATATTCGAGACGATAAACGCGACGGGTTCGGTGCCCATAAGAGTCGAGATAAAATATGCGACGAACGCGGACACGACGCACGGGAGCAGACCCGCATAGTAAATGACACCGACGCTGATAACACCGAGGGCGAAAACGGCGGCGGTTATCGGCGTTCCGAAAAGCGCGGAGAACACGGCGCTCATTCCGCACATAGTCATGATATGCATATCTTTTTCATCGAGGCGGGCTATTTTGCCTATCAGCCCCGCGATGCTGCCGCCGAGCTGAAGAGCCGCGCCCTCTCGTCCGGCGGAGCCGCCGAAGAGGTGCGTTATAACAGTTGAGACAAATATCAGCGGTGCGAGCAAAACCGGCACGCCCTGCGGCGAGCGCACGGCATCGAGTATCTCGTTAGTGCCGATATCTTTTTTGCCGGAGAGCTTATACAAACCGGCTATCACAAGCCCGCCGACGGGCAGCAGAAACACTATCCACGAATGAGCCTTGCGCACGCCGGTAACATATTCGACGCTCAGATGAAACAGCGCGCCGACCGCGCCGCCCACGGCTCCCGTGACTGCGGCGAGAGCAAACCATTTCAGAAAAGTCAGCAGATACTTTCCCGCCGACTTGCAGTTGTTTTTCAGATTTATTTTGACAAACTTCACTTTTACCCCATCCATTAATATATGTTGATTAGATTTTATCACTTTATCACAGCTTTGGCAACGAGAAGAAAAAATTTGCGCCATGATTATGGCTTAATATACATCAATAGTTGAACGGTGTGATATCCGCCCCTACCTTCGCGTCCTACAGCAAATATATTTTTATATTCCCCGCGTTTCGGCATTTTCTTTTTATTTGAAAAAGAAAACGCCTGCAAAAGAAAAGCAAACTCAGTGTACGCCCCGAGATCCCGGCAGCGCCGCGTCAAGTCGCTGCACCCTACAAGTTGTGCGCTGCTAAAATTGTGAGATTTCGCGGGCGGATGATATCCGCCCCTGCCGTGCACTTATATTACTTTGAGCAAAGCAAAACAATTCATCGGTCTTGGTTTACGCCGAACTGTCTTCCTTTACGCAAGGGAGTCGAAGTAAAATTTATATTGCGATAAAAATTCAAGGACCGCCGGAGCGATCCTTGCTTTTTTATTTTTCTTTGAGCAGTTTTGCGAGTTCATCCATGAACGTATTGATATCCTTGAACTGCCTGTAGACGGAAGCGAAGCGGACATATGCGACTTCGTCAATGCTCTTGAGCTTCTCCATTGCGAGCTCACCGATATAGACGGTTGTCACCTCGCGGTCGAGCGAATTCTGGAGCACAGCCTCAATCTCGCTGACTGCCTTTTCGAGCTGTTCCATATAGACCGGGCGCTTTTCGCACGCCTTGAGCATGCTGTTGAAAAGCTTGTTTCTGTCAAAAACCTCGCGCGATTTGTCCTTTTTGACGACGACTATCGGC
>ERZ773158.3189-NODE-3189-length-10663-cov-4.589178_pt1 | contig 10663 bp, 8 predicted proteins | sample MGYA00511918_ERZ773158 | MGnify/ENA primary metagenome ERZ773158 (study PRJEB29015, sample SAMEA2737876) | human gut metagenome | biome: human gut; feature: human-associated habitat; material: faeces | place: China | collected 2012 ... | reverse complement strand
CTGCGGGTCCCGTATCAGGGCATACTCGGATTCCTCTAATTGAAGGTTATCCATGAAGAACTTCTTATCCACGTTGCCGCCGTTAAAGATAAATTGATGGACGGGGATGGAAAAGAGGGGACGTGTCAGCTCCCGTATCCCCGGCTGGGTGAAGTCCTCCAGATTCTGGCTGGCAAGGAACAGGGCGGATTCCTTTTTTCGTACTCTTTTAAGCGCGTTGCGGATGTAGGTGATGACGGTGGGATCGGACAGCCACAGGTACAGCTCGTCAATGGCTGCCACGGAATTGCCCAGCGTCAGAAGCTGATCCGACATATAGGACAGCAGACTGAACAGCAGGGTGTTCCGCAGATTTTCCGCCATGTTATCCAGCCCCTTGACACAGAAAACAAGGAATTTGGAGTTCGTGATATTGGTGTGCCCATTGAAGAACCTGGCGTCCGCGCCGCGGCACATGGAATGGAGTTCCAGCAGCAGATCCCGCAGCATTTCCCGCGGATAAAGACCGGCGGCGTCATAGTTGTCATAGGCATCCTGGATCGTATCGTAGAGGTCGGAGAGGATTGGGTAATCCTCCGGCCGCGTCGACGCAAAGTCCGTGCGGTCGGTGATGTTCCACTTTTGATAGAGCCGCTCTACCATCAGCTCCAGCGTGTCGATGTGGGGCGTGTCAAAGCCCTTGTAGACGCGGAACACATCCCGCAGGAAGGAGATGTGCTGGGAGAGCAGCGTTCCCCGGAAAGCGTCCGGCGCGTCCGGGTCTTCCGGCCCGCTGCCATCGTCCCAGCAGCGGGGCTCCAGCAGGTTGATGCGGTACTGCCCGCTTAAGTAGTCCAGAAAGCAGCCGCCCAGGGCGCGGCACTCGTCCTCCATCTCGTGCTCGGAGTCCAATGAAATGACGCTTTTGCCCGCCTCCCGCACATTGCAGAGCAGAAGCTTCAGAAGATAACTCTTGCCCTGTCCGGTGTTGCCGAGGATGAGGGCGCTGGCGTTGGTCTTGTCAGAAGCCCGGCGGTCGAAGTCCACGATGATGTTGGAGCCGAAGCGGTCACGGCCAATGAAGAAGCCCTTGGGATCGGTTTTGCCGGAATAGTTCATGGGGTATAGATTGGCAACGCTGCGTGCGGGTAATACCCGCTCCGCAAAATTTGCCAGCTGGCTGCCGCCCGCGGGGTTGGCGGAGAGAAAGCCCTCCCGCTGGCGCAGGAGCAGCGGATCGGCGCCCATGCGGGAGCGAACCAGTTGGGCGGATATCGTGTCCCGCGCCGCGCGCAGCTTTTCCGTATCCGCGGCTGCAATGTCCAGATACACGCCGCAGTGGATGAGCGGCTCCTTTTCCTGCCGCTGCTTCGCCAGCAGCTCCGCCATATCCCGCAGGTTGGCCTCCGCCGTGACGCTTTGCTTGTAGTCGTTGGTGTTGCTCCGCTCCATGCGGCTTTTGTTGGTGGCGGCGTGGAGGATGGCGTCCTCCTCGGCGGGCGTGACCTGCCGCGCCGTCAGGCGCAGATTGACGCCGCCCATATCGCCAAGGCCCCGCAGCAGCGCCAGCTCATCCGTCATGGGCGGGTAGCTTTTCAGTGTCATCGCCGTGTGATACCGGCTGCCAAGGATGAAGTGGTCGGTGTTGAATTTTATCGCCGCGGGCGCGATCATGTCCAAAAAGTCTTTCGGGCGCTGGATCTGCTCCGGCATCTTCTTTTTCTTCTTCTGTTTCTTTTTAGCCATGTACATACTCCTCTCCATCGAAATCACGGAATACCTCCGTGGTGAGATCCTGCCGGTAGTAGATCGCCAGCAGGCGCTTTACATCCTGCTCCTCCGCCAGACGCACACGGAGCCCGTGGTCGCAGATGGCTTTCTCCAACTGCCGCAGCGCGCTTTCATCCGCACCGGCTTTTTCATCCAGTGGGAGCACCAGCACAAATTTGCGGGAGGAGGCGGAGGAGAACTGGATGGCGTCCAAATGGGCCATGTCCCGCTCCAGCAGCTCCCGCACGGCAGGCTCCGTTTCCTCCTCCAAGCGCCGCAAGTAATACTCCTTATTTCGCTGGAAGGACTCACGGGAGTCCAGAGCCAGAATTTCCAAGGTTGGTTGGGTGCTGAGAAGCATGGTGAGGGAGCGGACACGGCCCCGGATGACCTCCGGGGACAGGACGGAGAGGTTGTCCGGCTGGATCAGGAAGAAGACCCGCTCTCCGGAATCTGTCACGATGCCGTGGGGCGTCACGCGGACGATGCCCATGAGCTGCCGGGTGGATTGCCGCTGGCGCAGCTCCTTTTTCTGTTTTCGGTTCATGGGTCCAGCCTCCATTCGTAATATTGTTGGCATAGAAAGAGAAAGCGAGCGGCACGGCGCAGGAAATCCAGAATGCTGGAGCCATCCACCTGAATGGTGAGAAAGGCGTACAGCACCGTGACCACCAGCAGTCCCATGCCGAGACCCTGGGTCAGCGCCAGCACAGAGAGCAAAGCGCCGATGCCAATCACGGCGATGTCCCGCAGCAGCCAGAGCCACAGCATGGGCTTGGCTTTCAGGTTTTCGGGGTAAATAAACATTTTGTTCCTCCAAAGCGAAACCGCTGCCGAAGATCTCAGCAGCGGTTCGCGCGATGTATTTCTTATTCTTCGGCGGCGCCGGTGTCCTCCGCCAGCGCCTGCCGGATGCAGTCCAGGAAGAAGGCGTTCTGCTTGATGCCGTTCCGCTTGAGGTATGCCTTGAGCTGCTCAAACAGCTCGGTGGGCACCTGAAACGCCACCGTCCTCACATTGTCCTTGTCCATCTTCACATTTTCCTCCATTTCATAATATTTTGTGATGAGCGTAGTCATGTACTGGCTCAATGTCTCGCCAGATTCCGCCTGACGCTGCCGTACTTTGGTATGCAGTTCCAAGGGAATTTCAGCGCAGAGGTTGCGCGTTTTTTCTGCCATAGCAGTTCCTCCAATCTTTTTAATGGTAAAGCTAAGATACCCGAAAGCAAGCACAAAAGCTATGACCAAAGCCAACGAAGAAGCGGCGTGAAACAGCGGCGATACCAATAAAGCGGCTATGCTACCCGCATGGCCGCGGCGATCCGCGACATAATAAACTCCACACAGGGTATCGCCACACTATTGCCCAAAGCTTTGTACCTTGCACTATCCGACGCGCCGGGGATGTCTGTCCAGCCGTCCGGGAAGCCCTGAAGCCGTTCACATTCCAAAGGTGTCAGGCGGCGAATGAGGTGATGTGTTTCAGAACAGGATGCGTTGATGATACACTTATCCTGACTGACGTATTGATTACCGATACCTTTTTCATCTCCGCGGCATAATGCTCCAACTGTTTTTTGATAAAGTTCTACGACCGCGTGGCGGTCTGTGGCGGTCAATGTATACGCCAAATTCTCCTGACAGCCAAGGCCGTTGCCGCCGTTCTCCGGCTGGCGGTCTACAATGTTTCCGGCAATGCAGATGGCGCCCGCGTTCTGCTCAACCAGAGGTATATTGTTACCCCCGGTTTTTCTTATCTTTTCTGTTGACACGATTACATTCTCCTTTCTGTTGTGTCCTTGCTTGTGGGACAAATTTTTTATATAATAAATAGCACGATGAAAACATTCCGGTTCACATCGTGCTATCATTACATTTGTTTAGAAAAGTTCCTCGCCCTGCGCTGCAGCCTTGTGCGTGAGGATATGTACTTTTCCACGCAGAAGTTCGACCTCGTAACGCAACTGCTCGTTTTCATGGAGAAGCCGTTGGATATAACCGTTCTTTTCCGCAATCAACCTATCCATCCTGCGTGTGCTTTCGGCACCTGCGGTTTTCTCAGGAGTTTGTGTTTGAATGATTCCGTATTCTACCAGCACTTCGCGAATATGAGGTTTGGCAAAAACGGAACGGGACAGACCGGTTACGCTTATCAGATCCTTGATTTTGATATTGTAGCCTTGGGACTCCAAGACAAGAATTGCTTGTGTTACCATTTCTACGGTGTCCTTGCGAGTTTTCTCCTGCCGCTGGACGAGGGATTTAGGTATTGTTCGCTTCATTTCTCTGCACATCCGTTTCAATTGATTTTAGTATGGATTCAAACAGTTCCGTATTTCTTTTCGCATTTTCACAAATGATTGGAAATGCCGAAAAACGTACTTGTTTTTCACGCCAAAGAGATATCTGCTCGCGATAGTATTCTATTTGCTCCGCATCGGGCACAAAGGCTTTGCATTCAAGGCAATTCCACATATCACTTTTGCAGTTGGTGATGTCGCTGCATATGCCACCACGGACACGGTGCGCTCTGAGGTTTTTCATAAGGCGCTGCTCCATTTGTTCATCCATATTGAGGATGCGACCACCAAATAGCACATACCGTTTATCTGATTCTTGCCGTTCAGCTAATACATAATTCTGCTTTTCACGGATCGTTTCTGGCATAAGATTCAAATGTGCATAGGCGTTAAAAATCATGGCATCTCCGTGATGGCCTGTCATCTCAGCTATCTGGGCAGCAGTGAAACCGGCTGCCAAACGATCTGTGATGCCGTTATGACGAAACTGGTGCGTTGTCACCACATAGACATTTCCCGTTTCATCCAAAATGTTGTAACGACGGCATATATTTCGAAAATGGTCGTTGACAGTAAATATTGATGCCACAAAGCAGAGCTTGGTAGAATATGTAGGTTTTCCTTTACGGCAATAACTCTGTCGGTATGAAAACAGCATTCCTTTTTTATCTTCTGGCAGAAACTCCTGGGTCTGACGCGCCGTTTCCTGTTGCTCTTTTATTAACCCTATGAGGTATCCGGCAATTCCCTTATCTTCCAAGTGAATACTTCTCGTGGCTGGCTGTTGCCAACCTCCGTTTTGCTTCCATGTAGGAATAAACAAAACATATTGACCGTTAAACCTTTTTAGACAGTCTATCTTCATGCCAAGGATCTCTCCAATACGTGAAGGTATAAGCCTGAGGAGCCAATATGCGCATCGAAGATAGAGCGCGATCTCATCGCTCTTGAATGCAGCATCTAACTGAACTGCAACGGGCTCAGGGATATACTTTGCATCGTACCTGCGTTGGCGGCAATAGGGGGATACACCAAATGGATTTTTACCCTTTACGCCATCAATACCATTCATTGTTTCAAAAAATGTACTCAACGATGACCAAACTCCAATACAGGTTGTCTCCGCAAGCCCGCGTTTTTCAAGGTAACGGTAGAAGTCGGTCGCAGCAAATTCATCGCAATTACTCAGCGGCAAGGTGCCTTTGCTAAGTGACCAAAAGTCAAAAAAACGAACAAGATCATCCATATATGCCTTGACGGTAGATATCTTCTTGCCGCGTATAAGGCTGATTGCCACAAAACACTTCACCGCTTCTTTGTGAAGCTTTGGAATTCTGCCAAAGTATAGCGTAAACGCACTGCTTTTTTCTGCGGGGCTGCGGCGCAAATTGCTGCACAGCCACTTATTCTCATGAAACTGCACATTGGGTCCAAGGTGCTCGACAAAGCGGATATATTCTTCCAGCTTTGCCGCATCATAGCTTTCAGCAAGGATAGCACTACTCATAATCGGCCTCCTTTCTCAATCATGCCTACAACGCTTTGGTAGGACTCCAACAAGCGGTATTCCTGCTTGTACTCAGGATACGTTGAATAATCTGTAATGCCATCCGTTTTGTACGCCTCCGTCAGCCTGCTCAAAATGTTTTCTTGTTCCTGCAGCAGCTTTTTCCAGTATGGAAGATACTGTTTTCCAGTGCATAAATTATGGCAATCCACGCAATTGTAGAGGCTGCATCGGTTCATACACGGCCCATCTGTCAACTTCCGAACACAAAACCCAAGTTCCACACGGCGTTGTCCAAGGCAGAAATCTGTGTACAGGAGCCTGCGTTCTTCTTGCGTATAATTTTCAAGCTGTTCGCCGGTCATGATAAGTTCAAACTTTTCTCTGAAAAATGCAGTATTTAATTCGGCCAGTTTTTTCTTCCGAACTTCAGCATAATATTTCGCCGCCGTGTCGCTGCATAAGTGCCCCAGCCAATAAGCTAATTCAACAGTAGTCGCTCCGTTTTCAATTAACCTAACAGCCAGGGTTTTACGGAATTGTTTAATGGTGAAGTGCCAGAGTTCTCCATTTTCGTCGCATATATCATACTTTCTGATAATCCCACGGATGCATTTGACAAATGGTTGAGAGTCAATAACTGCTCTCTCATACCCATACCTTCTGCTTCGGAAAATATACGATGTCCCCGCTATTTTTCTTTCCTCAGCATCCTCAATGATATGTTGGGAAAGCCTTCCAGCTATATCTTTGGGTATCATGATCCTGTGGTAGTCCCCAGCTCCGCGTCGATGTCTTGCACTTAGTGTTTTATGCGGAATATATTTCAGTTGGCAGACATTAGGGTATCGAGATTCTTCAATGCAGTCTTCTTCAAGAAGGTACACTTCTTTCAATCTCAGTCCTGTATTCATGAATAAATCGTATAGCAGCCTGTATTGACAGGGCATTTCTTCTCGATGCAAGTCCAATTGCTCCACCACTTCTTCCGGAATGATTTCGGTAGGTGTGTTAAACTGGCGAAGATTGTGAAATGTAACAATATCAAACGGATTGGTGCGCGGCCTTGGCGCTCTAATTTGTGTGTCCCGTTCAGTGCTCATGAGGTAACACATGATCCGTTTTAGACCGTTTACGGATTTTGCAATATAATATTGAGACAATGGTTCCCCATCATTTTTCCGCATTGCTTCAAGGGCTAAAACCAGTGCCCTGATGTGACCTTCCGTTATATCCGCAAAATATATGACCTCCGGCGCAATATCTGCAAGTGTGTTGATTGCCAGCTTACACGCATCAAAAAGAGGCACATAAACTTTCCCTTTTTGTTCAAATAGATAACAGAAATAATATTTCACCTCAGACCGCAGAGAAGGCCGTTTGATGGCTGTGAAATCAAGCCGTTTGAGCCGTAATACATTCCCATACGGCTCATATAACTTCCAAACATCACGGTAAGGTGTCACTTCTGTAGAATTACCTGCAACGAAAAGTTTCCGTTGGATAATACGTTCCTGCTCCACAGCCTTAAGAAGCATTTCCTTGAATGCTGGATCATATAGCGACAGAGAAGACATTTCGTAATGGAACATTGAAAGCAACAATGCACTATGGGATATCTGTTCTCGCTTCTGAGTAATGGCAGAGGCCATCCTCTGCAAATATGTTTCCAGTAAGCGTATGTCTTTAAGCATATACTCTATCGTAGCAACAACCCCTGCACATCTGGATATTTTTGACAAACTGTGTCCCGTAAGCATGGCCTCTCTTGCGGCTTCGCATTGTTCAGCAGTGAGCGGCTTTGCTTTACTCATTTTCCTCACCACCCCTATGCAGCTTTTCCATGACTGACTTTGCTATGATGGGATTATTATGATTCCTGTAATGATCGATAGATGAAAAGCTCCTCCAGCCGAAGCTTTCCATGATAATGCCATCGGTAATATTGTCTTCTGGATGGAGGGACTGATGTTCAAGAAATTCCATAACTTTTGTGCTGCGCCCATTGTGGGTTCGTATTTTCGCCGCATCGAGCCCGGCACGAGTGGCACACCGCTTTAATATCTTTAGGTAATTATGATAAGACATAGGCAGGCCTTGTCTTTTTCCGGAGTTCAGATTTATAAATAAATACTGACTGAGTTTGCCGCTCTCACTCTCGGCATCCGCCCTTTCAGTCTGGATGTACTTGTCTATAACCTCGCAGGTTTTCTTGGGGAGGGCAACAAGCCTGAGTTTATTTTCTCCATTTCTGGCATTAGCTCGTCCCTTTGACCTTGTTGGCTGTACAAGCTGTTCTATGGCATCATAACTGTCAAGCGTAACGCTAAGAACCTCATCGATTCGAAATCCCTCGAAGGTGAGGCGCAACACCGCTTCATCCCGCAGAGTATTGAAGTTTCTACATAGCAATTCTTTTGTTGCTTTGTCGTACCATTTGGTGTAATCACGACTGGACTTAAGCCTGGCAGCATATCCGTCAATCAAATATCTATACTCCCGTGAATAGATTTGTCCATACAGAAAAGAGCAATTCGCCTGTACGGATTTTTTCTTCCAAAGCATCTCTGTCTGTCGCATATCATCCAGCCAGCCATAAAAACCCGTGATGACTGTGACATACTTTGTTAATGTTGAATATCCCACCGATGACTGTAGTGATAGTACTTTTTCGTCCGCCAAGTTACCAAATACGAGTTCATGTAAGAACTCTCGCACATGGTGATTTGTCGCATTTTCGTATGTGACCTTTCTTGAATCCAACCAGTTCAAAAACGCTACAAGCTTCTTTGCATATTCCTTTCCAGTGCTCGTCTTTCGTATGCTTTTCAGTTCGAGCCATTGGTTGCCAGGGAAAAACGGCATATAATTTTTCGTAATCATATACCGTGTATAATTGGTACTGGCATCCGTCTCGAAACGAAAAACAACTACACGAAATGCTTTTTCTTCCCGCATTATTTTCCTCCTGTTACAATTCACTTGGACTAATCGCCCAAATGCATTATAAAGGTTTCTCTCACAAAACACGATACGGGAGGGACACTCTTACCAGTGTCCCTCCTCTGCATTGTCAATCGTGTGAATCTGTATCGTGTGCACGAGGTTCAGAAAATCCGGTCCCGTAGCGGGCGGACATGGTGGGGGCTACATCGTGCGGCCCTGTGTATCTTCCGTCAATGCCATGGTTTTCATAAACTTTGGGTCCTGTCGGACGCAGGACCAGAGGCTGGTGTCCATGCTCCTGTGCCCGGAGGGTTCCGGTGACATTTTCGCTGCACTCCATGATCTGCCCGCCCTGATCATTGATACAGAGGATGCTGGGCATACAGTTCCCGCTGGGGCTGCCTTTCAGGGTAGGCGATACGCCTTCCTGATATCCGATGGTCCCGGCGCTCGCGCCAGCTCCAGCAGAAAATCCAGCGACAAAGGTTTGTTGTTTCAACCCCGGCTGAGCCTGCAGTGCGCCTGCTACATCATGCAGGTCACGCACCTCGTCCCGCTGGTTGGCGGCGAATGCGATCTGCTTTTGCGGACCACTCTGACTGCTGCTTGGATTTGTGATAAAGGTCTGCATTTGGAGGTTCTGCGTTGCCATCAATGCACCGGACACACCGTCCAGGTCAATGCCTTCATTGCGCTGATTGATATGGTAGGCTTTCGCTTCGTCGGATATGGGCGCAGGCGGGTCAAGCCCTGCCTGCATACGCAAAGCTGCTTCCAATAAGGGTGGCAGCGATTTGCCGCGGCAGGCTGCGCGGCGCAGGATACCCAGGCACGCTGTCTGGGATAGCGAGTATCGGGATGGCGCTGTAGCCTGCAAAATCTGCCACAAGGAACACTCGACGACGTCTTTGGGGCACTCCGAAGTGTTGAGCTAATGTATAGCAGAAAATAATGTAAAGTCACCTCCTAAAACTGATGAAAAATCAGAAAAAATTATCGTCACACTTAACATAATTCCGTATAATTTAAACAATGGCATTGCCATATCAACTAATAGGAGGAATATGCTAATGACGATGGAGTACACAGGCTCATTGAGCGAATGGCTCAGGAAAACGATCAGCAAGTTAAAGTCACACTTAGCTGAACTCGGCTACAGTGAAAGCACGATTTTAAGGTTAGACGCGACATGGAAGGAGTTGATTGTATACTGCGAAGCGCATCAGACAACTGAGTTCACCGTGGATTTAGAGCGGAGATTTGTCTGGGAACGGTATGGTGCCGATCTTGGCGATAGGGATATATCTCAGAATGTCAGCCGGGCTATTCATATGTTGGACGATTATTTACAGTATGGGATGGTCTTTAAGCAATCAAGTATCACCTTGAAGGGCTTTTCTCCAGCCTATAAGGAGCTATTTGAAGGCTTTTTGGACAGTTTGCGCCAAAACCAAGTGGCTGAAGGTTCTATCAGAACTTGGCGGAGCAGGCTATTTCGCTTTGAGTATTTTCTGCTGGAGTCCGGCATTGAGCATTTCCACCTGCTTGAGCTGCACCATGTAAATACTTATATTGAACCTTTGACTGGATTTTCTCCCGGTACGGTTGCGGCAACAATTCGCATCTTAGGCAAGCTGTTTGATTACGCATTGGCCAAAGGCTACCATTATATCAGTTACGCCAATGCTTTGCCCTGTATCAGACGGACGCATAAGTATCGCCTGCCTACTGTTTTTTCACCGGATGAGGTAGAGTGCATTCTGGCTCAGGTAGACCGATCCAATCCGTTGGTGAAGCGGAACTATGCGATCCTGTTGTTGGTTACCCGGCTGGGGCTGCGCATCAGTGACGTGCGATTGCTTCGATTCGAGAGTATTGACTGGAAAAACAAGCGAATTTCAATTCATCAACAAAAAACCGGGATACCCTTAGAACTTCCATTGCTCGAAGATGTGGGCTGGGCAATCATTGATTACCTCCAGCATGGCCGCCCAGAGACAGACTGTCCATGTATATTTGTCCGGCACCTTGCACCGTTTGATGTCATGAGCGGTTCTATGCAAAGGTTGGTTTCCAAACTCGTTTCTAAAGCAGGTATTCATGTCTCTACGGATAAACCGATTGGGATGCACAGCTTCCGACCCAGTGCCGCTACCTCC
>ERZ773158.3187-NODE-3187-length-10679-cov-2.757154_pt1 | contig 10679 bp, 9 predicted proteins | sample MGYA00511918_ERZ773158 | MGnify/ENA primary metagenome ERZ773158 (study PRJEB29015, sample SAMEA2737876) | human gut metagenome | biome: human gut; feature: human-associated habitat; material: faeces | place: China | collected 2012 ... | reverse complement strand
ATTGCAAGAACTTTTTTTAAGAAAAATGGAATGGGTATAAAGGAATTTAGAGCTAAAACAAAGGCTTTTAAAGGTGGAGAAATTCTACCGTATAAATCAACAGAGAATCCAGACAATTATATTAATATTGCAAAAGAATCAAATGGTGAAGATTCTTTTGATAAGACATTGCGTAGGATTAAAATAATAGCTGCTATAGGTATACCGGTATTAATAGCTGCGATTATTTTAGTGGTTGTTTTAAAATTTGTTTTATAAGGAGGGTGCTTAAAAGTGGGTGCTTTTACTATAAAAAATCAACCCAAAATAAAAGATACTTTAATTAAAAAGAATGTGGAAATAAAAGTTGCTGATGCAGATAAAAAGAATGACGGTATTAGTGATGAAGAAGGAAAGATATTTAATGCCTGTATAGATTATTTTATAGCAGAGCAGTCAGTTCTTGTTAATAAATTAAATGCTTCGTTGAGCGAAGATAGGTATTTAGAAATAAAGAATAATATATTGAACATTGCTGAGCGTTATCTTAAAGAACATTGCAGTAATTCAGATTCGGCTAAAATGCTGTTAGAAAGATTTAAAACTTACATGTTTGGCTATTATATATTAGAGCCATTATTAAATGATGAATCTTTATCAGACGTTAAAGTGGTTACTTGGGATAACATTCGTGTGAAGCGTTTTGGAAAGAGAGAAAATGCAGGAATTAAGTTTTTAAGTGAAGAAGATTATAGAAGATTTACCCGAACAGTATGTTCCAGAAATAGGATTAGTATTAATAGCAAAAATGCATATCCTAATTTTTCAGATACTGTAAATAATCCGTTGTTTCGTTTGAGAATTAACCTTTCGGATGCTATTGTAAACAACAATAATCAGACTACTTTACATATAAGACTTGAGCCAAAATCAAAAGTTACTTTTGATAAATTGGTTAAAAGAAAATATATGACAGAGAATCAGAAAGAATATCTTATAAAAAAGTGGAGAGATGAAGGTGCAGGAATGCTTTTTGTTGGTCCTAATGGATCAGGAAAAACTACTGGTGTAAATGGAATGATAGAATATACACCTAAAGAAAAAAATATTTTGGCAATTCAGGAAACTGATGAGCTGTTTTTAATAAATCATCCTGAATTTATTTCAAGACATACTATTGAAGGTAATAATGAAGGAGATATTCATTATGGTCTTAAGGAACATAGTAGAAATGCACTGATGGATGACTGGGATGTTTTTTGTTTAGGTGAAATCAAGTCTGGTGATGATGCAGCTTCATTTCCGTCAATAGCAGCTACTGGTTCTCAAATTATATTGACTTCGCATGGAATGGATGAAATAGAAGGGTTATATAAGATAGGAGATTATATTAAACAGGCTACAGGATATGATCTTGACCAATGTATGCGTTTTTTGCTTGGAATAAAGGTTGTTTGTTATGTAAAAAATTACAGGATACAGAGTATTTCAGAAGTTAGAGGTTGGAATTATGATACAAATAAACTTAACGTTGTTAAACTGAATAATGAATGTATGTCAGATGATAATATAGATAAAAAAGTAGATAAGTTTTTCTTTAAGCTGTAGAAAGAAGAAAGGAGGGTACAGTGATTTATATAGGATATTTTATTATCTTTATCTGTTTTATTGGCTTGAGTTATCTGCTTGTTAATACTATTAAAGAAAAAGAAGTATTTAATGTTGTAGCCGAACAGTTAAAGGTACGTACTAACGTAATTTCTAAAGCTAGAATTAAATCCAGTGAGGAAGAATATAAACTTGTTGGTAATGATGAAAAAGTAGACTTTTTTACAAAGATAGATATTGTTATTAATGTGAGCGGTTTAAAAAGAAAGTTCCCTCATATTAACACTGAGTTAGTGCTTTTGTTCGTGGCATTAATTACATTGGCTGTTGGAATACTATCAGCTATTATTTTACAAAATACAATGTTTGTTCTGCTGGCGTGCATTATAACAATATTTTTTTTCTATTTTTTATACCATGCTGTATCAGATATGCAGGTTAAAAAGATAGATGAAGGTATATTACAGTTTGCAAATCTTCTACATAGTTATTCGTATCAAAGCGATTTGATTTCTGTATTTGAATCAATAACTCCACAGTTGGAGGAACCTTTAAGAACAGCAGTAGCTACATGTGTAGCTGAATCGAGAGTTGATGGTGATGTGTCAGGAGCTATAGGAAGATTGTCGTTGAAGATGCGACATAGAAAACTTACGGAACTGTTACAAGCACTAGAAGCAGGAAGTAAAAATAATGCTAATTATAAAGCAATAATTGGTCGTTGTTATGATTCAATTACTATTTATAAAGGAGAAAAGGAAGTAAGACGAGCAACTGTCAGGGGTGCAAGAATTAATATTATTTTAATGCTGCTTATTTTTTTCTTATGTATTGCTACATTAGTAGTATTCTTGGAATTACCTTTAAGCCTGATATTTTTCAGTGATATTGTAGGTAATATAATGTTTTTATTTTGCTGTACAGTACTTTTATATGTATGTTGGAAGTTTATTACGTTGGGTAGCAAGTAAAAAGTAAAAAAATAAAGGAGACTTGTGTGTTTATTGGAAGTTTATTACATTAGAAAAAAGAAAAAATGGAGGTGGAATTCTTGATAATGACTATTGCTATAGGAATTGTGATTGTAGCAATATCTATATTAATTGGTTTTTTGGTGTATTTTAAGGCATCAGATAATTCGCTTAACAGAGTCCATGAGGCAAGAAGAGAACTTTATGAATCAAATTCTAAATTAAACAAGTTTATAAAATTAAAACCAAAAACTTATAATAAGCTTCAGATTTATCTTAGTCAGGTAGGCGTTAATTATTTATTAAAAAGGGTTGTAGATCCTGTTGAATATGAATTCGTTAATGTTTTACTTGCTTTTGCGTTTGGAACATTGGGATATTGTTTTTTTGGTTTAGTAGGATTAATGCTAGGTTGTCTTTTAGGTTTTTTTATACTTCGTGTACTGTTAGATATCAATAACAGTAGGGATAATGATAAGATTGTTGAAGATTTGCAATCTATTTATGAAAATATCAAGATTAATACTGAATCTGGAGTATTTTTGACCGAAGCATTAAATTTATGTTATAAGGTTGCTTCGTGTGATAGGTTAAAGAAAGCTCTATATGAAATGATAACAGATATTATGGTGAATCAGAATGTAATGGATGCTATAGAAGATTTCAAGTTGAAGTTTAAAAGTGTTCATGTTGATACATTTTGTACTGTTTTAAGACAGGGTTATGAAACTGGTGATACGATGACTGCATTGTCTAGTGTATCACAACAGTTACTTAGTATTCAAAAGGCTATTGAAATAAAACATAAGCAGCGACTTGAAAATGATATAATGAAAGTTATGTTGGTTATTCTGCTTGCAATAATTATTGTAATTATGTATGCCGTTGTTATCGAGTATTCAATTGCAATGGTGTCATATTAATTTAAAATAATGTGAAGGAGACATGTGATGAAGAGTATTAAAAATTTAGAGAAAGAGAAGAAGAATATTTTTGTAAAGATAAAGCACAAGGGAGATGAATTTATCGGTAAAGCTATTCTTATTATATTAGCATTAGTAATAGGTGCAATATTTATAGCAACGATGAAAACACAGTTTAATAATTTTACGACAAAGACAGGTACAAAGATGGATACTTTCTTTAATCAGATTGACTAAGGGGTAGAGAATGAAAAGAGTGGTTAAGAAGATATTGAAATATAAATCAAATGGTAATCAGTTTATTGAAGCTTCTGTGTGTATATTAGCCACTGTTATATGTTCAGCTTGTATTATATTGTGTTTTTCCGTTTGGATGACACAGTATTCTACAAACGATGCATTGAATCTTATTCAGACATCTTATATAAAAAAAATGGAGATTACCGGGTATCTTACAAACGAGGATGAAGTAGCATTAAAAAAAGAATTATCTGATGCCGGTATTAAAAATGTATCATTAACAGGTACAACAATTTCACAGAAGGTTTATGGACAACCTATAGATCTTGTAATTACAGGTGATGTTAATTTATCAGATGCAAGTATAAGCAGTTTTAGTAGCTTTGCCGATACCGTTGAATTCCTTCAAAAAAAACTTAAGTTAGATAATTTGGGGAAATTCACATATAATAAAAGAATTTCGGGAACGAGCAAGTGTTAGGAGGTGGAGCTGTGAAACTATTAAAGAAAAAAGATAATGGATCTATTCAGTATGAAATGATTACATTAATACTTATGCTTACTATGATTGCTTTTTTAGTTACATTATTGCATGAGCGTCAGATTAAAAGTATTAAGCTTCGATGCGATAATGATGTTATAACAGCTTCACTTGCAGCTAATAAAATAGATGTTTACAGTCTTGCTACAAATTATAATATTTTAATGGATACAGGTACTCTGGATGGTTCTGGTACTTATGGAAATGTTGTTCCAGGTGGTTCAATTACAGAACAATTTAGAAATGCATCATTTAAAGCATATGATGTGGCTTATAATTGTTTTTGTGATGCACTTAAAACAAATATGTCTTTGGATAATGATTTTAAACCTACTAAGAATACACAGATTATATCAGTTAAAATCGTTGATTTTAGGTTATATAATGTGTGCAATAATGATGTTTTTGAGATAAAGAAAACAGATGGTAGATATTCTGTTGAAGCTCATGCAGACGGTATTAATAGTTTAAAAACTCCGTCTAATGATGTTGTGGGAGCTTCAGGCTTATATGTTAAAGTAGAAGTTACAATTAATAATTCGATAAAGAAAGGTACATCAAAATTTAATTTATCATCTTATGTTGATTCTAAGCAAAGTTAAGGATGTAATTGGACTGGAGGTAAAGATGAAAAATAAAATAAAAAGTATTTCACTTGCTATTGTTTTTGCTTTAATTGCTTTAATAGCATTAATCTATATCAATACTAAAGTGATTACTAAAGATGATACAACGGATGCAGTTATTGCAGTTAAAAATATAGCTCATAATACTCAGATAACAGAACAGAATGTTAATGAGTATTTTAAGGTGCAAAAAGTTAATTCAAACATAGTAACAGATAAAACTCTAAAAAGTATGAATGGATTAATTGGCAAATATGTTTCTACAGATATGATATATGATAAAGCAACTATCAATTCAGATATGTTGAATTCAAAAAAGGATATTATGGATAACTATAAGAATCCAATAAAAATATCTTTCAGTGTAGCAGCTTTCTCTGATGCAGTGTGTGGACGTGTGAGAACTGGAGACTTTATAGATATATATGGGGTTAGCAGTATATCAAGTCAGGATATCCTTAAAAATGCATATGTTGAAAATGTATATGATTCATCAGGGGTTGAAATTTTGAATTCTGATACAACAACAAATGCAACAGCATTTACTGTTATTATCGAATCTGGAGATGAAAATCAACTGTTAGAATTGCTTAAAAACAGTAAAGTTGTCATAACAAAAGTTAAATAATATATAGATATGACATTAATGAAGGCAGAACTATATTCTGCCTTTATTTGCATTTTATGTGAACTACCCATCTCCTATAAAATATAGAATTAATATATTGACAAATAACAATAAAGATGATATATTTATATCAGAAAGAGAAAATAGCACAAATAAATAATATTGCAATATTGACAAAAAATAATAAAAATAATGTTATGATTGTCAAGGAAAAAGATGGCGAAAATAGTAAAATCGTAGTGTTGGTTCTATAATAAGGAAAGGAGCATCACTATGAGATCTAAAAGAAAGATGAGGATTTAATTATGGCAAGAAAAAAACTATTCAAATCATTCACAGCCGCAGCCATAGCTGCATTAACAGTAACAGCAGGTATAGCAGTTACAGGGGCAACAGGAACAGGCCTTAACCCGGCAGGTTTATTAGCTCCAACAACAGCCTACGCCTTTGAACACCAGTCTTACGCAGACAGCACAGGCTACAGCTTAAGATTAGACGGTGACACATGGCACTGTGTAAACGCAGACGGTCAGATTGATTATAACTACGACGGACTTGCAGAAAATGAGTTTGGCTGGTGGAAAGTAAGCAACGGAGAAGTTGACTTTGGTTTCAACGGCTTGGCGCTAAACGAATATGGCTGGTGGAAAGTAACAGGTGGTGCTGTGGACTTTAGCTACACAGGCATGGCAGAGAATGAATACGGCTGGTGGTATGTGACTGACGGAGCAGTAGACTTCGGTTACACTGGACTTTCATTCAATCAGTATGGCTGGTGGTATCTTGAAAACGGCACTGTTAATTTTGACTACACAGGTCTTAGACCTAACGAGTTCGGCTGGTGGAAGATAACTGACGGCAGGGTGGACTTTGACTTTACAGGCATGGCAGAAAATGAGTACGGCTGGTGGAAAGTGGCTGGTGGTGCTGTAGACTTTAATTTCAATGGCATTGCAGCTAACCAGTACGGAAGCTGGATGATGAAGAACGGTACTGTAGATTTCGGTTACACGGCAAGATGCCAGTATGATGGAAAGATATATGATGTGACTAACGGATATGCCATATATGTAGCTGACGACGATACAGTACTTAACGGTCTTGTATATGATGATACAACAGATACATGGTCTTACTATGTTGACGGCATCCTTGACACTGACAATAACGGACTTGTTGAATACAACGGCGGCTGGTTCAAGCTGGAAAATGGCAGGCTTGACAGAAACTTCAACGGCTATGTGTCAAATGAAATGGGTGAATGGATAGTAAAAGATGGAGCAGTTGATTTTGGCTGTACAAAGACAGACAGCTACAAGGACGGTAATATAACCATCACAAAGGTTATAGAAAACGGACTTGTGAAAGAAACAAAAAGAACAATGGAAAGAAATGTACGCTGGTATGATTTTGATGCGGTTACTTTAATCCACACGGATACTGTAACTGTGAATGTTGATGAAAACGGCAGGATGACAGAAGATTATTATTATAACTGGGCAGTTGGAAGCCCTAACTTCGATATTAATGGAGATTATGTACTTACAGCCCACATAGGCAGCCCGGATGGTGAGAGGTATCTTGCGGGAAATGTGCATGTAAGAAGTAATCTCAACTTAAGGGATTATGATGGCGATGTGGCTATATACCTTGTAAAGACATATTTCTAAAGACGTTAATAATCATATTAATATTTTTAATGAATGTTTAGATAACCGTATTCATATACAGACGGGTTTTGTCTACGGATTTTTCGTTTATAAACAGAGTTTAACATACCGTATCTTAAATATATCAGCAGAATGTATAAAAGGCATCTTTCTTTCCACATATAAGAAAGGAGCTGATATAATCCATGAGATTAAAGAATCTTATATCTTTATTAGTACTGGCAGTTGTATTGATTGTCATACCGGGAACTTACAGCGTATATGCTGACCCAGTAGGTACAGGATGGGAAGACCTCGATGAAAGCAACGACCTTAATACCGGAAAGAAGTATCAGGATATATATGATGATGCTGTAAACGGAAGGTGGAGCTTCCAGACAATCAATACAAGTTCAGTGCTTGAGTTCGGACAGAGATATTTCAATCATATAATTCTTCCAACCAATTCAAGAATAACATTAGACAGAAAACTAAGAGTCCACAAAGGACAGGAATTATCAATAGTTGCAACAGGTGAGGACTACACATCTGTTGACGTTACAACAGGCAGATACAGCCTTAACGGTGGTGCAAGCCAGTTGGGAAGTGCAGGAATGGCACTTTACTGGTGTCCGATTGAGTATAACAATGGCGGTAACATCCTTGTCAATTCAGGCTACAGGGATGTCACCAATTCGTGGAGAGTAGGATATTCAGACCACGGAGTGACAGACTTTGAAGCACCGGAAAGGGTGGCAATGCAGGATGGTGCTGAGTGCTGGATAGTGCCTATATTAAGGGTGAACAGCGGTAATGCATCAGATGGTGCGGATATGGATACATACTTAAATAAAGATATATTAGCCAATTATCGTCATTTTGCCATAGTATCCAAGCCGTTCACATACACGTTCAAGCTCAACGGCGGTTCGTATGGAAATGTCACATCGGACATAACATGGCAGAGACTTGGCGTGACGGACGTAAGGAAATATGGCATATCAGTAGTAAGTCCTTACAGGGCAGGCTATGAGTTCCGGGGCTGGAAAGTGCTTTCTGCAGGTAAGGAATATGGAGCGATAATATCCAATGCAGACCTTAACACAATGATGACAGACGGAAAGTATTATGATTCACTTTTCAGGGATGCCGTGTTTGAAGCACAGTGGAAGCCGGCGGTAACACTTACACATGATGACAGGATAACAGATGTAAGCGGTGCAGGCAGATACAATCCGGGTGATTATGTTGAGCTTAATGCAGTACCGTCACCGGGAAGCAGCTTCAGTAAATGGTCCTATGTAAGTGCCGATGAGTACATACCATGCACACTCAATTCAAGGGATTATTACCTTGCATATGACGATTCATATGGAAGATATGTTGTAAGGAACCGTGGGAACAATGCCATAAATTACGGATATACCGGTCTTGCCGAGTCAGTTGACGGCGGCTGGTGGTTTGTACGTGACGGACAAATTGATTTTACCTATACCGGTCTTGCCGGAAATGAAAGGGTAAAGGGAAGCAGTGAAATAACATGGTGGTTCGTGCATAACGGACAGATAGAGTTCGGATACAATGAATATGCCGTTAATTCAAATGGTCTTTTCAAATGCAAAAACGGGTATGTTGATTTTAATGCATCGGATGTGGGTGTGGATTCAAAGATAACTTTCTACATGCCAAGCTATAACATATCACTTAAGGCGGAGGGAGATTACGGCAAAAACACCCTTACACTTACGAAGGATACCGACATAAAGTCAGTAAGCGGTGCAGGCACGTACAAACCGGGAACACGGGTAAGCATATCGGCACAGGAAGCAGACGGAGGTAAGTTTAACGGCTGGTCGCTTATAGGTGCAGATGGCGGAATATCAGGAAGCAGCAACTCGTTTGATTGCAAGGCAGTATATGAAAACGGCAGATGGGTGGCAAAGATAAACGGAAACGCCGATTATGGTTATACCGGCATGGCATCAAATGATTACGGCTGGTGGTACTTTGTCAACGGAAGCATTGACCTTAATTATACCGGTCTTGCATTTAACGAGGCAGGCTGGTGGTATTACAGCAACGGTGCGGTAGATTTTAATTATAACGGAATAGCAGTAAATGCATATGGTGCGTTTTATGTAAGCGGAGGAGCAGTCGTAAGAAATGCAGATGGCTCCTATGCAGTTGCATCACTGAAGGATAAGAACATGAGTTTCCAGATGCCAAGCTATAACGTAACACTTAAGGCAGACGGGGAAATCCCGGCACCGGAAGAATATGCCATAAGTTATAACCTTGACGGCGGTTCACTGCCGGCAGGAAAGAGCAACCCTAAGACATATAATTCACAGACGGGGACATTTACACTGAATAACCCGGTCAGAAACGGTTATGAATTTACCGGCTGGACAGGAACAGGCTTAAATACACAGGCACAGACGGTAACAGTTAAGAAAGGAAGCACCGGCAACAGAAGCTACACTGCACACTGGAAAAAGAAAGCCCCGACAACCGCCGCTTATACAATAAAGCATTACCTGCAGAACGCAGACGGAACATATTCCTACAGGGAAAGCACGACAGGAAATGCTGCAATAGGAAATACCATAGCAGACATGCGTAAGAAATATGACGGCTACACACAGCCTGCGGTTAAATCGGTAAAGATAAGCAGCAAAGCATCAGATAATATAATTGAATACCGGTATCCGAGAAAGACATATAAGATAAACATATCAGGTGACAAAGGCATAAGCGCGGTAAGGCATTACAGCATAACAGACAGCAAAACAAAGGACAGCTACCGCTGGGGTGAAAGTGTAAGGATTAATGCAGATGTTAAAGAAGGCTACACATGGAGCAAATGGACAGGAGTAAGCAACGTAAAGAATAAGAAGTATGACTTTACAATGCCGCAGTCGGATGTAAACCGTAAAGCCACAACAACAGCCATATCATATTCATATACAGTAAAATATTACTGGCAGAACGCAGACGGAACTTACACAGAAAAGAAAGACCTTACAGTAACGGGAAAGGCAGGCTTAGGCACAAAAGTATCGGCTCCGCTTCTTAAATACGAGAAAGAAACGGATGCAGATAAATTCAATCCGTCAGTCAATAAAATGACAGACAGCCGTTACTACCCTACAACCAATAAAAAAGATAAGATAACACAGGCAGCCACAATAACAATAGGCACAAAGCCGGAGAATAACGTAATAACATATTATTACAACAGAAAGACATATCCGATGAAGTTAAGCTATAAGACCGGAATAAGCGGTGTGACACATTACAGCTATACGGATAAGTCCTCAAAGAATGAATACCGCTGGGGCGAGAGCGTAAAGATAGAAGCAGCCGTAAAAGACGGCTACAGTTTCAGCCGCTGGACCAGCAACGAAGCAGGCAATGCGGACAAATACACCAACCCTTATGAATTTACAATGCCGGTTATATATGTGGACAGAATAGCCAATGCTACGGCTAATAAGTACAATATAGTATTTGA
>ERZ773158.3186-NODE-3186-length-10685-cov-3.602916_pt1 | contig 10685 bp, 7 predicted proteins | sample MGYA00511918_ERZ773158 | MGnify/ENA primary metagenome ERZ773158 (study PRJEB29015, sample SAMEA2737876) | human gut metagenome | biome: human gut; feature: human-associated habitat; material: faeces | place: China | collected 2012 ... | reverse complement strand
CCGACCTTCTGATTCGTAGTCAGACACTCTATCCAGCTGAGCTACCGGCGCATATTCTCTTGGCGTTCTCGCCGGAGAACGTGTTTTATTATAGCGCCCACCGCCCGGAAAGTCAAGCGTTTTTTTCAAAAAACTCAAAAAATTCTGCAAATGGGCATCTTTCACGAAAATCCGCAGCCCGCGGGGCGGGTTTTCGGCTCTTTGTAGTTGTCTGAAAACGAACATCGAATTGACAAATACTTTGCAACATTTTATAATATAGAGTAGATTTCGGATTACGAACGATGGCGTTTGCAATCGCAGCCGCCATCGACTTTTTTATTCTCCAGTCTGTCCGCCCATTGCGCACAAGCGTCTACGCGCGGTACAGAGCGTTAAACGAATAAACCGAAATCGACCCCAATTTGTATTCCATTAAGAAACGGAGTGGCACAAAACCATGGCGAAGTACATCGTCAAGCGCGTGGCAATGGGCATTTTCAGCGTGTTCATCGTCGCGACCCTTACCTTTTTCATCATGAACCTGGTCCCCGGCGGCCCGTTCGTGGCGGAAAAGTCCATCAGCAAAGCAGCCCAGCAGGCCCTGGCCGAAAAATACGGCCTCGATAAGCCCCTCGGCGTGCAGTACCTTAATTATATGAACAGCCTGATCCATGGCGATATGGGCCTGAGCCTGAAACAGCGCGGCCGTACCGTCAACCAGATCATCTTCTCCAAGCTGCCGGTCTCGGCCCGCACCGCCGGTCTGGCTGTGGTCGTCGCGCTCTGCGTCGGCATTCCGCTGGGCTGTCTGTCTGCGTATAACCGAGGGAAGTGGGCCGATAATCTGATTATCGTGTTTGCCACCTGCGGCATCGCCATCCCGAGCTTTATCTCAAGCGTTGTGCTTTTGTACACCTTCGGCATGAACCTGAAGCTCCTGCCCACCGTCGGCCTGAATGAACCGGCGGCCTACATCATGCCCGTGACGGCGCTGGCGATTTATCCCACCGCCTACATCACCCGCCTGATGCGCTCCAGCCTGCTGGACGTCATGGGTCAGGACTACATGCGCACCGCCCGCGCCAAGGGTGTTTCCAGTGTGAAGATCCTCTTCAAGCACGCGCTGCGCAACGCGATCCTGCCTGTCATCACTTATGTCGGCCCCATGCTGGCAGGCCTGATGACCGGTTCCTTCGTCGTGGAGAAGATCTTCTCCATCCCGGGTCTGGGCCGCGACTTCGTGTCCGCCATCACGAACCGTGACTACATGATGATCATGGGCACCACGATCCTGCTGGCGACCCTCGTCATCGTTGCGAACGTCGTTGTTGACATCCTGTATAAGATCATCGACCCGCGCATCAAGCTGAAGTAAGGAGGAGCAGACACATGGAAAATCTGAAAAAGAATCCGTTGAGCCTGCAACTCAACGTTGAGGACTTTGCCCCCGCGTCCAACGACGAGAAGAAAAGCCTGGTCGTCATGCGCGAGAGCGTCAACTTCTGGAAGGACGGCATGCGCCGTCTGCGCAAAAACAAGATCGCCATGGTCAGCCTGGTCGTCATCCTGCTGATTGCCTTCATGGCCTATGTTCTGCCCAGCTTCTGGCCCTACAGCTATGAGCAGCAGATCAAGGGCAGCAACAACCTGGCCCCGTTTGAGTATTCTGCCGCGGAGCAGAAGCTCATCGACCAGGGCGAGAACGTATTCCCGCACATTCTGGGCACCGACCGTATGGGCCGTGACTTTGCCGTGCGTGTCATGATGGGCACCCGCGTCTCCCTGTCCGTCGGCCTGCTGGCCTCTGTGCTGGTTTTGCTCATCGGCGCGACCTACGGCGCCATCTCCGCATTTGCGGGCGGCTGGATCGATAACATCATGATGCGTATTACCGATATTCTCTACACCATCCCCGACATCCTGCTCATCATCCTGCTGGCCATGGCCATCAAGGAACCGCTGGAGGGCCTGGCCACCAAGCCCGGCTTCGGCTGGATGCAGAAGCTCGGCCCCAACATGGTGTCCATCTTCATCATCTTCGCCCTGCTGTACTGGGTCGGCATGGCGCGTATCGTCCGCTCCCAGGTCCTGACGCTGAAGGAGAGCGAGTACGTCACCGCTGCCCGCGCGCTGGGTGCCTCCGGCGGGCGCATCATCAAGAAGCACCTGCTGACGAACTGCATGGGCACCCTGATCGTCACCACCACCCTGCAGATCCCGTCCTCCATCTTCACCGAGAGCTACCTGAGCTTCCTCGGCCTCGGCGTTGCAGCCCCCATGCCGTCCCTCGGCTCGCTGGCGACTGACGCTGTCAAGGGCATGAACACCTACCCGGTGCTGCTGATCGCCCCCGCGCTGATGATCAGCATCATGATCCTGGTTTTCAACCTGTTCGGCGACGGTCTGCGCGATGCGTTTGACCCGAAGCTCAAGAGCTAAAGAGGGAAGGAGGAGCAACATGAGCGAAAAAATTCTTGAAATCAAGGACGAACGCCTGTCCTTCTTCACCCCCGCGGGCGAGGTCAAGGCGCTGAACGGCGTGTCCTTCTCCATGAACGAGGGCGAGGTGCTCGGCATAGTCGGCGAGTCCGGCTCGGGCAAATCCGTCACGGCTTATTCAATAATGGGTCTTACCGCCTATCCCGGCAAGCTCATCGGCGGTACGATATATTTCAACGGTCATCAGATCGAAAAGATGAGCGAAAAAGAAATGCGCAAAATCAGGGGCAACGAGGTCTCGATAATCTTCCAGGATCCCATGACGAGCCTCAACCCTGTCTATACTATCGGCAATCAGATAACCGAGGTTATCCGCCTGCATACGGGCAAGAGCAAAAAAGAGGCATATGACCGCGCGAAGGAGCTGCTCGAGCTTGTCGGCATCAACGAGCCCACAAAGCGCCTCAAGCAGTATCCCCATGAGCTCTCCGGCGGTATGCGTCAGCGAGTCATGATAGCAATAGCCCTCGCGTGCGAGCCCAAACTGCTCATAGCCGACGAGCCCACAACGGCTCTCGACGTTACTATTCAGGCTCAGATACTCGAACTTATGCAGGAACTCAGACAGAAGCTCGGCATGAGCATCATAATGATAACCCATGACCTCGGCGTCGTCGCCAGCATGTGCGAAAGAATCGCCGTCATGTATGCCGGTCACATTGTTGAGTACGGCACGGCGGATGAGATATTCTATGAGCCCAAGCATGAATACACCAAGGGACTCATCAATTCTATTCCCAAGCTTAGCGCTCAGGAGATAGAGCGCCTTGTGCCTATCGAGGGTCAGCCGGTCGACCTGCTGAATCCTCCCGCAGGCTGCCCGTTCGCGCCGCGCTGCGCAAGCTGCATGAAGATATGCCTGCGCGAGATGCCGCCCAAGACGGAGCTTAGCGATACGCACTACAGCCACTGCTGGCTGCTTCAGAAAGAAGAATTTGAAAAGGGGGAGACAAGCTGTGAGTGAGAATGAAAAGCTCGTTGAAGTGCAGCACCTGCAGCAGTATTTCCCGGCAGGCGGCAGAGGAAAGCACAAAAAATTCGTCCAGGCAGTCGATGATGTCTCGTTCTTTATCAATAAGGGAGAGACGCTCGGTCTCGTCGGCGAGTCCGGTTGCGGCAAAACCACCGTCGGTCGTACTCTGCTCAGACTCTATGAGCCCACGGACGGCAAGATAATCTACGACGGAAAAGTTATTTTCGATAAGGAAAACAAAGTGGCGGTCAATATGCTGCCCTTCAGACGCAAGATGCAGATGGTTTTCCAGGACCCCTATGCGAGCCTTGATCCGCGCATGACGATAGGCGATATCGTAGGCGAGCCCATCGATATCCACCATCTCGCAGCCAACAAGGCGGAGAGAAGAGAGAAGATAATCTCCCTTCTTGAGCGTGTCGGACTCAACAGCGAGCACGCAAACCGCTATCCGCATGAGTTCTCCGGCGGTCAGCGCCAGCGAGTCGGTATCGCGAGAGCGCTTGCGGTCGATCCCGAGTTCATCGTCTGCGATGAGCCGGTCTCCGCGCTCGATGTCTCCATTCAGGCGCAGGTCGTCAATATGTTCGAGGATCTTCAGAAAGAGCTCGGACTGACCTATCTGTTTATCGCCCATGACCTGAGCGTCGTTCGCCATATCTCGAACCGCATCGGCGTCATGTATCTCGGCAAACTCGTGGAGCTTGCGGACAGCTTCGAGCTGATTGCGCACAGCGTCCATCCCTATACCAGAAGCCTTATCTCGGCTATCCCCGAGGCGGATCCCAAGACGGCGCGCGCCGCAAAGCGCATTCCGCTCGAGGGCGATGTCCCGAGCCCGCTGAATCCTCCGAGCGGCTGCCGCTTCCGCACCCGCTGCCCCTATGCGGACGAGCAGTGCGCCAACGAGTGCCCGCAGCTCAAAGAGGTCAGCCCCGGTCATTTCGCCGCGTGCCACCACCTCGACAAGGTCGCGGACTGAAAATAACGGTGTTTGTTGCGCCGAAGAGCGCAATGGATATAAAGCGGCAAAGCCGCAAAAATTTGTAGAGGAGATGTATCAATGAAGATCAAGAGAATCGTATCTCTGTTCCTTGCTCTGGTGCTCGCACTTTCTGCTGTCGCAGTTCTGGGCTCCTGCAAGAAGTCAGAGAAGGGAATCACTGTTCAGATCGGTCCCAACCCTGAAACTCTCGATCCGGCACTCAACAGTGCAGTCGATGGCGGCAACATGCTCATCACTCTGTTTGAGACACTGCTTATCATCGACCAGGACAACAAGGTTCAGCCCGGACAGGCTGAGTCCTACACCGTCAGCCCTGACGGTCTTACTTGGACCTTCACCATGCGTGACGGCCTGAAGTGGTCCGACGGCACCGAGCTCAACGCCAAGGACTTTGAGTACACCATGAAGAGAATTGCCAATCCCGATGTCGGCGCACCCTACGGCGAGACTGTTGTCGGCATGATCGAAGGCTATCAGGATGCTATCGGCAATCCCGATAAGAACGGCAAGAAGACCACAAAGCCCGACATTGACAAGCTCAATGTCAAGGCGAGCGAGGACGGCAAGACTCTCACCATCAAGCTTGCATATCCCTGCTCTTACTTCGACAAGATCGTTGCTTTCGGCACCATGAGCCCCGTTCAGAAGGCTACCGTTGAAAAGAACGGCGACAAATGGGCAACCAAGCCCGAGACCTATGTCTGCAACGGCCCCTACATGATCTCCGAGTGGACTCCCGGCGAGAAGATCATATGCAAGAAGAACCCCAACTATAAGGGTGGCTGGGACAACAGCAAGATCGTTACCGAGCAGCTTACTTTCCTCCTCCTTGAGGATTCCAGCGCTTCCTATGCCGCTTACACCAGCGGCCAGGCTCTCATGATAAAGGATGTTCCCACCGAGGAAATCCCGAGCCTCAAGAAGTCAACCGACGGCGGCGACTTCTATGTCGATCCGATCCTCGGCACTTATTACCTCAGCATGAATCTTAATAAGGCTCCCTTCAACAATGTCAATGTCCGTAAGGCTCTCAGCCTTGCTATTGACCGTGAGTATATTGCCAACACTATCATGCAGGGTACCTACAGCCCGGCTTACAACTATGTCGGACCCAGCATCGTTGACAGCGGCGACGGCATGTTCCTTGACAACGCTATCGCAGCAAACGGCGGCAGCACCTATGTCAGCAAGGACTATCAGGCTAACCTCGCCGAGGCTAAGAAGGCTCTCGCAGAGGCAGGCTATCCCGACGGTAAGGGCTTCCCGACCATCACTTATTCGACCAACGATTCCGGCTACCACAAGGCTGTTGCTGAGTATCTTCAGCAGGTCTACAAGAAGGAGCTTGGCATCACCATGAAGATCGATGTTGTTGACTGGTCGTCCTTCACTCCTCAGCGCCGCGCCGGTAACTATGAGATGGCCCGTAACGGTTGGGTCATGGACTACAACGACGCTTCCAATATGATCGAGCTGTTCTATTCGTCCAACGGCAACAACGACGGCAAATACAACAGCAAGGCTTTCGACGCCGCTATTGATAAGTCCAAGGTTGCCGATTCCAAGGCTCACTTTGATGCTCTCCACGAGGCTGAGAAGATCATGTCCGAGGATTATGCTTGCATCCCCGTTGCATACTACAACGACTTCTGGCTGCAGAAATCGACCCTCAAGGGTACATGGCACAGCCCCTATGGCTACTGGTACTTCCAGTATGCTTATGTTGAGGGTTAAGTCATAATCCAAAGCTCAAAGCATAATTGAACGCTGCCCGTGTCACGCAAGTGGCACGGGCAGTTTTCGCTTTGCCTGTTTTTAGGTATCAGTTTTTCTGTATTTGGAGTGACTATGTGAATGCGATGCAGTAGGGCGGATATCGTTCGACGGCAAAATACATGCAGCTTGTAGGGTGCGGCGACCTCGACGCATCGATGCCGCATAGGTGGCACATAACCTTCACGAATATTTAATTTTAATACCGTAGGGACAGCCCTTGCGGCTGTCCGCTGTCGGCGCTGCCGATACAAAATCACATCGGCTTTACGATTGAAATTTCACGCCCCAAAACACACCGATATTCCTCCAAATTTCACCGCTCTGTTGCCAAATTCCGCCGATTGTGCTATCATTGAACCGACAAAAAAACGGAGATGATAAAAATGACCGTTACCGAAAGATTTCTGAAATATGTGACATTCGAAACCACTTCCGACGAGTCGAGCGATACCGTGCCCTCGACTGCGACCCAGCTCGTCCTTGCCGATTATCTCGTCGAGGAGCTTCGCGGCGCGGGAGTCGCCGATGCAATGCGCGACGAAATGGGCTATGTCTATGGGCATATCCCTGCGTCCGATGGCTGCGAAAATTGCCCTAAGATAGGGCTCGTCTCGCATATGGACACTTCCCCCGATGTCAGCGGCGCGAACGTCAAGCCGCAGATAATCAAATTTGACGGCACGAACGCCCCGATGGTCGGCGATGAATATATCGGGCGCGAGCTTATAGTTACCGATCATACCACTCTGCTCGGCGCGGACGACAAAGCCGGCGTTGCCGAGATAGTCGCCCTGTGCGCCGAAATCAACGCGAACGAAAACATCCGCCACGGTGCGCTGAGCATCTGTTTCACTCCCGACGAGGAGATAGGCTGCGGCGCGGATCACTTTGATTTTGAGCGCTTTAATGCCGATTTTGCCTATACTGTTGACGGCGGCGAGGTCGGCGGCATCGAGTGCGAAAACTTCAACGCCGCGGCCGCTGATATCACGGTTCACGGAGTCAACACCCATCCCGGAACCGCCAAGAACAAGATGAAAAATGCCGCCCTGTATCTTGCGGAGTTCGTCAATATGCTCCCCGCGTGGGAGACCCCGGCGCATACCGAGGGACGCGAGGGCTTTTATCATGTGGCGCATATCGCCGGCAACGAGACCGAGGCGAGCGCGCATATGATAATCCGCGACCACGACAAGAATAACTTCGAGCGCCGCAAGAAGTTCGTCGCCGATACTGTCGGCTTCCTAAACGAAAAGTATGGTGAGGGCACTTTCGAGCTGAATATAAAAGACAGCTATTATAATATGTTAGAGATAATCGAGAAGCATATGGATATCGTCGAGCGTGCCGAAAAAGCCATGCGCGATGCGGGCGTTGAGCCGGAGATAGTGCCGATACGCGGCGGAACGGATGGCGCACGTCTCTCGTTTGAGGGTCTGCCGTGCCCGAACCTCTCGACCGGCGGCATGAATTTCCACAGCATCTATGAGGCGATACCCGTCGACGCATTGCCGAAGATGGTCGAGGTGCTGATAAATATCGTGTCCGTGACCGACTGAATAAAATAAAAACGCCGGAGACAGGGAATCTTACCGCCTCCGGCGCTTTTATCAATATGGCTCAATGTTGAATTTGAGATTCTTTGTAGGGGTCGGCGACTCGACGACCCTATGCCGCCGTCGGCGGCACTGTTTGGAAAGCAGAAAAAGCAAGGTCAAAACTACGCTTGACCTTGCTTTTTGTTTTGTCAGTATTGTTTGCCCTCGCCGATGCGACTGAACGCAAGTATGATGCAGTCAATGCCGAACAGCACAAGGTATGCGCCGACGATGTAAGCGACTGCCGCAACCGAGATGTTCGGGCTGAATATCATCACAATGCCGAGCACAAGTCCGATAATGTTGACTATCATCGTGAACCAGTAGACGAAATTGCCCGCGATGAACCGAATCGTGTTCAGGTGCGAGAGCCTCGAGAGACAGTGCGCGATGAACCATATCGGGAACAGGAGCGAGAGCACCCATTTGCCCGCGTTGGGATAGACGAGCAGCATGGCGCCCGCCATGACGCTGAGTATGCCCGAAATGAGTGACACAGTCGGGCCGAAGCCGAGATGCTTGTCAACGCGAACATAGAGCACAACATCCGCAATGCCGGTTATTATGGCGATTATGCCGTAGATAATAACGAGGGTCGTCACCGCATTGTCGGGATAGACAAAAGTGAATATTCCGAGCGCCGCGAGCGCAATGCCGACTATAAGCTCCATCCATCCGAAGCCGGAACGCCTTTTCATTCCTCTTCGCCTCCTTTGTTGAGAATGGACATGAATTCTTCGCCGGTTATGGTCTCTTTTTCATAGAGATATTTTGCCAGCTCGTCGAGCTTTCCGCGGTTGTCCGCGAGAATCTTTGAAGCCTTCTCGTGCTGGCGCTTTACTAGCTCAACGACCTTGCGGTCTATTTCGTTCTGCATGTCCGCAGAGCAGGCGAGCGAAGCGTCGCCGCCGAGATACTGGTTCGAAACCGTCTCGAGAGCCACCATGTCAAAATCTTCGCTCATGCCGTAGCGGGTTATCATCGCGCGGGCAAGCTTTGTCGCCTGCTCGATGTCGTTCGATGCGCCTGTCGTTATCTCGCCGAAAACGAGCTCTTCAGCGGCGCGTCCGCCCGTAAATGTCGCAATCTTGTTTTCAAGCTCTTGCTTTGTTAGCAGGTATTTGTCGCCCTGGTCGACCTGCATCGTGTAGCCGAGCGCGCCGGAGGTGCGGGGGATTATCGTTATCTTCTGCACGGGCGCCGAGTGCGACTGCATCGCCGCAACGAGCGCGTGACCTATCTCATGATAGGCGACAACTTTCTTTTCGCTGTCAGAGAGCACCGCGTTCTTCTTCTGATATCCTGCGATGACCGTCTCGATGCTCTCCTCGAGGTCGGATTCGTTGACGACGGTTCGGTTGTTCCTGACCGCGCGCAGAGCCGCCTCATTTATAATATTGGCAAGCTCCGCGCCCGATGCGCCGGATGCCATTCGTGCTATCGTGTGGAAGTTAACGTCATCTGCCGTCTTTATCTTCTTTGCGTGGACTTTCAGTATCGCTTCGCGTCCCGCAAGGTCGGGCAGCTCAACGGGCACGCGTCTGTCGAAACGGCCGGGGCGGGTGAGCGCGGGATCGAGCGTCTCCGGGCGGTTTGTCGCCGCTAATATGATAACGCCGATATTTTCCTGGAAACCGTCCATCTCTGTGAGCAACTGGTTGAGCGTCTGCTCGCGCTCGTCGTTGGAGCTGAACTGACCGTCGCGCTTCTTGCCGATGGCGTCGATCTCATCGATGAACACTATGCAGGGAGCTTTCTCTTTTGCCTGGCTGAAAAGATCCCTGACCTTTGAAGCGCCCATGCCGACGAACATCTCAACAAACTCCGAGCCGGACATCGAGAAAAACGGCACATTCGCTTCGCCCGCAACAGCCTTCGCGAGCATTGTTTTACCTGTTCCGGGAGGGCCGACGAGCAGAACGCCCTTGGGCATCGACGCGCCGACGTCGGAATATTTCTTTGGATTGTGAAGATAGTCGACTATCTCCGAAAGGCTCTCTTTCGCCTCGTCCTCACCTGCAACGTCGCTGAAATGTATGCCCTGGGTCGACGGGACATAGACCTTCGCGTTGCTCTTGCCGAAGCCGAACGCCATGGAGTTTTTGCCGCCCGCCTGTTCCATCAGCTTCTTGCCCATATACTGGCCGAGTCCGATGAAGATTATCAGCGGGAGCACAAAAGTCAGCAGGAAACTCACCAACGGCGAAGTCGTCGTCTCGATATCTTTTGAGAACTTCGCGCCGGAGTCGTAGAGCCGCTGAGTCAGCGTCGGGTCGTTCATCGCGCCGGTCTTATAGATTTTCTTCGCGTCGTCCTTGTCGGTGAAGATTATCTGATCGTCATCGACCTCGACATTGCCGATTTTTTTCTGCTCAATCATGCTCATGAATGTGCCGTAGTCGACTTCCGTCACCCGCGCCTTGACGAGCAGGGGAGACACAATCACATTGAACAGCACAATGACGAGCAGCGCAATGCCGTAGTAGAATATCAGAGGCTTCTTTGGGGATTTCACTTCTTTCATTTTCCGCACCTTCCTTTTTTAGGATTGATGTTAATTGAAAATATATATTAATTATACTCTTGCGTCAATATAAGTTCAATACAATTAAAGAATAACAGCAAAAAAGCAATGCTCGCGAATTTGCTTAATATAGTTTCAAAAAAGCGGTCATTTGCAAATTGGAATTTGCGGAACACTTGAATTATAGCAAAGCAAAAGCGGGCAACTCGACTAACACTTATAATCAGACTTACAATAGCCGCGCCGCAGTGTTTGATAGCTTTCTTTGAGGAGCGGGCAACATCACCGAAGCGCCGCCGGTGGCGGATGAAGCGAGGCGATGTTGGC
>ERZ773158.3175-NODE-3175-length-10708-cov-3.024782_pt1 | contig 10708 bp, 10 predicted proteins | sample MGYA00511918_ERZ773158 | MGnify/ENA primary metagenome ERZ773158 (study PRJEB29015, sample SAMEA2737876) | human gut metagenome | biome: human gut; feature: human-associated habitat; material: faeces | place: China | collected 2012 ... | reverse complement strand
GCGGCTTCTCGCAGCTCTGCTGACATTTTTTGCGCTGCTGGCCCTCACCGGCTGCGGCGGCTCCTCCTCTGACGGTCCTCACCTGCTGCTGTATTATCCCGCCCCCTCCGGCGGCTCCCCCGGCGGCGATGCCATCGTCAGCCGCAGTGTCGATTGGGCCGCCAACAGCACTCTCCCCGCCGAGCAGCAGGTGCGCCGGGTGGTATCCCTTCTGCTGGAGGACAGCGCCGACGGCAGTCTGGAAAGTCCCATCCCTGCCAGCACCCGGCTACTGGCTTGTCAGGTCTCCGCCGGCGCTGCGTGGGTGGATTTCTCCAGCGCCTACGGCCAGCTGTCCGGCATGGAGCTCACCATTGCCGACTACTGCGTAACTCTGTCCCTGTCCCAGATCGTGGGCATCTACTCCGTCCGCATCACCGTCAACGGCACGGAGCTTATCTACCGGGACAGCAATATCTTTCTGGCCGGGGACGTGCTGATGACCAGTCAGGATGACGTGGTGCAGAACCTCTCCCTGCGGCTCTACTTCCCGGATCGGGAGACTGGAGAGCTGACGGCGGAGGAGCGCCTGCTGACGGTCTACGAGGGCGAAAGTCAGGCGGAGGTGATCCTGTCGGCCCTGAAGGCCGGGCCGGAGAGTGAGAGCCTGTCTCCCCTGCTGCCCACCGGCTTTGCGGTGCTGACGGTACGCACCGAGGGCGGCATCTGCTACCTGAACCTCCCCAAGGGGGATCAGTACCTGATGCCGGAGGACGAGACGGAGCAGCAGCGCATGGTGCAGGGCTTGGTGAATTCCCTGTGCTCTGCCCGTGGTGTCCGGCAGATACAGCTTCTGCTGGACGGCGAGGTAGCCTCCTCCTTGGGCAGCGTGGAGATCAGCCAGCCCTTCTCCCCCATCCGATAGATCCTTCACCCGGAATCTCACATTTTCAACCGTAAGGAGAACATCATGTCTGCTGCTAACGGCACACAGCGGGATATTGGCCTGGATCTGACCAGGATCCTGGCCTTTCTGGCCGTCCCGTCTGTCCATTTCTTTCTGAATTCCACCTACTATGACACGGCCATCGTCGGCCCCCGCATGGCGCTGATGACCGTCATGCGTACCGCCTTTATGGTCTGCGTCCCCCTGTATATGCTGCTCTCCGGCTACCTCTCTGCGGGAAAGCACATCCCGCTGACCCGCTCCGGTCTGCTGGGGTATTACAAAAAGCTTCTCCCCATTTTCCTCACCTACGCCCTCTCCACCGGGGTCATCCTGCTGTATCGGGTGCTATGGCTGGGAGAGGAGCAGACCATCCGCAGCGCCGTGAAGAATCTGCTGAGCTTCCAGCAGTATTCGTGGTACATGAATATGTACTTCGGGCTGCTGCTTCTGACGCCGTTTCTCAACGCCCTGTGGCAGAGTCTCGCCACCCCCGCCGCCCGGCGGGCCCTGCTGGCGGTGCTGCTGGTACTGACCGTGCTGCCCGGTATGGTCAATATCTACCATCTGCATAGTGCCGAGACCCTGCTGCATCCGTGGCTCAGCACCTCCTATGACCAGCTGGTGCCGGACTGGTGGCAGCGGCTCTATCCCATCACCTATTACTTTTTAGGGGGCTATCTCCGGGCCCATGTGGACATCAAGCGCCTGCGGACCGGGCGGCTGGCGGCCCTTCTGCTGCTGGCGGTGCTGTGCTTCGGCGGCTACAACGTCTGGCGCAATCAGGGCATCCCCTTCGTCTGGGGCAGCTGGTGCGACTGGGGGAGCCTGCAAAACGTGGTGGACACGGTGCTGGTATTTCTTCTGCTGAACTCCATCCGATATTCCACCCCCCCCGCTTCCATTACACGCTTTACCGGCTATCTCTCCAAGCTGACCCTCGGTGCGTATCTGGTGTCGTGGATACCGGACAACTACCTGTACACCATGCTGAAATCTGCCGTCCCCTCGGTGACGGATCAGCTGAACTACTTCCCCCTGGCGGTGGGCGGCACCATCCTTGTCTCCCTGCTGCTGGCCGCCGTGGTGGAGTGCTGCGTCTCGCTGCTGATGCGTCTGCTCCGCCGCTCCGCCAAGGTGCGAACCGCCGGCACAGCTCAGGCATAGGATGATGCGGGGGCAGCGCCGGTCAGGGATTTTCCCCGGCGGCGTATAAATCCGGCGGCTGCGTGGGAGAATGAAGTTGACCCGCTGCGGCGGGTACTTCTTCCGGCGGAGTGTGGACTTTGTGGATACCAATGTCAGACGTGGAGAGATCTACTATGCCGATCTCAGCCCTGTGGTGGGCAGTGAGCAGGGTGGCGTGCGTCCGGTGCTCATCGTGCAGAACGACACCGGCAACCGCCACAGCCCCACCGTCATCGCAGCGGCCATCACCTCCCAGACGGGGAAGGCCAAGCTGCCCACCCATATCGAGGTGGCGGCCCAGTGCTGCGGCCTGCCCAAGGATTCGGTGATCCTGTTGGAGCAGATCCGTACGCTGGATAAGCGGCGGCTGCGGGAGCGGATGGGTAAGGTGGACGGAACGGTGATGCAGCGGGTAGACGCCGCCATTGCCGTGAGCTTCGGACTGTCCAACAGCCGTCTGGTATGACGCTACATACCGGACGGAGCATAAAAGGGAGGGCCAGTGCATAGAATGCGCTGGCCCTCCCTTTTTATTTGTTGTGGGGGAGATCAGCTTTCGCCCGCCGGAAAATACCTCTCATCCTGTCATTCCGAAACCAGTCCGCAAACTGGTCGTGGGAATCCGCATTTCTTAGCGGTAGACGCACAGGTCCCGTCATCAGAGTGGGAGCGGCAGCGGGTCTGTTGCTGCGTCAACTCCTCTTACGTCCCCTATCGAATGAAACTCTTGAAGGCAAAGGAAGTCCAGAAACCATCGGTGTCTGGCGGCTCTTTTGCCTACTTTTCCAGCTGCTGGGAAAAGTGGGCCGTCGGAGACATAAAGAAAAAGCTGCTGGGAACAGCTACCCGCCGGAGACAAAACAGAAATCGCTGCCGGAAAGGATCAAACCGCCGTCACTTCAGTTCGATAGCCCCCACGGGGCAGCTGTCCGCCGCCTCTTGCGCCGCCGCCAGATACTCCTGCGGTACCGGCTCTGTGATGGCCTGCGCCGACTCCCCCGGCAGGATGCTGAACACCTCCGGGCATACGCCGGGACACAGACCGCACTGGATACAGGTCTCCCGATGGACATATGCGTGCATATTTCTCCCTCCCTTCGCCAAGCAGATCGGGAATATTATGCCCGCAAACCGTGGAAATTAGTAGGATTCTACGCAGTTCCCTATTGACACGGGGGTGGTTTCATGCTAACCTAAGTGTACTAACATGAATAGTACACGAGGAAGGAGTGTGCATCTTTGATCCGTCTGGATTATCGGGACGCCCGTCCCATTTATGAGCAGGTGAAGGACGGCCTGCGGCGGCTGATGGTCACCGGTGTGCTGGCACCGGGGGAAAAGCTGCCGTCGGTTCGGAGCCTTGCCATGGATCTGGCCATCAACCCCAACACCATCCAACGGGCCTATGCCCAGCTGGAGATGGAGGGCTACGTCTACTCCGTGGCAGGCCGGGGTACCTTCGTGGCGGAGGGACAGGAGCAGAATCTGGTCCGCCGCCGGGAGGTGGAGGACAAGGTGCGTCCTCTGCTGCAGGAGCTGCGGGAGCTGGGCATGACGGAGGGCGAGTGGATCGCCCTGTGGAGAGGAGGAAACGAGAATGCTTGAGGCAAAAGAGGTGGTCAAGAGCTTTGACGGCTTCCGGGCACTGGACAGCGCCACCCTCACCGTACCCAAGGGGACGGTATATGGGCTGGTTGGCCCCAACGGCGCCGGAAAGTCCACCATCATCCGCCACTTTACCGGCGTATACCGCCCCGACAGCGGCAAACTTCTGCTGGAGGGCGCTCCCATTTGGGAGAACACCGACGCCAAGCGGCGCATGGTGGTGATCCCCGATGACTGGTACTATTTCCCGCAGGCGTCCATTGCCGAGATGGCGAAGCTGTACGCCGGGGCGTACCCCTCCTTCTCCTGGGAGCGATACGAGAGGATGAAGCAGGTGTTCCCCCTGAACGACCGCCAGATGCTGCGCCGCATGAGCAAGGGGATGCAGAAGCAGGCGGCCTTCTGGCTGACCATGTGCTGTATGCCGGAGTACCTCATTCTGGATGAGCCGGTGGACGGTCTGGACCCGGTGATGCGGCGGCAGGTGTGGTCCCTGCTGCTGGGGGACGTGGCGGAGCGTGGTACCACGGTGCTGGTATCCAGCCATAACCTGCGGGAGCTGGAGGATGTCTGCGACCATGTGGGCATCATGAATCAGGGTAAGGTGCTGCTGGAGCGGAGCCTGTCGGAGCTGCAGGATACCACGGTGAAGCTGCAGGTGGTGTATCCCGGCGAGGAGCCCCGCCTGCCGGCGGAGCTGAATATCCTGCACCACTCCGCCGTGGGCCGGGTGCATACCTACATCCTCCGGGGCGACCGGGAGAGTATCCTGAACCGGATGCAGATCACCGCTCCCCTGCTGCTGGAGGCCATTCCACTGACGCTGGAGGAGATCTTTATCTATGAGCTGGGAGGTGCTGACTATGCGGTCCGTGACATCGTTCTTTAATCCGGCACTGGCCCGCAGCGATCTGCGCCGCCACTGGCCTGTTCTGTTTCTGTATACCGCCATCTGGATGGTGGCGCTGCCGGTGCAGCTGTATCTGCGGCACATAGCCGAGGGCGCAAGCTACGGAACCCGGACGGTTTCGGAGGTGTGCCAGGGTACCTACAGCATGGGTGTCATCATGGCCTTTGTGTTCGGCGGTGTGCTGGCCATGGCCCTGTATTCCTACCTGATGAACGGCCGGTCCGTGGGATTGATACACAGCCTGCCCCTGAAGCGGCAGACCCTGTTTTTCACCCAGCTGCTGACGGGCTTTGCCATGCTCACCGCCGGGAATCTGCTGGTGGTACTGGTGAGCCTGCTGGTGTGCGGCGAGCCGGGTCCGCTGCTGGTATGGCTGGCGGTAGTGACGCTGGCGGAGATCTTCTTTCTGGCTCTTGGCACGCTGTGCGCCATGCTCACCGGCTGGCTGCTGGCGGTGCCTGTGCTGTATGTGGGGATAAACTTTCTGGTGATGGCAGTCATGCAGCTGATCCACTGGCTGGCTGAGCTGTTTATCTTCGGCTATCAGGGGGATGGCTTCGGCAGCTTCACCCTGTGGTGTACTCCGGTGGTGCAGCTGGTCCGCCGGCTGACGGATCCTCAGGGCGTCGTCGCTGAGTATGTTGGCTATCCCGTCGTCAGCGCTGATGTGAGCCCGCTGGAAAACGGCGGCTGGCAGGCGCTGGGGATCTATGCCGCCGCTGCGGTGGCGATCCTTGCACTGGCCTGCCTGCTGTGTATCCGGCGGCGCAGCGAGCTCTCCGGCGATGTGGCGGCCTTCCCGTGGATGCGGCCGGTGCTGCGCTACGGCGTGGGCTGCATAGGTGGTCTGGCGCTGGGCATGATCCTGTACAGCGTGACCTTCGGTCTGGCCCGTTCCAATGATATCCGGGCCTACCTGCCGGGAATGCTGCTGTGCGTGGTGCTGATGACGCTGGTGTGCAGCTTCGGAATGTCCATGCTGCTGGGGAAATCCCTGAAAATTTTCCGCCGCACCTGGAAGGGTACGGTGCTGCTGGCGGCGCTGCTGGCAGCGGTGTGCGTGTGCGTGCGGATGGATGTGGCCGGTGTGGAGCGCCGGGTGCCAAAGGCCGACGAGATCGAGAGTGTCACCGCTCAGTGCAGAAACATTCAGCCCTTTACGGCCACCTCCGGGGATACCGAGACCATCGAGGCCATCCGGGCCATCCACCGGGCCATACTGGAGCAGGCGGAGGACGGCGACGTCGATCTGGACGGCACGCCGCTTATAGAGGACGGCCAGTACATCTGGATCCGCCTGAAGTATACCCTCACCGACGGTTCCACGCTGGAGCGGGGCTATAACGTGCCGGTGCGGCGGGCTTCCGCCCTCTATACAGCCATCAACCGCATGATGTCCACGCCGCTGGCGCGGCAGGAACTGGTGATCTCCGGCACGGCGGATGCGGATTCCGCTCCGCTGGGCGGCAGCATCTACTCCGTGGATACCGGCGACGTCCGGAACCTCACGGCGGTGGAGGCCCAGATGCTGTATCAGGCGGCTCAGCAGGATGTGGCCGAGGGCCGGGTGATCAGCGACATCCTGTCGGATACCGGCTACAGCCCCCTGCAGGTGGACATCACCGGCAACGACTGGGATTGTGTGCTGAATCTGGACAATTTCACCGACGATGCCCACACGCTGGAGCTGGTGAACCGCTTCCTGAGCGGCGGCGACGGAGAGAGCGGCGAATAAGCCTTTGGATCGTGAACGCACCCCTGCCGGCAGCGGCAGGGGTGCGTTTTTCGGAGCCACATTAAAACAACTTATGTTGCTTATTAGAAAATTGCATTTTACTTATTGTGTTTTAGGCGTATAATAAGAATGTTGTGCAATGGTACGACCGAACGAATCCAATACAAAGGAGTTTTTCATATGAGCAGAACACTGGGTACGGTGGCACGGGGCGTTCGCACCCCCATTTTCCGTGAGGGCGACAATGTGGTGGAGGGCGTGGTCTCCTCCGTCCTGACGGCACTGAAGGAGAACGGCATCCAGCCCCATGACAAGGATGTGGCGGCTGTCACCGAGTCCGTGGTGGCCCGCTGCCAGGGCAACTATGCCACGGTGGAGCAAATCGCCGCCGACGTGAAGGCCAAGACCGGCGGCAAGACGGTGGGCGTCACCTTCCCCATTCTCAGCCGCAACCGCTTCTCCCTGCTGCTCAGCGGCATTGCCGCCGGTGTGGAGAAGGTGGTGCTGATGCTCAGCTATCCCTCCGACGAGGTGGGCAACCATCTGGTGTCTCTGGATCAGCTGGACGAGGCGGGCATCGACCCGTGGCACGACGTGCTGGATCTGGAGCAGTTCCGGGCCGCCTTCGGCAAGGTGATCCATCCCTTCACCGGTGTGGATTATGTGGATTTCTATAAGGGCATCATCGAGGATGCCGGGGCTCAGGCGGAGATCGTATTCGCCAACCGGGTGCAGACGGTGCTGGACTATACCGATACCGTCATCTGCTGCGATATCCACACCCGCCAGCGCAGCAAGCGCCTGCTGAAGAAGGCCGGCGCCCATGTGGTGCTGGGTCTGGACGACCTGCTGACCGCTCCCGTCAACGGCAGCGGCTATAATCCGCAGTACGGCCTGCTGGGCAGCAATAAGGCCGACGATACCCGTGTCAAGCTCTTCCCCCGTGACGCCGACGTGGTGGCCAAGGCCATCGGCCAGCGGCTCAGCGAGGCTACCGGCAAGCGCATCGAGGCCATGGTCTACGGCGACGGCGCCTTCAAGGATCCCGTCGGCAAGATCTGGGAGCTCGCTGACCCCGTCGTCTCCCCCGGCTACACCAAGGGCCTTGTCGGCACGCCGAACGAGCTGAAGCTCAAGTACCTCGCCGACAATGACTTCGGCGATCTCAAGGGCGAGGCGCTGAAGGAAGCTATCGAAGAGCGCATCCGCGAGAAGACCAGCGAGAGCCTGGTCGGCAACATGGTGTCCGAGGGCACGACGCCCCGCCGCCTGACCGACCTGATCGGCTCGCTCTGCGACCTGACGAGCGGCAGCGGCGATAAGGGCACGCCCATCGTTTACATTCAGGGCTACTTCGACAACTATTCCAACGACTGAGCCACAAACAGAATATAAAAAATCGCACCTCGTTCGAGGTGCGATTTTTTGTCAATGCTCAAGTTATTCGGCGCGCTTGCGCGTCTTTTCGAGCGCATCGGCGGCGGCGTTCAGCCATGTGCCCTCGAACTCTTCGATCCTGCCCGCGTCCACAAGGGCGGCGAGCTTCGGGTCGATGGGCATCTGGGCGAGGAGGGGAAGATTGTGACGCTTTGCGGCCTCTTCGCTCTTGCCCTCGCCGAAGAGGTAGATCTTTTTGCCGCAGTCGGGGCAGGCGACATAGCTCATGTTCTCCACGACACCGACGATGGGGACGTCCATCTTTTCAGCCATCTTCACGGCCTTCTCCACGACCATGGAGACAAGCTCCTGCGGGGAGGTAACGATGATGATTCCATTGACAGGAAGAGACTGAAATACAGTAAGCGGCACATCGCCGGTTCCCGGAGGCATATCTACGAACATATAGTCGATATCCTGCCAGAGTGTCTCACTCCAGAACTGTTTCACTGCACCTGCGATCACCGGACCACGCCAGATCACCGGATCTGTCTCATTCTCCAGAAGCATATTGGAGGAGATCACCTCAACACCAGTGGAGGAAGTCGCCGGGACAAGGAGCTTTCCATCCGGAGTCACTGTCACGCCATCATGAATCCCAAAGGCTCTCGGGATCGACGGACCTGTGATATCCGCATCAAGGATTCCTACTCTCGCACCCGTCGCGCGCATGCGGCAGGCCATCAGGGATGTCACTAAGGATTTTCCGACACCGCCTTTCCCGCTGACAACGCCGATCACTTTCTTTACAGAGCTCGCCGGATTTAACTTCTCAAGGAAGCTCTGCGGCTCATTTGTTCTGCTTCCGCAGTTTGCAGTACAGCTTCCGCAGTCATGTGTACAATTTTCTGCTGTTTCGCTCATGATTCTCTCACTTTCTATCACTTATTCTCCCACCAGATCCTCTACCTGTGAGTTTGACGGGAGCCATGGCAGCCTGATGCTGCCACGTTGCTTATTTTTCTTTTTACGCTGTTCTTATTCCTTTAAACCTGTCTCGATCAGGTCACATACAGCCTCCAGGGCTTCTTTCTCGTCCGGGCCATCACAATGTACTGTGATCTCATCGCCGCACCGGATCCCGGATGCCATTACGTTTAACACACTCTTCGCATTGATTTCTTTTTCTTTATAAAAAATCATCACTTTAGAATCGAACTTCATGGATGTCTGGCAGAGCAGTCCCGCCGGGCGAAGATGAAGACCTGTCGGGTTTACGACTGTAACTTTTCTTTCTACCATAACCTGTTCCTCCTATTTTGTTTGTAAACATGTAACTATTCAGTACCTTCATAGTTACGAGCAAAAATCCATTCCAGATCAGCTTCGCTGATGGGATTTTTGCTTTCTATCCTATGTGTTCTTACGGTCAGCGCAGTAAATGCGCAGACCTACTGAATAGTTACGTAAACATTTTCATTTTATACCACAAACCCCATGATGTCAACGAAACGCTCCGGAATGATTTGACATTTTACAAAGCCCGGGATAAAATCAAAACGATCTACCTTAAAAACCACGTTCAAGGAGTTCCCACGAAATGAAACTACTCGCTCCCAATCTATATAAAGTCATTCTCACCAATAAAGCCATGCGGACCTCATCGAGAAACCTCTATATTATAAAAGGAAATGGCCGCAGCCTCATGATCGACACATCCTGGAAAGTTCCGGAGTGCCTGAATGAGATGGAACATGTCTTAAAAGAGCTTTCCATCGACTATCGGGATCTCGACATCTTTGTGACCCACAATCATGCAGATCACAGCGGATACATCTCCCTTTTCATAGAGCGCGGTGCCCGGGCCTTCATGAACCCCGTGGAGATCTCCGAATGTTCCGACCGCTACCATCGTCTTTATGAGGACAACACCATGCGCCGCTCCTACACCAGAGAATGCGGAGTCACAAAAGAACTGGCTCCCGATGCCTGGCAGGAAATCAACACCGGAGCTGACCAACTTGCAAGGGAAAACAATATTTCTTTTCATTTTCCCTTTACCCCCATTGCGCCGGGGGACACGCTCTCCTGCGGCGGCTATGATTTCGAGATCGTCCCCCTATACGGTCATACAGCCGGTCAGTGTGGGCTCGTGGAGAGGAAGAAAAAGCTTTTCTTCTGCGCTGATCAGGTGATCCTGGGGCTTACTCCCATCGTCATCACATCAGGAAAAGACCAGCATCTCCTTGCTGAATACTTTGCATCCCTTAAAGCACTGGCTGCCGATTATGCCGGTTACCGTTTTCTCCCCGGACACTACGGAGAATTCACCGAGATCCGTGAGGAGACCTGCCGCATCATCGACGAATATGAGACACGCTGCACCCAGCTCCGGCTGGCTCTGGCAGAAAGCCGCCACCCCATGACTCTTTTAGAGCTTGATCAGGCGCTCTATGTCCAGCGCATGCAGACCTACCGCTATTCCTATCTTTTCTCCTATCTCAATACATGGCCGAAACTCTTTTCCTGTCTGGACTGGCTGGCAGAGACAGGGTCGATCACCCGGACAGAGAAGGACGGGGTCTTATTCTGGTCTCTCCGCTGAGCGCGCCTCCGACTCCCTCTTTGAGAACACGCAGCCACAGTAATTCTGACGATAGAGCGCGTGTTCTCTGGAAAGCTCCGTGGATCTTTTATATCCGTTTCTCTTCTTGAAATCTGATGACAGAAACTCCACACCATACTCGCGTCCCATCTCTTCCCCGATCCGGTTTAACCGCTCCGCGTCCTTTAGGGGGCTGATCGTAAGCGTCGTCGTAAAGAAATCGAAGTACCCGGCTTTTGCCTCTCTCGCCGCCTCGGAGAGGCGGAGTTTAAAGCACTCCGTACATCTTGCGCCGCCTTCCGGCTCCTGCTCGAGCCCTTTTGCCGCTGCATAGAAATCGTCGGGCACATAGGTTCCTGCCAC
>ERZ773158.3173-NODE-3173-length-10711-cov-3.158408_pt1 | contig 10711 bp, 10 predicted proteins | sample MGYA00511918_ERZ773158 | MGnify/ENA primary metagenome ERZ773158 (study PRJEB29015, sample SAMEA2737876) | human gut metagenome | biome: human gut; feature: human-associated habitat; material: faeces | place: China | collected 2012 ... | reverse complement strand
GGTCAGCGCGTGGCAGTCATTGGCGGCGGCAACGTCGCGATGGACGCGGCTCGCTGTGCGCGCCGTCTGGGGGCGGATGTGTCGATCGTCTACCGCCGCAGCGAGGCGGAAATGCCCGCTCGAAAAGAGGAAGTCCACCACGCCAAGGAGGAAGGCATCCACTTCCGGATGCTGACGAACCCCAAGGCGATTCTGGGCGATGAAAACGGCTTTGTCCGCGCCATGACGTGCGTGGAAATGGAACTGGGCGAGCCGGACGAGCGCGGACGCCGCCGTCCCGTGCCGAAGCCCGGCAGCGAGTTCGACCTGCCCGTGGAGACGGTCGTTGTCGCTATCGGCAATAGCCCGAATCCGCTGATTAAGAAAACCACGCCTGACCTGCCGACCGAAACGTGGGGCGGCATTACGACGGATGAACACGGCCGCACGGGCAAGAAGCATGTCTATGCGGGCGGCGACGCCGTGACGGGCGCTGCAACGGTCATTCTGGCAATGGGCGCTGGCAAAAAGGCCGCGCAGGCCATTCTGGAAGATGCCGCGAAGGAAGAATAAACCAATCAAGACGCCTGACCGTGCTTGCGGCGGGCGCTTTTTTTGCGCTCGACAAATCAGAAAAATAGGTGTATAATGGAAGTGGCAAGAGAAGAGATAGGAGGGGACACCCATGAGCAAAGGCAAGCGACTGGTATTGGCATTGGTGCTGCTGGTGACGTTTTGCACCGTGGCGATTGCGGCATCCCCAAAGGTGGACAGCATCCTGCAGGAACACGATGTGCTTGTGCCGTTCTTCCTGCCGCGCACGCTTTTCACCATCACGCCGCAGGGCGACGACGTAACATGGTCAATCAGCCGAAAGAACGGCGACGAATGGGAGGACGCGACCGTTTCGTGGGATCAGTCCACACCGCTGCAGGGCGAAATCGGCGCGGACGACGGTCAGCAGCGCATCTGGTGGAATTTCAAGAATTACGGCGACAACACCGGACATGACGGCGGCGTGACGCATCGGCTGGACGTCAAGGTCAACGGCGAAACGGTCACGCAGGTGGATTTTGATGTGACCTATGTGCCGGAGCTGGGGCTGGACTACATTTCCCTGCGCGACTGGAAGACGGAAGAGGACTTGAAGGCAGCGCGGTACGCGTGGTACAACAAGGCGGAGGTTTGCTCGTTCGGCCCGCAGTTCAAGGAGGCTTGCGATGAGCTGACGGACGAATGGTACCGCTTCTCTGTCGTTGATTTGAGCCAGCAGGGCACGCAGGTGTTCGACATGATTGCGAACGACACCTGGCATCTTGGCTATGTGACTGTGACGGTGGACGGCGATTGGGCGCAGGTGGATTATTTCTGCTCCGAAGACCTTGACCCGGACAGCCAGTGGGATCAGGTGCGCGTCTACCGCGAGTTTTTCACCTTCTTCCGCAGCACGGAGGAGGTGCACCGCCTGACGCCGCGGCGTATTGAATCGCCGTTCACCTTCGGCAAGCCGTTCCGCATTTCGGATTATTTCGGCGATGACCGCGTGGCGCTGCTCTACGTCAACAATCTGATGTCTTTCAGTACGGCAAACCCGTATGTGACGCGTTTTGGGATGAATAAACCGGAAAATCAGGATACGCTCAACGCCATGAAAGCGCTGATGAATCATGCGCTGTAAGAAGGGACGGTACGCGCCGCCCCTTTTTTCTGCGGCATGATGGCGCATTTGTCCCCGCGAACCCTTGAAATTTGCGCGGGGATGCTGTATACTATCAAAGGGGCTTATGCGCCCGAAAGGAGACCGGCAAATGAAACTGATTATTGCAATCGTGCAGGATGAAGATGCCTCCCGGCTGGTGAATCAGCTGATGAAAGCCGGAATCGGCGTGACGAAGCTGGCGACGACCGGCGGCTTTCTGCGTGCGGGAAACACGACACTGCTCATCGGCGTGGATGACGCGAAACTGCAGGGAACGCTGGATATTATCGAGAAAGTCTGCAAGTCGCGGAAGCAGATGGCGGCATCCCCGACACCGATGGGCGGCGCGAGCAATGTCTACACGTCTTTCCCGATGGAAGTGACGGTTGGCGGTGCGACAGTGTTCGTCCTGACAGTCTATCAGTTTATGAAACTTTGAGGGAGCGTCAAATGGCGGCACAGACAGGGAATGCAGCGCCCGTTCTGAGCGATTTTGAGGGACAGGGCGCTGTTTATGATGGCTTGATGCGCACACTGCGCGACGGCACGTTCGTTCACGCGTACCTCATTACCGGGCTGGAAGGCATGGGCAAGCGGACGCTGGCGCGGCTGCTGGCGCAGTATTGGCTCTGTCAGGCGCCGGAGGGAGAGAACCGTCCCTGTGGTGTGTGTCGGGCGTGCCAGCAGGTGCGGGACGGGACGCACGCGGACTTGGTCATCATTGCGCCCGGCAAACCGATTAGCCCGGACGTGCGCCCTGACATGAAGTCCATCCCGGTGGATGAAATCCGTGCGCTGATTGCGATTACGGGTCGCCACACATTCGAGGGCGGACGGCGTGTTGTGCTGATTGAACAGGCAGACAAGATGAATCCGCCCGCGCAGAACGCCCTGCTCAAAACGCTGGAAGAGCCTGTGCCGGGCACGATTTTTCTGCTGATGACAGAATCGCCGTCGCTGCTGCTGCCGACGATTGTCAGCCGCTGCCGCGAACTGAAGCTGCATCCGTGGGATGACCGAACGGTGCTGTCCATATTGGAAAAGCACGGCGTGACGGGTCAGCGCGCGCAGGAGGCACTGCATGTCAGCGGCGGATCAATCGGCAAAGCGCTGGCGGTCGCGGGCGACGAACAGTATTGGCAGCGGCGGAGCGAGGTCATGCGCGATTTCTTCGCCTTGGAGCGGCGGAGCGATATTCTGCGTATATCCAGCACATGGAAAGACCGCAAGGACGACGCGGAAGAGCTGCTCGACGATGTGGAGGACATGCTGCGGACGCTGCTGCTGTGCCATTTGGGGCAGCGGAGCGAAAGCGCCGTGATGCCTTATCCGGCGGCGTGGCAGCGGTTCAGCCGCGAGGGAGAATTATCCGCCATGATGCGTCTGCTGGATGCCGTTGCACAGGCACGGCAGATGCGGGCGAATCAGGTGACATGGCAGGCAGTGGTCGAACGGCTGCTGCTGAGCCTGATGGAGGAAAAAAGCAAATGGTCAACGTAATTGGCGTTCGATTCGAGAACGCAGGGAAGCTGTATTTTTTCACGCCCGGTGCGCTCTGGCCCACGCCGGGTGATTTTGTGATTGTTGAGACGACGCGAGGCATTGAGTTCGGTGAGGTCGTCACAGAAGTGCGCGAAATTGACGACACGAAGCTGACCGCGCCGCTCAAGCAGGTTGTCCGCATCGCGACGGAAGAGGACATCCTCCACGACAAGGAGAATAAGGCGGCGGAGAAGGAAGCCTTCACCATCTGCCAGAAAAAGATTGCCGACCATAAGCTGGATATGAAGCTGGTCAGTGTCGAATATACGTTTGACAACAAGACGATTCTGTTCTACTTCACGGCGAACGGACGTGTGGACTTCCGCAGCCTGGTCAAGGACTTGGCGGGTGTGTTCAAGACGCGCATTGAGCTGCGGCAGATCGGCGTGCGCGACGAAGCGAAGATGCTCGGCGGACTCGGCCCCTGCGGCCGCCCGATTTGCTGCGGCACGTTCCTTGGCGACTTCCAGCCTGTGTCCATCAAGATGGCGAAGGAACAGAACCTGTCGCTCAACCCCATCAAAATCAGCGGTGTCTGCGGCCGTCTCATGTGCTGCCTGAAGTACGAGCAGGATACTTACGAGGAAATCCGCAAGTCCATGCCCAAAGAGGGCAAGGAAGTCTTGACGCCAGACGGCGTGGGCGTCGTGTGCGAATTGAAAATCATCACTGAATCGGTCAAGGTGCGCATCAAGAAGGGCGACAGCTTTGAAATCAAGGAGTACCCTGCGACCGACGTGCAGCGCTTGACCCCGCAGAATGCGCCGCGCCCGGAAGCACAGCGTGCGGAGAAGCCGGAGCAGAAGCAGGATGCCCCTGAAGCTGCGGAAATCAAGGAATGCCCCGCCTGCCCGGAACGTCCGCCGCGCGCAGAGCGTCCGATGCGTCCTGAAAAGCCGATGAAGGCGGAGAAGCAGCCGGAAGCCCCGAAGCCGGAAAAGCCCGCTGAAGCGCCCAAACCTGCCGTCAGCCCGTGGAAGATGGCGGTCGAGCAGGCACTCCGCGCTGCGCAGAACAGTGCGGATACGGCGGATGAGGTCATTGAGCAGCCCGTGCAGGAAGCACCCGTAAGCGAGGAACCCGTCGCCATGCCGGAAGCGGCACCGGCGGCAGCGTGTGAAGCCGTAGAGACGGTCGTGGAAGAATCCGCAGAGGGTGCTGAAACGCCCCTTTCAGCAAGCACCGAAGCGGTGGAAGAAGCCGTCGAGGATGCCATGGAAATGCCTTTGATTCCGCTGGACGATGATGACGACACCATCTAAATCCCACGAACGATTTTGCCCCAAAGGAAGCTGCTGGGGCTTGCAATTCGCGGCAATTCGTGATATGATATTGCCATCAACCAGTGCGTTGATAAACCAAGTAGAAGATTCACAAGGAGGACATTCCGCATGGCTTACAAGATTTCTGATGCTTGCATCATGTGCGGCGCTTGCGCCGAGGGCTGCCCGGTGAACGCGATCTCCGAGGGCGACACCCAGTACCAGATTGATCCCGACGTGTGCGTGGAATGCGGTGCTTGCGCCGAAGTCTGCCCCGTTGGTGCGCCCGCGCAGGCGTAATTCCCTGTCTGGATTGCTGATGCAGAAAAAGCGTCCTGATGCTTGGAAAAGTGTCGGGGCGCTTTTTTGTGTGCCGTACATGTTGCTATTTTCAGATTCACCTGCGCCATCTGCTTGCGCCCTTTCATCTGGAAATAGTATGACAATTCAGACGCAGAATGTCGGTTTTCAGACAAAATGTCTTGCATTGTGAAAAGTTCGGCGATATAATAGACTTATCAAACAGGGAGGTTTGAGAAAATGATTGATTTTGATCATGTGGTGAAGCAATACGGCAAGAGCAATGTTCGCGCAGTGGATGACCTGACGCTGCACGTTGGCAAGGGGCAGCTGTTCGGCTTTATCGGGCCGAATGGGGCAGGCAAAACGACCACGATTCGTTTGCTGACGGGTATTTTGCAGCCCACGAGCGGCAGCGTGACCATCGGCGGCGTGTCGATGAAGGACGATCCGATTGCCGCTAAGCGGATGATTGGTTTCGTTCCGGACAGCCACGAACTGTATGACCGCCTGACGGGGATGGAGTACCTGAACTTTATGGCGGATGTCTACGGCGTTGGCGCGCAGGAGCGCAAGGCGCATATCGAGAAGTATCTGGCGCTTTTTGAGCTGGAAAACGCGGCGGGTGAGCAGATTAAGTCCTACTCGCGCGGCATGAAGCAGAAGCTGACGATTATCGGCGCTTTGGTGCATCAGCCGCCGGTCTGGGTGCTGGATGAGCCGATGGTGGGGCTTGACCCGCGCGCGGCGCATATCCTCAAAGAAGAAATGCGCAAGCACTGCGAGAAGGGCAACACGGTTTTCTTCTCCACGCATGTGCTGGAGGTGGCGGAAAAGCTCTGCGACGAGATTGCCATCATCGACAAGGGACGTCTGGTTGCGCAGGGGACGCTGGAGGCGCTGCGATCGGGTGAAAAGGGCGCGTCTCTGGAGCAGCTCTTCCTCGAACTGACCGAATCGGAGGAGAAACAGGCATGAAATCGTACTTTCTGCTGCTGCGCCTGAACCTGCGGAATCTGCTGGCCGGCTTCCGCGGCGCCATGCGCAAGCCAAACGGGAAAATCGACATTTCCCGGCTGATTCTCTATCCGCTGGCGCTGCTGGGGATGCTGACGCTGGCCGGCTTCGTGATTTTCATGGAGTTCAGCATGTTCAGTGCGTTTGAAATGCTGAATGCGCCCGAAATGCTGCCGGGGCTGGCGATTCTGCTGGCAATGGTGACAGCGCTGCTGTTCAGCGTCTTTCAAATGCTTGCTGCGCTGTACTTTTCGCGCGACACAGCGTCCATGGCGTATCTGCCGCTGACGAGCCGAACTGTGCTGGCGGCAAAGTGGACGGAAGTCTACGTCAGCGAACTGCTCTTTTCGCTCCTGATTGCCGCGCCCGCCGTCGTCCTCTACGGGATTCACTACGCGGCGGATTGGACGTACTATCTGCGGATGGTGCCCGTGCTGCTGGCGGTCAACTGCATTCCGCTGACGATTTCGCTCCTGCTGGCAAGCATTCTGGGGCGCTTCACGTCGCTGACCCGGCATAAGGAAGTCTGGGTCGTGCTGGGGACGGTGCTGATGCTCGTCGTCGTGCTGGGGCTGGAATGGTCGATTCTCCCCAAAATCCCGGAGGATGCGGATGCGGCGTTCTTCGCGCAGATGCTGACTGGCGTTCAGCCGATGCTGCGCGCCTTCATCCACGCGTTCCCGCCGGTTGCGTGGGCGGTGGATGGCATTGCGGGCGACTGGCTGCAATGGCTGGCATTTCTGGCGGTGTCCATCGGCGGCGCGGCGCTGGTGATTGCGCTCGTCGGCGGCAGCTATCTGGATACGACGCTCCGGCAGAATGAGGGCAGCCGCAAGGCGCGGCGCGTTCGCGTGACGGACAAGACGTTCCGCGCGCACAGCCCCTTCATGGCGATTTACCGCCGCGAATGGAACGAAATCCTCAAAGTCCCGGTTTATCTGCTCAATGGCGTTCTGGGCGCGATGATGCTGCCGATTATGCTCATCGGCATGAGCGTCGGCATGTCTTCCGAGCAGGACAGCGAAGTGTCGTGGAATTTCCTGCTGCGGCTGATGCAGGATTCGCTCAGCCCGATGGACGTCATGCTTATCCTGACGGCGCTGCTGATGTTCATCAGCTGGGTCAACCCGATTATCGCCACCGCGATTTCCCGCGAGGGCGGACGGATGCCGATTGCCAAGTACATCCCGGTTTCGCCGCGCACGCAGCTTTGGGCGAAACTCTCCGTCAGCCTGACGATTAACGGCGCGGCGATTCTGCTGATGGGCATTGCCGTTGCCGCACTGCTGGGGACGCATTATCTGGGCGCTGTGCTGGGCGCAGTTGTGCTGGCGAACCTGTTCAGCCTCGCGACGGGCTGCATCGCGCTGACTATCGACGCATCGCGCCCGATTCTGCACTGGCAGACCGAGCAGCAGGTGATGAAGCAGAATATGAATCAGATGATTTGTATGCTTGTCGTGCTGCTGGTGGCGCTGATTCCGGTGGCAGGCGTGGTCGGCATGATGATCCTGTCCAGCGCCGCGCAGGACATGGAAGCCCCGTCGATGCTCATGCGCTTCGCCGCGGAACACGCGGTCGGGCTGCGCAGTGCGGTTGCGGCGCTGCTGATGGCGGCGGAAGCGGGCGCATCTATTCTAATTTTGCACAAGGTCGGTGAAAAGCGCTTCAGCGCCATCGAGCCGTAAAGAAAGCTAAAACTTCGCATCAAGCCTTGAAAAAACACGCTTCTTAGAGTACAATGGAAGCGTGACAGGCGGCTTGAAAACGGATGAGGTGATTTTTATGTGGAAGCGGGGAACAGCGCTGTTGACGGCACTGCTGATGCTTTTTTCCTGCGCACTGGCGGAAGATGTGTATCTCGACGAGCCGACGCCCGAAGCGGCGGAAGAGACGGCGGACGACACGTTGACTGCGCGTGATGACCTGATTAACCGCATTATCGCGCTGGGGCAGGAACTGTATATTAAGGCGAACGGCAAGAGTCAGCGCGCACACTACAAGCGCGATATCTACGTCTGCAAGAACTTCACAACGTACCTTTTCCGCCAGAATCGCGACGATTTCTGCATGGCGGAATACCCGGACGTTCAGCTGCTTGTGCCGAACAACCTGTCCGCGGCAAAGAGCAAGCCGTACAGCTATGGCATCGAGTGGGAGGACATTTCGCCGGAGAAGGGGAATCCGTTCTACATTGCGGCGCAGTTCAAGTACGATAAAAATTTGTCCGAGGAGGAAAATATGGCACTGGCGTGCGATTTCATGCGGCAGGCGCAGCGCGGCGACTACTTTCAAATGTCCGCGAAGTACGAGTACGGCACGGGCGCACACAGCGCCATCATGCTCGGTTACGATCCGGAGACGGACGAAATCCACTGGATGGACAGCAACATGCGCGGCGGCAAGAAGAAAGGCATTCGTTACGGCTTGGTGCAGTTTGACGAGGTGAAGAGCGTAGAGTGGTGGGCGAGTACATTCTGCAAGAAAACACGCGGCGCGACGCTCTACCGCCTGCGCGATGACATTGTCTACCGTCCCGGTCATGAGCCGGAAAATACCACAGGTGAATAAAGGAAATCCCCTCTGATGCCCGAAATTGGCGCATCAGAGGGGATTTTTGCGCTTACCGCATCTCTTCCGCCGTCGGCATTGCCGGAATCGCCCCTGAACGGCTTGTCGTCCAGCTGGCGGCGCGGTTTGCGTAACTCAGCATGTCCAGAAGCTGCGGAATCGTCAGGTTATCCAGCGTGAACGCCCGCATTCGGCTCAAAAACGCACCGAAGAACGTGTCGCCCGCGCCGTTTGTATCCGCGACAACGCACGGAACGCCATCGATGATACCCGTTTCGCCCCGGAAACGGTAGAAAGCGCCCTTCGCGCCGAGTGTCACCAGTACGAGCGGAATCCCGGCATCCGCCAGTGCTGCCGAACCGTCCTGCAAATTGTCTGTTCCAGTCAGCAGCGCCATTTCTTCGTCCGACACCTTCAAAATGTCTACCAGCGGCAGGGGACGCGCCAATTGCTTGATGGCATCCGCGCGGCTGCCCCAGAGCGCCGGGCGGTAGTTTGGGTCGTAGGTGACGCACGCGCCGAGATTTCGCGCGCGCCGGGCGGCATCCAGTACCGTATCGCGCGCAGGATTCGCTGTTAGGCTGACGCCGCCGAAATGGAAAAAGTGCGTGCTGCGCAGGGCCTCATCCGGCACATCGTCCGGCGAAAGCGCCAAATCCGCGCTATGCTGGCGATAGAAGGAGAACGACCGCTCACCGCGGCTGTCCAGCGAAACGACTGCCAGCGTCGTCGGGCGCTGCGCGTCGGTCAGCATTCGCGACACATCCACACCGTTTGCGCGGAGGCATTCGCGGAGCTGCGTCCCAAAGGCATCCGCCCCGACGCGCCCGATGAACGCGGTGGAAGCCCCCAGTTTCGCGGCGGCAACCGCCAAATTCGCTGGAGCGCCGCCGGGATTCGCGGCATATTCCGCCACACCGGACGCGGAAAGCCCAGTCTGCGTCAGATCAATCAGCGCTTCGCCGATGGCAGTGATATCGAACATGGTCAGCATCCTCCCAAAGTGGATTTGCTTGCATTATACCGCAGGAAAACCGAATTGACAAGGTTTTGTCATGCAAATTTAGCAAAAAAGTGCGCTGATTTCGCACGAATCTGTCAAAAACGATTGCATTTTGCGAAAATTGATAGTAAAATATACTTGACGCACTGCCGCAAAATCAGGCGGCTTTGCAAAGCAGAAGGAGGAGACATCCCCATGAAAATGACATTCCGCTGGTATGGCCGCGAGTCCGACCCGATTCCGCTGAAGTATGTGAAGCAGATTCCTGGCATGTCCGGTCTGATGGGTTTGCTGGATAAGCCCGCCGGTGTCGACTGGCCTGAAGAGGAGGTCAAGGCGCTGGTGGAGGAAGTCCACGCCGCCGGACTGGAGCTGGAAGTGGTCGAGTCCGTCAATGTCCACGAGGACATCAAGATGGGTCTGCCCACGCGCGACGAATATATTGCCAACTACATCTCGACCATCCGCACGCTGGCGAAGTACGGCGTGAAGGTCATCATCTACAACTTCATGCCCGTCTTTGACTGGCTGCGCACTGACTTGGCGCGTGTCATCCCGGAGGACGGCTCGAACTCCCTGTACTTCGACGAGAAGGATTTGGGCGAAATGGGCCCGATGGAAATTGTCCGCCGCACCGCCGCCGATTCGCAGGGCTTCACGCTGCCCGGCTGGGAGCCGGAGCGTCTGGCGCTGCTGGAAACGACCCTGCGCCAGTACGAAAAGCTCACGCCCGACGACCTGCGCGCGAACTACAAGTATTTCCTTGACGCTGTGATTCCTGTCTGCGAGGAAGTTGGCATCCGCATGGCGTGCCATCCCGATGACCCGGCATGGCCGATTTTCGGGCTGCCGCGCATTGCGCATAGCCAGGAGGATTTCGACAAGATTATCAAGCTCCATGACAGCCCCGCAAACACCGTCTGCCTCTGCACCGGCTCTCTGGGCTGCTCGCCGGACAACGACATTCCGTCCATCATCCGCCACTTTGGCGAGATGAACCGCATCGGCGCAATGCACGTCCGCAACATCAAGTTCCTGGGCTACCATCACTTCCGCGAAGCCGCGCACCTGTCCGAAGCGGGCGACCTGAACATGTTCGACATCATGGAAGCCATCTACGACACCTGCCCGGACACCTACATCCGCCCCGACCACGGCCGCATGATCTGGGACGAAAAGGGTCGCCCCGGCTACGGTCTGTATGACCGCGCGCTGGGCGCGACGTACCTGAACGGCCTGTGGGAAGCTATCTGCCGCATGAAGGGCGAAAAGAAGTGATACTATTTCCTGCATTCGCCTGCGCCATCTGCTTGCGCCTTTTCCGCGCTGACGTCCGGT
>ERZ773158.3169-NODE-3169-length-10721-cov-18.025689_pt1 | contig 10721 bp, 8 predicted proteins | sample MGYA00511918_ERZ773158 | MGnify/ENA primary metagenome ERZ773158 (study PRJEB29015, sample SAMEA2737876) | human gut metagenome | biome: human gut; feature: human-associated habitat; material: faeces | place: China | collected 2012 ... | reverse complement strand
CGTACGTACGGTTCAATGGGAGGGGCGAGATAATTATTCTCCCTCTACCCTATTATGGGGGGGAGATGATGTGATGGTAGAACAAATTCAAAAGTTTATAGAAGAAAAACGGGATGAAGGAAAGATTATTAATTCAATCATAAGGGATGATGTATTTAGTATTTTGGAGAAAGAATGTACGGTTTTATACTATTATTTAGATGATGCAATAGAAGGTTTTCATATTTCTAAGCCTGTAAGAGGGGAACAGAAGCAGTTTGTATTTATTAATACACAAAAGGTTTTGCAGGAACAGGTGTGGACTGCAGGACATGAACTGGGACATGTGTGGAAAGTGGATCAATATGTGAAAAATAATTGTGCAAATTGTAGTGAAGATATTGAAACAATAATTGGTAAGTTTACAGCAGAGTTATTAATGCCAAAAGAAAATTTTCGAGCGGAAATACAAAGTAAATTAACCGAGTATCAATATAAGGGAACTGTTATGTCACAGGAAATGATGATTGAATTAGTGACCTATTTGATGAATTTTTTTGCAGTTCCAGAAAAGGCAATTATACGGCGTTTTAGTGAATTGGGATATATAAAAAGAGAACATATAGAGGTATATTTGGATAGTTTTAGAGCAGGAACAGATTATTATAAAAAAATAATTACAGAAAAACAGTATACACGTTTGGATAAAACGCGTGAAGTATACTCTATGGGAAATATACATGAAGATATTCTGCAATTGGAAAAGAAAGAACTTGTTAAGTCTAAATATGTGAAACATGTTAGGGAGATGTTTCATATAGATGATAATCCAAATCTACAGGAGCAATTGCAGTTTGAGGGGTAATTTTAATGGGAGCAGAAAAAACAAGGGCTGTTATCGATGCAGATTTTTTTATTAAATTAGCGCAGTATGATAAAAAGGCAGTTGTATTTCAAAAGATTATGGATGATTTGAACATTCAGCCAGTGATGCATGAGTATGTTGCACGAAAAGAAATTAAAACTATCCCTGAAATACAGGATCTTATACAAGAGGGTAAAATTATTGTTTTAAATGATACGGATTATATTACAGATGAGAATAGGGAAGATTACGAGGAATATTTTAAACAGGCCTATGAGATAATGAATCATTACGAATTCCCCAATGGAAAGGATATATATACGTATGAATGTCCAGATGAGAGTTTAGGAGAAATTCGTTCTATATTTATGGTAAAAATATTGGGATATCCTTATTTTATGTCGGATGATGGGAATGCAAGACGATTAGCTGAAAAGAACAGTACAAGTAAAAGGCGAATCATTACTTGGAGTATTTATGAAACATTGCAATGGTGCAAAGAGTGTGGGACAAGTATTACATGGAAGATGTTGAACCTAATCATTAGCAACATTTTTAGAAATAGACAAGAACAATTAAATGCATTGAAAAAAATTTATAATGAACAAGTATAATTATGAGGGATGCATGACTGATTGGATAAGGCATCATCTATCCAGTGAAGAAAGTCAAAAGGCATGTGATCGATATGCAGATGCAATTCTTGCAGATTCGTTTTTGCTTTCAAAGTTTATGGAAAATTACGATATATCACAGAAGGGGCTTGATAGTTATCGGGATGAGATAGATCGTATGGAAGAAACCGTATTATGGAATGATGATGAAGCATTATCATAATTGTGCAAAAGCACCGTTGGATGATACGATATCGATATTATCGTATGAGCGTGAAAAGCGACGGTTTGATCAGAAACTTGAACGGCAGAGAACTGCTGATAATAGCTTATAAATTATGTGATGATAAGGAAAAACAAAAAAGTAATATGGTTAGCTGATTAAATAAAAGACTTTAACATAGTGATTTTTATATATAAAATAGATAAATTATACCAAGGAGATAGAATGTTGGAAAAGAAAAATATATTTATTTTATTGCTTTTAACTGCATTGTTTTATTTACTCAATATTCCATCACGTGTATTTGAGTGGTTCTTTCTGTTCTTTTCACTTGCTCTTATTTTAGTTTATCGTATGGAAAAGAACATGTATTTTCACAAAGTTCTACTGTTTTGGTGCGGTGGAACTTTGTTTGCTTTTGGGGTGGGAAAGTTTATTGCAATCCGGCAGCTTCCAGAATTTACAATGGAAAAATTGTTGCTTGGCATATGTATGGTACTTATCTTGGGAGTGGATTTTGTTTTTCTGCTGAGATATGACAGGTCAGAGACGGGACAGAAAGAAAACGTGAAGGAAAATCTGTTTCGGGAACGAACTTATGATTTGGAGCGTCTCTGTAGTTTTATTCAGGCGGTTCCGATTGTTGGCATGGATGCGCCCTGGGGAGATGGAAAGAGTTTTCTGGTTAACATGATCTATCAGGATGAGGCGATGAAGAAACGCTTTACGTTTATTCAAATTGATTTGCTCACCTGTGATCTGAACGAGATTGAAAGTATCCTATTAGGGGAGATTGAACGCGTTTTGCAGAATAATGGAATTTATTCGTTTCATGGAAGAAAAACGGGAAAGCTTTTTAAAGATTTTTCGCTTTCAAATGTGTTTTATAATGTTTTGCAGGAGGAGGGGGAAGGAGTTTCTTCTACTTTTATTGGGTTTGAGAAAGATGTCAGACGTTTGGACAAGGATATCTTAATTGTGTTTGAGGATATCGATCGAATCAAGGATCCGGATATTGTACGTAAGATTTTTGCTATTGCAGAGAAGTTGGCTGGAGATAAGATACATATTTTATACCAGTATGAGTTTTCAAATTTGCCCTGGAATAAGGCGTTTTTGGAAAAATATATTCCTTATGAGGTTGCGGTGACGGAACTTTCATTTGAGAGAATTATTGTTGCTTTATGGAAGAAGTGTGGAATGCAGCGGGTTACAGGACTGAAAATTGAAGATGTGAAGTATATTATGACAGCTTCTGTGTCTAATGTGATTTTAACGGATATCCATGAGTTAAAAAAGTATGCTCTTGTGCTGAGACCGCAGAGAATTGCAATTCGCAATGTAGAACTGTATCTTAATGAATTTGTGCTGATATATAAAATGAATGAACGTTACCGGCAGAAGGAAAATGCAAAGTGGTTGGCAATGATACTTTTTATTAAGCATTTTCTGTATGAACAGATGGAACAGATCAAAATGGGAAAACTTCTTTCAGAATCGTTGTTGTTGACTTACAAGAACGAGACGTTTGATGTGGAGACATTGATCGGAAGATACCATGCAAACATTTACTCGGAAAATGAGTGTATACAGATTGTTGAGGATCCGGTTAATAATCCCGTTATTTGGATATTTGCCGTGCTGCGATATGATTTTTCAATTCCGAAAGAGGACAGAAACGATCCAAGATGGTTTGCAAACGAATCGGATGGTGTTATGCGAAGAATGCAACATAATGAGCAAGTGAATCGTTTCTTGTGGAATATTAAGGGAAATGGCAATTCGGAATATACCGATATGGAATGGCTTGCAAAGGAAATTTGTGAAACGGTTTTAAATAAAGTAGGAAATTCCCGAAAGAAAGCTTGGGATAAAATCTGGAAAGATGCATTTCAAATGGAAAATGAAAAGAATAACGGTACGGTGCAGTTGTTTGGAGAGACTGCGATGCTTTCTGCCTTTAAGGCTTTGTATGTAACCGGAATTTCAACAGAAAATTGGATCCGGATGATAAAGTTTTATTTTGTGCAGGAGGAAGCACAAGCCATCACCGTAGATATGATCGAAAACCTTAACTTTGTGTCACTGATGAACAAAGATGTTCTGATTGCCGTGGCAAGGGGATTTGTACAATGTAAAGTGGTGGGAAATATGAATGAACAGAAAGCTTTTGCGCGGTTCTTAAAAAATTATTTACAGGCAATCTGGGGGTTGGGATATGCCAGAAGAAGAGGAGACTGGTATATTGCCGGTATGTATTCGGAAGAACTGTTACAGAAAAAAGAGTTTGTTGTGGAGGTTCTTGCGGATTATAGGCGTGTGCTGCAAGATGGAGAGCAGAGTGCATTATTTGCGCAAATGAAAGAGGAATTTCAGCTTTTGGTGCAGTTTGTGGATAAATTATCAGAGATTATCCGGCATAACAGAAATCTAAAGGCAAGGGAGATGCAATGGAAGAAGGGGGAGACAAGAACTGTTTATGAACACGATGATCTGTTTCGAAAATTAAAAGAAGAAGCTTCAAATATCGATCCGGCAAATGAAGCGGAGAGAGAAGCTTTTATCAAAGAACTTGAGCAGTTGTATCGTGAAGGCAAACTAAATCCAGAAGAGTATCGGATTATAGAGGAATTGCTGCTGAAGAAAGGATGAATGAAGTAAAAGCTTGCATTTGAAATAAAAAAGAAGTACACTCAATTAAGTACACAAAAATAAGAATTGGAGAAATTACAAATGGAAAATCAGGTAAGGGAGATTTCACTTCGCCAGTTATTCTGGAAAGTGATGATGGGATGGAAGTTATGGATTTTATGTGCGGTGTTGTTTGCAATTTTACTTCCGGGAGTGAAGTATGCAAAGGACGTGCGGGCATATCATGCGGCACAGCAGCCGAAGGATGAGAAGCAGGAACCGACAGTTGTTCTTACGGATGACGAGCAGCAGCAGATCGATGATGTAAAGAGTTTAAAACTTTTAATTGAAAAAAACAGCAATTATATGCAGAATTCGATTTTGATGAACATTGATCCCTATCAGGAGCACAGAATGGAATTACAGTATTACATAGATTCTGATTTTGTGATGAATTACACGAAGGACAGCAAGAAAGATTATACATCCGCGATTGCAAATGCTTATGTGGATTATGCAAATAACGGCGTGGATCAGAAAACGATATGGAAAGATGTTTCTACAAAGTCGGAAGATAAGTATCTGGCAGAACTTGTGTCTGCATATAATAACTCAGATAATACATTTTCTGTGATTATTAAGTATACAGATAAAAAGGGTCTGGAAAGTGTGGCAAAGCAGATACAGAATGAACTGGAAAAGAAGCAACCGGAATTCAGTAAACGTATAGGCGGACATAAGCTCGTATTAGTATCAGAAAATTATCAGATATGTACCGATTCGGATCTTGCAACTTCTCAGGGCAATGTTTCGAATCTGATCAAATCCTACAGGGATCAGATTACTACTCTTAAGTCTGCTATGTCAGAGGATCAGTTGAGTGAACTGGAGCGAGAGGAAAATTTGGAGTCGGATGACAAGGAAGAGTCTGCAGCGGTACAGGTTGCTGCTCCGGCTTTGAGCAAGAAATATGTGGTACTTGGTTTTGTGATGGGAGTATTTCTTGCCGCATTGTATTTGGTTTGTATTGCTGTATTATCAAACAAGTTGCAGGCAGCAGAGGAATTGGTGCGATACTATAAGATGCGTCAGTTTGGTATTATCACCAGGGAGCAGCGCACAAAGGGAATTACTGGATTTTTACTGCGCATCAAGTATCGGAATCAGAAGATGCTTTCTCCGGAGGCATCCCTGCAGATGGCTTCTTCAAATATTGAACTGTATTGTAAGAATGAAGGAATTACAAAGCTTTTCCTGACAGGTTCAGAGATTGAGCGAATGAAGAAAGAATGGATCACAAAGCTGACCGAACATCTGAAAGCAAGTGGTATTCAGGTGGTATATGGGGAGAATATCTGTTATGATTCTGCAGCGATGCGTGAAGCTTCGGAAGCTGGCCATGTCGTGTTAGTGGAGATTACGGATACATCGATCTATCAGGAGATTGAAAAAGAACTTCGCATGTTAAAAGACTGGAATGTTGATGTCATTGGATGTGTAGGAGTAGAATAAAGAACAATGGGAAAATATTTTGGAACAGACGGTTTTCGCGGTGAGGCAAACAAAGTACTGACCGCGGATCATGCATATAAAATTGGACGTTACCTGGGTTGGTATTACAACCAGAATCACAGGGGACGGATCATTATCGGAAAGGACACACGTCGCAGCAGCTACATGTTTGAGTATGCGCTGGTTGCCGGTATTACGGCATCCGGGGCTGATGCATTCTTGCTGCATGTTACCACTACGCCAAGTGTGGCATATGTAGTCCGTACGGAAAATTTCGACTGTGGCATCATGGTTTCTGCCAGTCACAATCCGTATTATGACAATGGAATCAAGGTCATGGATGGAAATGGACACAAGATTTCGGCAGAGGTGGAAGCTGCACTGGAGAAATACATAGATGGTGAGATGGGAGAATTACCTTTTGCATTGCGTGACAAGGTTGGTGTGGCGCGGGATTATGCGATCGGACGGAACCGTTACATCGGCTATCTGATTTCTCTGGCTACCAGATCTTACGATGGCATGCGCGTGGGGCTGGATTGTTCCAACGGAAGTACATTTAATATTGCAAAGAGTGTGTTTGATGCGCTTGGTGCCAAAACATATGTGGTTGGCAATGAGCCGGACGGTACCAACATCAATATGGGATGTGGATCGACACATATCGAAAATCTGCAGAGACTTGTCCGGGAGAAGAATCTGGATTGCGGATTTGCGTTTGACGGAGATGCGGATCGGTGTATTGCCGTGGATGAGAACGGTATGGAAGTGCACGGGGATTATATCCTGTATGTCTGTGGGAAGTATCTGAAGGAATGTGGCCGCCTGCAGAATAATACGGTGGTTGCCACGATCATGTCCAACATGGGATTGTTCAAAGCAATGAAGCGGGAGGGCATTGAGGTATGTGTGACCACGGTTGGCGATAAGTATGTCAATGAGGCGATGGTTGCCAACGGATATGTGCTCGGCGGAGAGCAGTCCGGACATATCATTTTCAGTAAGCATGCAACGACCGGAGATGGAATACTTACGGCATTGATGCTGATGGAGGTGATCCTGGAGAAGAAGCAGAGCCTCGGCATGTTGTGTAAGGGAATGCAGATGTATCCGCAGCTTTTGAAGAATGTGAGGGTTGAGGACAAGGCTGCGGTTACCGGCAATGCGCGTGTGCAGGTGGAAAAGGATCGGATCAGCGCTGATTTGGGCGAGGATGGAAGAATCCTTCTGCGTGAGAGCGGTACGGAGCCGGTGATCCGTGTGATGGTTGAGGCACAGAGTGATGAGTTGTGCGCGAAGTATGTGGATGAGATGGTGCAGGTGATCCGGGAAGAGGGGTTTGCAGTGGAGTAGAATGAATAGAATAGTGAGATGGTAAGGGGAGCCGGCGCTGGTGCGCCGGCTTGTTTGTTATATGTTTTTCTTGTTATGTTATGTTTTTGTGGAATTGAAACGCGAATTGTCATTTATATAAAAACCACTTGATAAACGATGAAAAAGAGAATATTATGGAAATGTGATATGGAAAAAAGATAGCCAGGTATTTATGGCAAGAAATTTATAAATGAGTTTGTAGATTGTATTATTGATATGTACCAAAATAGTAGTGAGATTATGTAAATTGAAGACTAGAGTTAATACATATGGTTTAGTGGAAAAGTATAAAAGTTTGGCAAAGAAAAAGCATGAAAAAAATAATTGTACATATAAAATCAGAAGCTGTTGAATGTTATTCGCAATATCCGTTTGGGGGAGAACTAGCAAACTATGTAAACCGAAAATTGGAATACTTACAAAATACGATTAATAATATAAAGTATTCAAGAGATTGTATTCGACCGAATGTATATACCTATATTTCGGAGGAAATAAATGCCTTTGCGGCTAAGATAAGTGACACTACTTATGTAATTGCAATCTCAACGGCTATATTTAGTAATTTGAATCAAGAATTAAGTTCGTATTTATGTCACTCTGATATCAGAGCTCATTTTTATGGAAAACATTTAAATATAAAAAAGCACGTTGAGAGAATCCTAAATTATATATTACTCTTTATAGTATTACATGAGAACTATCACATTTTGAATGGGCATTTAGATACATATTTCCCAAGTGAAAATCTTATGTTCGAATCGGGCGCAAAGTTTGAATCAAAAAATCAGATACTGCAAATTTTAGAATTGGATGCGGATTATTGTGCGGTGCGATCATTGGTGTATCTTCTGGACGAAAAATATCATTTTGAGGATTGGGCTGATAGAGAGTTTTTATTAGCAGGATTTTCTTTGTATTACATTTTTTTAATATTTCAAGAAAAAAATTATGAAAACATACAGTCGATTGGGGATTATTTGAATGATTTTACTCATCCACCAGCAAGCGTAAGAATTGTGCATGCATCAAGTTTATTGTTAAGATACGGGACTAATTTGTTTAGTAATAAAGAGAAGTTATTGTCAGTTGTATATGAGCTGGTAGATTTATGTATTTATTTTGACAGAATATATTATGATAGCGATACTGTAGAAATGACTCTTATTGCTTATGGTTATACCCCTAAAGGAACTGAATATCTACAATCTCTGTATGATAAATGGAAGTATGTAAGAAAAAAATTAGAAACATATGCTCAAATAGAATTGCGAGAGGTGGAATCATTGAATAGTAATCAAAATTATTTCCTGAACAATCAGGGTGAATTTGTGAAAGTTCTTAATATGGAAAAGAGGATGGAGTTGTTTTGGAAAAACTTATTGAGGTTGTGACCAGATTGGGGTCTGACCTGTTTTTTGCAAGTACTTTTTGCATAAAGTTGCAAAAACTTTTTGTAGGTTGTTGCAACTACATTTTGTAGGTGATTGCAATGGTATGGCTGACATGGTGCCAGCCATACCATTGCAGATATTATTTAATTGTTAGAGCATCAGCGATGGAAACGGCAGATCCGGATTCTTCTCTTCATGTGCATGTTCTTTAAAATAGGTATATTCATCATCCAGACTTTTATAGCTGATGAATCCGCGCAGATAGTCCATTTCTATCTGGTTATGTTTATCTGCTTCCACCAGTTCCTGCTGATAGTCATCCATTTCATTATAGCGTTCCTGCAGAAGCTGATAAGCTTCCTGGATGACCACATTGGTGTCTGACCCCATTAAAAAAATATAAACTTTTTTAATGGGGTTCTGCTTGCCTGGTCGTTTCCAAAGCCAAGGATAGATATGAAGCAGAACTCGAGCAACTCAATCAATTGATGAAAAAGCGTGATGAGCTACGTAATAAAGAGTTACTTCAGGCTATCGAGCATAGCAGCCGTTCATTTGAGGAAATCATGAACTTCCTTGGCACCGATGACTTCCAGGATTAAACCTGGAAGTCATCGAGAGTTAATTTTTCAGGAAGTTCACAACAAAGGAACAGCAAATCGGAGCAGAAAAAACTTTTTCAATTCTCTGTTTTGCACAAAAAGTGGTTATTGAACCCGAGGGGGTTCTGAACAGTTACCTGATAAGATTAAGGACTTTTTCAGGAAACAATGCTTGATGCTAAATCCTGAATATAATCAAAAAAACTGAACTACAGTCCGTTCCACAGATCAGACATAAAGGAAGATAATTCAAGGAAAGCTCAAAGGATATTAAATGCAAAAGCAAAGATTTTAAAAATAAAACGGATAGTAATTGAAAAGAGGTTAATCATGAAGCTAAATAATGTAGATTATATTTTTATTAAAATACAGGATTCGCTCTTAGATGAGTATTGTAGCGATGAATGTGAAATATACGCTGTAAAAGGAAACAAAGGATATCATGTAGTTTTACAACATCGCCCTGAATTTCAGGAGATTAATTTTAAAAACTACGGGATAAGTGCCATTATTGGACAGTTGGCATATGGAAAACTGAAAAGCTGTGATACGGATGTTGAATTTGATTGCGAGTTTGACATAGAGGAAGAACTGGATTATATTACGCATGACAACCACAGCTATTTTGATGCACCCCAGATTACTCTGTATAAAAGATGTGGGCAATTTTTCAAAGTAATGTGGGGCGTAGCGGATTACGGAAATTCGGAAGCGTACCGTTATTTGGAACAAAAGATGTACCAGGCTCGTTCTACGATAAATAAATATCCTGCAGAAGAAAGGGCTCTCATCCATGGTACATTTCAGAAAATCTACGCAACCATGCCGGAATCACCGACAAAAGCACTAGATTTATTATGGGATTTCAGAGAGAGGCTTTTACCTGAAGATTATGCAAATAACCTACTTATTATGATTAAAGTAAATACCTGGGATGTTCCAAAGCCAGTAATGGTAAAAATGCTGTCTTATACCTCAAGAGAATATCTGATGAAAAAGACAGATTTTGAATTGTATGATAGGCTCCCAGAGACTATAACAATATACAGGGGGACGGACAGATATGAATCTGATCCAAGGCTCTCATGGAGTTTAAGCGAGAACAAAGCTAGAAGGTTCGAATCCGGCCAAATGTTTAAGACAACTGTAAAAAAAGACAGAGCCTTTGCAATTTTAAATGATATAGAGCAGGAAGTTCTTATTGATGTAGACATCAATGAATGCCAACGCATATAGTTGAACAACCATGAAAGATTCCCGTCAAAAAGTTTGAATATCCATATTGAAACGAAAAGAACTGTTTAAATTGGCAGTGCACATTTCGGATAAACGGAGCCCCTTTCCCGCGTTAGCGGTGTAAGTGGCTCCTACCAGCGGAGCGTTATCCGTTTGTTGTTATTTGTTAATAGGTTCCATATTTGTAAGTACGTAATCATCCATATCTGTTAGCACCCATATTTTTCGTAAGCGCTTAGTTTCAGGGTGGATTTAAAATCATCACAAAATTTGCCATAATTATAGATGATA
>ERZ773158.3157-NODE-3157-length-10748-cov-3.134293_pt1 | contig 10748 bp, 8 predicted proteins | sample MGYA00511918_ERZ773158 | MGnify/ENA primary metagenome ERZ773158 (study PRJEB29015, sample SAMEA2737876) | human gut metagenome | biome: human gut; feature: human-associated habitat; material: faeces | place: China | collected 2012 ... | reverse complement strand
CTCTCACCTTCTGGAATCCTTCACCAGCTTTAAAATCAGACACAGGATCAACAGCGGAACAAATATCGGTGCCAGAATGCTGATGATTCCTCCAATTACAGCCACAACTAATACGATAACACCAATGATTCCAAGAAGAAGCACCAGTTTCTTCCACCATGTATCAAGTCCGAAGACATGCACTCCTCTGTGTCCTGATTCCTCGTCATAGCCCTGTTCATACGTCCGGCTTCTCTGTCTTTCCGGCTCATAGCTGTCATATGTTTCCCCCGTATTTCCCTTGATTTCTTCCGAGGTAATGATATTCTTCGCAATTGCCCATGGATCGCCAAGCTCTTCTATTACTTCTGACTCTTTTCTGCCTTTTCGCACTTCTTCTGTAATATAATCATTATAATAATCCACATTATCCCGAATTACATTTCCCGAAAGGTCATTCGCAAGCGCTTTTTTTAATTTATCTAAAAATTCTGTATGATAATCTCCATGCACCTGCGCATAACCAGTCAATCCAGCTCTCACTGTCGTTCGAAATGTAAATTCCGGAACTTTTTCCGCTATTTCCTCTATTAGTTCTGGTCTTTCTGGTCTAGGACCTACAAAACTCATCTCTCCTCTAAATATATTAATTAACTGTGGCACTTCATCCAGCTTATACTTTCTCAAAATATAACCTACACGAGTCATTCTTGGATCTCTATTTTGAGCCAACTGTGCCCCCGCAAATTTTTCAGCTCCAACAACCATGCTCCGAAACTTTATAATTTGAAACTTTTTCATTCCACGCGTGCATCTTGTCTGATAATAAAATACATTTTCTCCATCATCCAATTTTATGCATAATGCAATAATGCCAAATAATGGAGCTAATATAACAAGAAGTACACCTGAAAATAAAATATCAAAAAGTCTCTTTAAAGCAGCAGAAATTCCACCTATTCGTCCTGCCTGCCTATAAAATATCGGTGTTTCTCCATCTTGTGCCAATCCTGCCGCTCTGAGCTCCATATCTGATAATTTTGTAGTAAAATAAACCGGTCTGTTTGTCTTAAAACAAATCTTTAATAAATCATTTCTCTTTTCTGCTGAAAGATCAAACAAATACACTTCATCATATTCCTTTATTTTTTGTTTGATAATTTCCATTGAGACTTTATCTACTGACATTGATTCTGCCTGTGGAATCGATGAAATATCTATTGTCTTCTCCTGATATAAATACAAACGCTTTCCCTTATAATTTTCAATAGTAATCCTCATTACTATTTCGCACATGATAACAATACTTAGTAATTGAAGTATAAGCAAAATCCCCAATCTAATCATATATGGTATGCAATTATCTACATATACAGCGCACATAAATACACTCAAAATAAGATTAGCAGCTACACATTTTAAGATTAAGCTCAGCTCCTGCTCATACTTCACTTGTACATTTCTTCCATGATTATTACAAGTTATCGCAACTGTCAGCAAAAAATACCCAATAAATAATAATATTCCCTCTAACCTCTGCAAACTACTGTAAAAAAGTATTATGTATTCAACTGATAAAACACTTAAAATCACTGTTCTGGGCACTCTGCACCCATGCAATAAATTCTTTCTGGATTGTATCATTTAAATTTTCTTTCCTTTGAATATTCATCTATGGTGTTTCATTTAAAACAGCCTCTATCAGGCTCTTTGCCTGTGCGACATCACTATCATTTGGAATCATAACATATGCTGCTGAATTTGGTGCCGAGTAGGTTTTCTCACTTCCGCCACTTCCAGTAACCGAATAAATATCAACAGTCCACTCTGTGCCATCCATCAACTGATTAAAAACCAAATCTTTCAACAGTTCATCTGGTATATTCGTCCTATACATATCAGTAAGTTCATCCATAACTTCATTATAATTTTCAAGAAATTCTATTGAGCACACTTTTTTAATCAATGCCTGAAGCATCGCCATCTGGTTACGTCCTCTCTGATTATCACCTGATGCAAAGGCATGCCTTTCTCTTACAAAAGCCAATGCCTCTAATCCTGTCAAATGATTATATCCTTCTGTATAATGCTTAATTGGATCAACTGTAAAATCATACTCTGAATAAACATCTACGCCACCCAATGTATCAATAATAGCTTCAAATCCGGAAAAATTAACTCTAAGATAATAATCAATATCAATATCATACAGCTTTTCAAGTGTTCCAACCGAATTCTCAACACCATATAATCCAGCATGTGTAAGCTTGTCCTTTGCTCCATTACTAATTGGCATTTCAACAAAATAATCCCTCGGTGTATTAATCAGCTGTACATGTCGTGTCTCTGTATTGACTGCAGCTATAATATTTACATCACTTCTGCTTTTTGTATCTGTCCATCCCCAAACATCAATTCCGCTGAAATATAATACAAATGTTCCTAAATCTTTTTTCTCCTCACTTTCTGTCTGAACTATTTCTGTCTCTTGCTCTATTTTCTCACTTTCTTCTGTTTCCTCTACCAATGCATCTTCTTTTGTACTTACTGTGTTTACATTTTTCTTTCCACAACTAAACTTGACATCAAGAAAATTGTAATTAAAAGCATTAATGATATTCTTCTTTTTAAATTCGTTTGATTTATTTTTTTCATTTGCGCCTCCAACAATGTACTATATAACAAATAGAGCATATCAGATAACTTAATATCTAATATGCCTATCTATTTTTTTACGTCTAATTCATTTTTTATACTTTTCTGTTCTTCTACTTCAAAATACTTTTCCAACAAAAAGAAAATATTAGCTATTAAAGGAGTTGATAAAGAATTTAGCTGATTAGCCATAAATAATGATCTTGTAATCGTGTCCAAAAAAGATTCATTATGATAAGTATCAGGCAATTTATAATTTTTATTTGTTTCTTCTTTATGAAGTCTTATAAATCCCAAAAAAAGTTCCCACGCACTCATAAATGCTAGTTGCTCATTGACTCTTGATGCAGATGATAAAGTAAAATCTTTATCCGTCTGAATATCTCCACTTATCAATCTAACCTTTATAATTGCTACTGTCATACAAGCACACACTTTATGCCTATCTAATAAAGTTTTATTTTCGCCTTCTTTTTTTTCGTATAAAATTCTTAACATCGTCTTTTGATTGAGATATTCTTCATACAAAGAAGTTGGATTATCACAAAACCTAAATTGTCTATACTCATTTTGCAATCGCATTCCTATTTCTTTTACTACATGGTCATAAAATATTAAAAAATCTACTTTATTCATTAGACTTTAATCCTCACATCATTAGGCAACTCTATTTTTCCTATAGCATCCAAAACATCAAAATCACTATTCCCATCATTTCCAGTTCCAACTATTTCTATTTTTTCTAAATATTTTTCACAAAAAATCTTTGTAAAATTTAATTTCTTCTCTTTTTGCTTCGCATATCGCTTCATTACATGCCAATTCCAAGCTTTGCACATTATAAAGATAATTATAATATATCCAACAACAACTGTAATATCACTCACAAAATCAAACCTCCAACTCATTCTCTTTTTTTACATTTATTCTGTAATCATTATACACAACAATCAACGGTATCGTTACAAACGAAATTGCAATCAACTTTATCCAAATAGACTGCATAACAGCATATAATTCAAGCAATGCCATTATAGCCCCAATAATTGCAATAATCGAAAAAAATATAATTGCAATTGATTCTCTTCTGACTATAGTTACATATTTCTTATTATCTGTATATTGATAAAAATCATACATATTATTACATGCCTGCACTAATATGGTTACATAACACGATTTATAGTCCAACATAGATGCCAATACACTTATTCCAATAGTAAGTACTAATACAAAGATTTTTATCAAAGCCTCTTTGGAAGAAATATATATCACATCTTTTTTTCCTTCCATTTTATCTCCCTATTATCTTATTCGTACATATATAGTTATATCATTTCAGTATACCCTATGCAAGCACTTCTTTAGCAATCCACAAAGTTTCAGCACATAGGAAACAATATGTTTATTATAATTTTTTCTTTCACATTACACCATTCGATATGGCGTAATTTTTTCGTTATCACAGCATATAAGTAACCTTCATTATTGTTCATCCATAATAAAGGTTACTAGCTGAAAATCAGATACCCACTTTTTTTAATAAATAACACAATGTAACATATTCTGAGAATATGTTACCATAAGCTTTTCTCCACTCCAATCAGTATTAGACAACTGATATGCGACCAGATAATAAATAATCTGTTTATAAGAATCTATCATAGAATCATTTATTGTGATATCAAATGTGTTCTCTCCATTATTCAAATGCTCCCTGATAGTGCTCACATACTGATCTGACCATTTTTTTATTTTACCAGTTTTAATAAAATAATTATCTTCTAAAGAATGTGCACTAATTCCATTAGATGAAGTAACTGAACTATGAATCTGATTCATCAATTCATCATTTAATCCAAAATATAAATGCTGAAGATCTACACTATTATCCTCATAACCGGCATCATCCCAAGTTGTATCAATATGATACCAATTACCATCTAATTGAACACCTGTCCATACATGACCATCTCCAGAAATTCTATCTGTTGCTATTCCAACCGAATTCAAAAGCATCACGTATGCTCTATGATATGCCTCACAGGTTCCTAATGCTCTGGCTAATGCTCCCTCAGGCGCACAATAAGAATAGCTGAAATCATAACGACAATTTTCAACCAGCCAGTCATTAAACCAAACTGCCTTCTCGAAATCCGTTGTGCACGTTTTCTCACACTGCGCTTTTAAATCCGCTACCACATTTTCTACTGTCGGATAACCTTTATCATCAATTACAAGTTTTATGCCATATAAACCTGTGTTAAACCATACATACGGAGACACTCCTGTATCCATAATTGCAAAACGAATATAGTATATTCCAGAAGCATAAAATGTGAAATCAAAGCTATCTTTCGAAAAAAACTTTCCATTAGAACCATAACTTGTATCATAAACAATTGTTCCATCTTCTGTTGTCAGACTATATAAAGCATATTGTACTTTATCTGTTGTTCCTTCTGAAGATAATTTAAAAGTTGTAGGCATTCCACATGTTATATTCTCCGGGTACTGCACCTTAAAAGTCACGTTGCCACTTGTCTTAGAAAAGGTTGTCTGTACTTTTTGATTATATATTAATAATGCTTCGTTAGAAATTGTTTTGTATCCTGACGCATCCTTCACTATGCAACGGAAGCTCATTCCATTTCTCTTTTCCAGATAGCCTACCTTCAATGTTGCCTTTGTCTGTCCACTCCAATCTGACCATGTAGTGCTTCCTGCCTGTTTGTACTGCCACTGATAGCTTAAGCCTTCTCCTTCTGCCTTGACGGTAAAGCTTGTTGTCATTCCTTCTTCTACTGTTTTATCCACTGGTTGATCAACTATTTTTATGTTGTTCGATTCGACAGCTTCCCACTTAGCATATAATGTAACCGTTCGGTCATATGGCATAAATGCTTCACCTGATTTGTACAGTCTGCTGTCTAAACCTTGTGACCATCCTTTAAATCTATATCCTGTTCTACTATATTTACATTCTTCTAATATAACCCTTTGATTTAATGGATAACTTTTTGTGATACAATTGCCATCTCCACCATTTGGATCATATTTTACATCAACCATTTTATTATTTCCAAAATTACAATAAAAGTCCAAATTATTCTGTATTGAATACTTATTATCATCTGTTGACATATACTGAATTTTATTATTCTGATCAATATATACAAAAAACGGATAGCAAACTCTATTACAATCTTTCAAATATAGGTAACGTCCCAATTGATCTGCGATCAAACTATCTTTGCCCTCATAAGTAAAAGTAATATTCTTATAATCATACAACTCTTGAAATTTTTGTACATCTTCCTTTACTGCGGTATCCATTGGCATTGCTATAATATCCAAATCAGCATTTTCTTTATATAATCCTTGAAACTGACTCAAACAGTCATACACAGAAATAAAATATATTAAAAGTTTAGGTTTTCCCACAGCCTGAGTAGAGATAATTTCGTTGTTAGTTGTAACATTTTCAAATATCCATGTATTATCAATATTTAATGGTGTATCATGATTTATTGCTGGTAAATCAGAATCTGTTGCTGGTAAAACATAAGATTGTTCAGCCATTGGATATGCATCATTAAATTCTTCTGTTGCACAGTTCTCTCTTCTGGTATGATCAGCTGAAAAATCATTTTCATTCTTCAAAAGATAACGGTTAAATGTCTGTGTATCCTGACCATCCCATGTAGTATCAACATTATAATAAACGTTACCTACTCTTACAATATTCCATGCATGTGCCCCCCCATTTGCAGTTCCTGGAATAATTCTAACAGACAATCCAGCATCTTTACACATCCTATAAAAAAGTACTGCATATCCATTACAGACTGCTTTTCCATTACATAATGCGCCATATGCTGTGTATTTTACTGTATTGGTACTGTCACTTAATCCATCATAATCATAATCTACATGGTCACAGATATAATTATGAATAGCAATTACCTTCTCCACATCTGTTTTTCCATTTAAATTCAATGAAGCTAACGCACAAGTCACAGCACTTGTCAGCTGTTTCTCCTGCTCTGCCGTTGAAAAATAATTCATGTAATATGTATAGGTTACTCTTGTAGCACCTGTATAACTTCTTGTACTAACACTGTATCCAACTCCTCCATACTTAAGAGCATCCCCTTCCTGTCCTGTACAAGATTCCGTATATTCCTGTGCTGATGTCATTGCACTAACTGGTCCAATTTTATTATTAATCTCAATCGGTACACTAACTGTTATCTGACTATTCCTTGCTACAACTTGTTCTTTCAGATATTGATATAACGCATCTTCTGTATCAAGCTGCACCACATCATCCGAAAGTACAGACACCTCATCTGTTTTTATCTGTGGTAACGTCTCTCCATCAGCTAAAATCACATACGGCGCTATCTCTTCTACGGACACAACATTTTCTTCTGACATGCCAAGTTCATTCGTTTCATCTTCTACAAATGTTACATACTCTACCTCTTCAGATACCTTACTTTGAACAGGCTGCTCCGTATTCTCAGCATACACTAACAGCTGTGGAAATGATGTAAAAAATAAAGATAAAACCAGACAACAAATAAAACACTTCTTCACTCTTTTGTTCATACTCTTTCTCCCTCGTAGAAAAACTAATTTACATTTATCTCCAAATCAAACTTTTTCTCAATTGCTTTCAGATATTTTTCGTTATGGCTCGCCGCAACGAGCATCGGTGCATATGCGTCTCTGCCACTGATGTTGAACATATATGGAAAATCTTTGAAATGTTCCTTATAATCTGCAGCAAAATCTAAAATTCCTTGTTGTATCTCCTTTATTCCTTCCTGATTTGCATCATACTTTCCGAATTGCAATGTAATATCTAAATCCGGCAGATATCTGTCTTCTGTCTTTTCCCTGCACGCATTTCCGCTCTGGAATCCAGAAAACTGTGGTGTCGGAGATGACAGTAGCAATTCCCAGAATACATTGTAATCCTTATTCGGATCATGTTTTTTCAATAGATCTCTGTTATGGCTCTGAGAATACAGATAGGCAACTAACTTGCCACTCTGTAAAAAAGGTTCTGACGCATCTGGCTCTGAATTATGTACTGTATTTGTTCCTGCAATCAAGCCAATAATTTCACAAGGTATATACCATTCCTGCTCCACCAGATGTCGAAGTGTCATTGCTCCACTTCCAGCCCATCCAATGTCAACCGCTACGGCTCTTTTGCATCCGGTTAAAATGTCCTCATAATATCTTTTTGCTGCCTTGTGCTGTTCTTTATATTTTTTTATAACACATTCCCATTTAGACTCAATAAATTTTCTCAGTTTCGATTGATTACTATCTGTAAGATACTCTGATACATCCAGTCCGACTAATTCTCTGCCAAGCTCCTGCAATTCCATTGCTTCAAGAATTTCAGCTATCTTATACTGTTGATTTACCTTATGTTCAATAAATCTTCTAAAATAGTCATGCCTGTCATCCTCTGCCATTAGCTTTGTAGCCGCTTTTCTCGACCAATACGCATATTCCGTAGAATCTTCCTGATACAACTTATTATACACCTGTTTTATGATATCTCCATCCCTAGACAGAAAAAGAATTTTGTCAATCCCATTCTTTTTATAATAATCATGAATGAAGGTACAATAACCTAATACAAATAATCCCCCATATATATATCCGTATTCATATTCCATAGAATACGAATTGTTACCACAATACATGTGATTATTTACAATCCCCCGATATGCGGCTCCAACCATAAGACTCATATCATATGCCCGGTAAGCTTTCGAATGTTTATTTACATTTGGATAATAAAAAACTGCCAATCCTGCCTTTTTAGCATTTGTGATATCGCTGATCTCATTATCGCCAATATGAATTATTTTCTCTTTTTCAAAATCTTCCTTCACATATTCATATATAGTACCGTCTGACTTTCCAGCAGTATATTCACTTGATATGTATAGCTTCTGAATACCAGAATAGCCATTTTGTGCAAGCAACTTTTCCAGAAAGTCTTCTGATAAGTACATATCAGAGGTTATGATGATAGTCTTTTTTCTACGCTGTAATTCCTTAAAAACCGTCTGCATTACCGGATTTGCATAGCAAAATCTCTGCTCTAATTCCTCTTCCAGATTTCTTCCTTTCCCAGCCGGATAGCCAGTCTCGCACTCTATCCTGTTCCAGATTTCTTCCAGCGTGACCTCATAGCTTCCTGAAACAGCAAATTTATCCTGTCTGGCTTTCCACTCCTGCGCTATTCGAACCGATTTAAAATCTAATATCCCAATCTCTTCTGCCAGATAGTCAAATAAATCTGTTGGTGCAGAAAAAGGTCTAAAAACCAGAGTATCAAAAATATCGAATGATATAATGTCATAGTCCTTAACTGCCTGCAGAATATGTGTAGCTGAATATTCCGTAGCAAAAAGGGATTCCGGCACATCTGTCTTAAGGTTTTTCTGCTCATTTTCTCTCACTATTTTTATATAATCTAATGTCCAGTCTTTCAATATATAATAGCGAACATTCAACCATAATAAAACAAAATAAGAATTTATCTTCGAAAAAGGGGTCTGTTTACAATGAACTTCCATATATCTTTCACGAATACCGCTATGCTTATTAACTAATTCGTTATATATCTGCATACGTAAACTCATCTTGTAGCTACCTCTTTCTTATTTAATGCTTCTTCTTTATTTTAAAAGTGACTCAGCTAAATTAAGTGCAGACCTGATTGTCACATCCATATCATAGTATTTGTATTCTCCCAATCTGCCACCAAAAATAACCTTCTCCTCTTTCTCGGACATTTTTTTGTATTCCTGATAAAGCTTATTATTCTTTTCATCATTTACCGGATAATAAGGTTCATCACCCGGCTTCCATTCCGAGCTGTACTCTTTACTGATCACTGTTTTCGGAAGGTCATTTCCAGCTTCATCCTTTCCAAACTCAAACCATTTGTGTTCGATAATCCTTGTCCACGGAGTTTCTCTGTCTGTGTAATTTACAGCCGCATTTCCCTGAAAATTCGGAATATCTAAAATCTCGTTTTCAAACCGAACAGACCGGTATTCCAAATTTCCCAATGCATAATCAAAATATGCATCGATGGCACCTGTATAAATTATCCTGTCTGCCAACGCTTCGTATTTTTCTCTTTCCTTTAAGAAATCTACATTTAAACGCACTTCTATTCCATCCAGCATATTTTCAACCATTTTCGTATAGCCGCCTACCGGTATTCCCTGATACAGTGCATTGAAATAATTATTGTCAAAGGTCAGTCGAACCGGAAGCCTTTTTATAATAAATGCCGGTAATTCCTTACAATCTCTTCCCCACTGCTTCTCTGTATACCCCTTGATAAGGGTCGCATACACATCACGCCCCACAAGACATATAGCTTGTTCTTCCAAATTAGCCGGATTTTCCATCACCGCTTCCCTACGTTGCGATTCAATTATGCGCCGCGCCTCTTCGGGTTGCGTCACACCCCACATTTGGTAAAAGGTGTACATGTTGAATGGTAAATTATAAAGCTTCCCTTTATAGTTGGCTATGGTATTTAACGTAAACCGGTTGAAAGATACAAACCGGTTGACAAAGTTCCACACTTTTTCATCATGGGTATGGAATATGTGGGGGCCGTATTTGTGTATGGTTATCCCTTCCGCATCTTCGCAATATACATTACCGCCCAAATGGGAACGCTTGTCGATGACCAGACATTTCTTGCCATGCTGCTTGGCCATACAGGCAAATGTAGCCCCGAACAAGCCTGCACCAACTACCAGAAAATCGTATTCGTGCTTCATACCGCCTTATTTATAAGGTGACGGAAATAGGCTATAGTCTGCGACAGCCCTTCATCCAAACCCACCACCGGCTTCCACCCGCCCAGCACGGATGCAGCCAATGTAATATCTGGCCGCCGCCGACATGGGTCGTCCTGGGGAAGAGGTTTGTACACAATAGACGATCGGGAACCGGTCATGCGTAACACCCGTTCCGCCAAATCGTTTACCGAAATCTCGTAAGGGTTACCTATATTGATGGGACAATGCGGTACTCCGTCCTGCATAGTGCGGACA
>ERZ773158.3143-NODE-3143-length-10793-cov-5.215310_pt1 | contig 10793 bp, 9 predicted proteins | sample MGYA00511918_ERZ773158 | MGnify/ENA primary metagenome ERZ773158 (study PRJEB29015, sample SAMEA2737876) | human gut metagenome | biome: human gut; feature: human-associated habitat; material: faeces | place: China | collected 2012 ... | reverse complement strand
GGGGTGCCCATTCGGATGGCTCACTTTGACGCAATTGACGGCACCGATAACCCGGGCTTCTTCACTGATCTCGTCCAGAAAGGGAAGGATATTTTGTTTGTGAGGGATCGTGACATTAAAACCGCAAAGGTCGGGCGTTTGTTGTAATAGTGTTGGAAGCTGCCGGATGTCGGGCATTTCGAAGCTCCGATATTCAGCAGCGATATTTTCTTTTTGGAATTTCTCGTTAAAATAGCGGGGCGAGCAGGAATGCCCCAAAGGGTATCCGATGATTCCGTATATTTGCATGATTACTGTTGCTTTTGCATTTTCTTTCCGATGAACTCTATGCCATAAATAAGCACAAAACCCACGATACACATCACGATCGCTTCCACTAAAAGCGGATCGGATTGCGTCAGTTCCTGAAAATAATGCGGAGATACATTCGCTTCCACCAAAGGTCTTACCACTCCGTGTGAGTCGGTATAGGTTTCCAGAGTTTCTTTCCAGGGCCATACTTTATTCAGAGACCCTACCATGAATCCCGTTAGGGTAGCGACTGTCGCTGTATGATGTTTTTTTAGAAGCCAGGATAACAAATGGGAAAAACTGATGATACCGGCAACCGCTCCGACGATGAATAACAACATCACCCCGATGTTCAGGCTGCTGACAGCTCCGAGGATATAGGAGTATTTCCCCATCAGTAGTAAAATGAATGCCCCGGATATGCCCGGTAAAATCATGGCACAAATAGCTATGGCGCCGGATAAGATGATAAACCACCACGTATTGGGAGTCTCGGCCGGCGACATCACGGTGCTGAGCGAGCAGAAGGAACTCGGCGACCTCGCCAAAGGCAAGCCCACCAGCAGTGATGCGGACGGCGAGACCAGTAACGCGGGACGCATCGCGCGGTTCGTCGCGCAGAGCGCCTTCTATCAGATGGAGCAGCCGTATGCGGCGATGAACCGCAACCTGCTGGTCTGCTTCGGCACTAATATGTCGGCGGCGTTCATCGACACGCTGATGACCGCGGTCGAACAGTCCTCATGGCTGCAACTCACCGACCTGAATGATCTCATTGACGCAGACGCCTATCGGACCGGCGACAAGGCGCTGCAAATCGTCCCCCAAGACAGTCATTTAAGCGAGCGGAACACCCGATCGGTCACGTCCGCGCTGGAATCGCTGGCCGAAAGCCGCAACGACATCAACCGCTTCGCCACGTCGGTCCTCACCGACCATAAGGCATCCGCGTCCTGGATCCGCAAGATCAAGGCCGCACAGAGCACGCTGGCACTGCATGCGCTCTCGTCCGCGCCGCGCAACATCGACAGTCTGGTCGACGGCGCCAAACGGCTCGGCGGAGGCATGTTCGGCGGCGTATCCATCACGCCGACCGACTCCATCACCGTCGTCAGCGAAACGGCCAAAATGCCCGTCACCGTCAGGAACAACCATCCGTATCCGGTACGGGTGAAGGTCTCATCCCTCACCGACTCCATGGAAATCGTCACATCGCGGTTCACTGAGGTCACCATACCGGCGAACAGCGAGGCGCAGGTCACGTTCGCCATCCGCGTCGCCACTTCCGGCCACGCCACAGCCCACATCACATTGCTGGACCGCAACGGCGACACGTTCGGTTCCGCACAGAACACCGACATCACCAGCGTGCTGCGCATCAGCGACATGACCGGATTCATCATCATCGGCTTCTCGCTGCTGCTCGGCCTGGTCGGCCTCTGGCGCCAATTCCATCGAAAGAAGGACCCCGACGAATGAGCACCACGGTAGGACGCAATTCGCTGATCATGGCGTGCGGCACGGCCGCGTCACGTGTGACCGGCCAGATCCGCACCATCTTCCTCGTCGGCGCGCTCGGTACCACCGGTATCGCAGCCAACGCGTATCAGGCCGGCGCGCAGATACCGCAGGTGATCTTCAACCTGCTGTCCACCGGCGTGTTCAACGCGGTGCTCGTGCCGCAGATCGTGCGCACGCTCAAGCAGAAGGACGCGGATGAGCGACTCAGCAAGCTCATCACCTTGTCCATCGCGCTGCTGCTGGCCATCACACTGCTGATGGCGTCCGGCACGCCACTGCTGACGATGCTGTATCTCGACTCCAGCTGGACGCCCGCGCAAAGGGCGCTGGCGAACGCCTTCACGCTGTGGTGTATGCCCCAGATCCTGTTTTACGGCCTGTATACCGTATTGGGGCAGATCCTCGCCGCAAAGGGGCGTTTCGCGACGTATGCGTGGAGCTCCGTAGGCGCCAACGTCATCAGCTGCATCGGTTTCGGCGCGTTCATCGCGATGTTCGGCAGGGCCACGGAACGTCCGCTGGACTTCTGGACGCCGACGAAAATCGCGCTGACCGCCGGCACTTGGACGCTTGGCGTGGCGTTCCAGGCGCTGGTGCTGTTCATTCCTTTGACGAGAATCGGCCTGAAATACCGTCCGAAATTCGGCGTTCACGGCATCGGACTGCGTTCGATGGGACCGGTCGCCGCGTGGAGCCTCGGCATCGTCGGCGTCGATCAGATCGTCAACATCATCGTCACCCGCGTGGCCACCAGCGCGCCGTTCAAGGCTTCGGAACAGCTGCATATGAGCCAGTTGGACGTGGCCGGCAACGCCTCGTATCAGAATGCGTACACCATCTACATGCTGCCGTATTCGCTGATCGCCGTGTCCATCGCCACTGCGATCTTCCCGAAAATATCGAAAGCCATCGCGGACCGCAATATCGACGAGGCGCGCAAGGATCTGAGCTCGGCCCTGCGTAATCTCAATCTCATCATGTGCTTCTTCGCAGCGGCGTTCATCGTGCTTCCGTTGCCGATCATCCTCGCACTGCTGCCGTCCATCAGCGTGCGTGAGGCGCTGCTCATCAGCGCGCCGCTCGCCGCTTTGGGCATCGGCCTGCCACTTTCCAGCTCGTATTTGGTCATCCAACGCACGTTCTACGCGTTCGAAGACGGCAAGCATCCGTTTATTTTCATGGCGATCACCATGGCCATCCAGGGTGGCGTCATCATCGCGTCGACGTTCATTCTGCCGCCCACGCAGTGGATCACCGTCATCGGATTGGCGATTTCGGTGAGCTTCATCCTGCCGTATCCGCTGCTTACGCACATGCTCCGCTCCCGTTTCGACGGCGATGTGGACGACAAGCGCATCATCACCGCCTATGCGAAGGCGCTGGTGGCCACGATAGCCGCCTGCGTGATTGGCCTGCTGTGCCGCAACGGCGTCTACCGGCTGGTCGGAGCGCATATCGGCCCCGACGACGGCACTATGAACTGGGGTCAGGCGGTTCTGTCCGCGATACTGCTCACCATCGTCATCGCCATCGTCTATCTGGCGTGCCTGTGGGCGCTGCGTGCCGAGGAGCTCACTTCGGTCGTGGGCATGCTCGCCGCCCGCATACCAGGGCTTGGCAACAAGCCTAAGTCTGGCGGAACGGCCAGCCCCAACGGTAAACTTGAGCAAAGTACCGCCGAAAACGGCGACCAAGAATAACAGCGTAGGTAGAACAATCGTTACAGAGTTGAAGGAAACCATGAAACCTCAACTGGGAGATACCATCAGCAACCGCTATGTGCTGGTTTCGCCATTGCGCGAGGAAACCGGCTTGCAGGTTTGGAAGGCAAGCGATCACGTGCTTGCCCGGGATTGCCAGCTTTTTATCGTCAACAACCGCAAGGCTTTGCAGGACGTCAATGCGACGGCCTCCATGCTGGCGATTTCCCACGACGCCCATTTCACGCAGGTGCTGCAGCTTCAGCACGTGGGCGAGGTGGCGTTGGTGATCACGCAGCTCGATGCCGGCATGTCGTTGAGCGAGTATCTCACGCAGTCCAGCAAGCCGCTGAGCTTCACCGCGATCCGTTCCATTCTTGGTGAGGTCGTCGAAGCCTTGCACGTGTTGCAGAAAGACAATCTCACGCATTTCTCGATCAGCACGGACACCGTGCGATTGACCCGCAACGGCATTGAAATCGCCGACGCGCCGGTAAGCATCATGCTGGCCGATACTTCGCGCGTGCAATCCGTGGAAAACCAGGAGCAGCTTGCGATTCGCCAGGTCGCTTCCCTGCTGTATTCCCTGCTGACGCGCACGCCGTCGACGCTGTCCACGAACTACCATCTTGACGCGATTTCACCGAACGTGCCGATGGAGTTCCGCGTGATTTGCAAGCGTGGTCTGGATCTCAAGGAGAAGGACGGTTTCCCGACCGTTCCGATGGCCACCATCGCCGAATTGGAGGCGTTGCTGGGCGACTACGAGCCGCTGGCGAAGCTTAACGGCCCCGATATTGCGTTACCGTCCGCGGATTCGGAATGCTCGATTGTGAACGTGCCCCTGCTGCAGATTCTCGAGCAGGATGCCATCGCCTTGCCCGATACGCTGGCTGAAACCGGAAGCATTCCGGAAATGACGTTCGAAGCGCCTGAACCACACACTGATTTCTCCGACAGCAAGGAAGCCTTGGCCAAGGGTATGGCCGCGACCGGCGGTGCCGTGAAATCGCTGTGGAACAACAGCCGCGAACTACTCAGCGAAGAGGACCTCGACGGATCCTCCGAAGATGTGGATTCGCCGTTCTCCTTCCCCATCCGTGTTTCCACGCCGTCGCCGCAAGGCGATTATCATACGGACGATTCGCAATTGGAGAAGACCGGTCGCATTCCGGTGATCGGACCTGACGGACGGGTCATCGAGCCGGGCGAGGAATCCGCACGCGCGTTGAAGGCGGAGCAGGAAGCGATCGACGCGGCATATCAGAACGAAAACGGAGCCCCCGTTGCGGTGCCGCCGAGCTTTGCCCCTAAAGCCTCTTCCTCCAGTCCGGCCGAGGTCGCCAATGCCAAATTGTTCGGCAAGCTCACCACCAAGGTCGTGGCCATTGTGGTCGCGTTCATTGTGGTGGCCGTCGCATTGGGATTCGCCATTCATGGTTTGACCAAGAAGCCGGATGACGGCATCACCAATACGAATTCCAACAATCCGTGGCCGGAAATGAACCTTGACGACGTGCCTTTCGGCAATAATGGCGATTCCGGCAATGGCAGCAGCTCCGCCAGCGATGCAAACAACGATTCCAACGATGCCAACAGCTCCGACAACGGCAGCTCCGATTCCAGCAAGCCGAAGAAAACCACGAAGAAGAGCCATTCCGCCAAGAAGGACGTCGACAAGGTGGTGACTTCGGATAAGAAGGTGCGGAAGGTTCCGGAACCGAAGATGCCGGAGAACACGACTCCGTATGAGATCGACAACCGCCAGTTCCTGTCCAATCCGGACGGACAACAGGGTTACGGTTATTACCTCCACCTCAGCCAGCCCCAGAAAGCGTATCGCATGGTCATCAAGATCCGTTCTTCCGGCGGCCAGGGCTACATTCGCGTGAACGCCAAGTCCAGCCCGAACCAGGGTGAACAGGTCGCCCAGTTCGAGTTCGACGCCAGCGGCACCACCGAAATCAAGTTCAACAAGGCCGTGGAGACCCAGGACATCCTCTTGTGGGTGCCGTTCGACAGCCTTCCCGGCAACCAGCTGTACATCGATTCGGTGCAGATTTTCTGACGCATCGGCAGACAAGGAGGGTGTGCGGATTGTTCCGCACACCCTCTTTTTGTTTCACGTGAAACAACGTGACGGATAGCTGACTTTTTTGAACGCCTTTTTGAACGCCTTTTTGAACGCCATCTGCAAAACCGCCCGCAACCGTCGTGGAAACTGCATTACAGTAGCAACCATGAGTGATATGCGTGATGTGGTGATTATCGGTTCCGGCCCGGCTGGCTATACTGCCGCGATCTATCTTGGCCGCGCCGGCTTCGAGCCGCTGGTCGTCGCCGGCGCGCTGACGCCCGGCGGCCAGTTGGTCAACACCACCGAAGTGGAGAATTTCCCAGGCTTTCCCGATGGCATCATGGGTCCGGATCTGATGGACAATATGCGCAAGCAGGCGGAACGGTTCGGCACGCATATCGTTTGGGACGATGTTGTTTCGGTTGCTTCGAATGCCGATTCCGGCATCACAACCGTCACCCTTGACGGCGGCGACGTGTACGACGCACGCGCGCTGGTCATCGCAACAGGCTCAAACTATCGTAAGCTGGGCGTGCCAGGCGAGACGGAATACGCAGGCAAAGGTGTATCCTACTGCGCCACCTGCGATGGTTTCTTCTTCCGCAACAAGCCGATTGTGGTGGTCGGCGGCGGCGACAGCGCTTTCGAAGAAGCTGATTTCCTGTCCCGTTTCGGCTCGTCCGTCACCCTTATTCATAGGCGTTCCACGTTCCGTGCTTCCCGCATCATGGTGGAGCGTGCGCAACGCAATCCGAAAATCGATTTCATGCTTGACGCTGTGGTGCAGGAGATTCGCGGCGACGAGAACGGCGTACAGGAGGTGGAGGTGCGCAACACCGCCACCGAAAAGACCTCTGTAATCCCCGCTAACGGCGTTTTCATGGCGATTGGGCACACTCCTGCCACTGCTTTTCTTAACGGGCTTGTAGACGTCGATTCAGCCGGTTATATCACGGTCGATGGCGCCAGCACGCATACCAGCGAACCCGGCGTTTTCGCCGCGGGAGACTGCGTGGATAGCGTCTATCGGCAGGCCATCAGCGCGGCGGGCATGGGGTGCCGCGCCGCGCTGGATGCGCAGGCTTATCTCGATTCGCTCAAGTAAGGCTCAAATCGTTCAAATCATTATCGCTCGCCGAGCTCGATTGGCTCGGTTCGTTCAGCTCTGCTGCTGCATAAGCAGGTCGACGATGCGTTTCATATCGTCTTCCGATTTGAACACGATTTCGATTCGCCCGTGCTTCTTCGATCCCTTGATGGAGACCTTGGTGCCGAAACGCTGCTCCAGACCAACCTGAACGGGGGTACCAGCCCACGGATTGAGCTTGCTGGCCTTCGGCTTCTTGGGCTGGTCGCTTTCGGCGGCCTTCATCGACACGATTTCCTCGGTGCTGCGTACGGACAGTCCCTCGGCGATGATGCGCGTGGCCAGCTGTTCCATATCCGCTTCCGTCGGCAGTCCCAGCAGCGCACGCGCGTGGCCCGCGGACAGCAGTCCGGATGCGACCTTCTTCTGCACGGCGGCCGGCAGGTTGAGCAATCGCAAGGTGTTGGCGATTTGCGGACGGGATTTCGACACCGACTTGGACAGTTGGGCCTGCGTCAGGCCGAAATCGTCGATCATTTGCTGGTAGGCAGCCGCCTCTTCCAGTGGATTCAGCGCGACGCGATGCAGGTTTTCCAGCAGTGCGTCACGTAGCATGTCGTCATCGGCGGTGGTTTTGACGATGGCCGGAATCGTTTTCAGGCCGGCGATCTGCGATGCGCGCCAACGACGTTCGCCCATGATGAGCTCGTACATGCTATCCATGCGCCCGTCGAACATGTTGTGCGGTTCGGCCGGTTTGGCTGTGGCTTCCCTGCGGGCGGCTTCGATTTGCGATTGCGGACGCTTGCGTACGACGATTGGCTGCAGTACGCCGACTTCCTTGATGGATTCGGCTAGCTCGCGCAGGTCGTCTTCATCGAAAATGGTACGTGGCTGATGCAGATTGGGACCGACGTCGCTCAAACGCAGTTCAACCAGATATCCACCCTGCACGGGAAGCAGTTCCGGTTCGTCCTTCTTATGTTCGGTCGGCGTGGTTTCACGTGAAACACTCCCCTGCTGCTCGCCCTGTTCGGAAGCTGGCTGAGCGGTGGAGCCGAAGAACATGTCCGCGGGATGCGCGCTTTCGTTCAACGAAATCGACGGCATGCTGGCACGACGATGCTGGTTTTTCTTGGTTGTTTCACGTGAAACAGCATGCTTCATCCCCTGCACGGCGTTCACCGATGCCTGTGCGGTAGCGGACGCGCTCTTGGATTCCACATGCTCATCAGTCTTGGAAGCCTTGACTTCTTTGGCGGCAGCGGCAGGCGCCGCATGCTCCTGATGCTGCGGCTCCCCCGGAAGAGAAGGAAACAGTGCGCCAAGACCTTTACCCAAACGCGACTTAGTTGCCATGATCAGTTCTCATTCCTTCTTGCATCGATTGCCTGCAGCACCGTATCGGAACGACGCGAAAGTTCCAGCGCGGCTTCGCAGTACGCGATCGCACCCATGCCCTTGGGGTCGTATGCGATCACGCTTTGGTTGAAGCTTGGCGCTTCGGAAATCTTCACCGTGCGCGGAATGGTGGTGTCGAGCACGATTGTCGGATAGTGCTTCTTCACTTCCCCATGCACTTCGCGGCTCAGCAGCGTGCGCTTGTCGTACATGGTGATGAGCATCGTGGAGACCAGCAGCGACGGATTGTAATGTTCCTGCACCAGTCCGATGGTGTTGATGAGCTGGCCCAAACCTTCCAAGGCGTAATACTCGGCCTGAATCGGAATCAGCATTTCGTGCACGGCGCACATGGCGTTGATCACCAGCAGACCCAGGCTCGGCGGGCAGTCGATGATCACGTAATCGTAATGCTCTTCGCTGGTGGCGAGGAACTCGTCCACCGCGTTCTTCAGCAGCGAGTTGCGGTCCGCCATGTCGGCGACCTCAAGTTCGGCGCCACTCAAATCGATGGATGCGGGGACCACGTCGAGGTTGTCGAAATCAGGGCACGTGCACTTGACTTCCGCGATGCGCTTGCGTCCTTCGATGACGTCATACACCGAAGGCTGACCGGAGGCGTGCGGGGCACCCAATGCCGTGGAGGCGTTGCCCTGCGGATCCATATCAATAAGCAGGACCTTGCATCCGAAACGGGCCAAGGCCGCGGACAGGTTCACCGCGGATGTGGTTTTGCCGACGCCACCTTTCTGGTTGGCGACTGCGATCAGGCGCGTTTGGGCCGGCTTCGGGCAGACCGCATGCTCCAATGCCTTGTATCGCGTCGATTCATCAGCGATTTGCGCGCCTACGGGGGATGTCGAGCCTTCGAAGATTCGCTTGATGGTTTCCGTGGCGGATTCCATCGACGTCAAATTGTCTGGTTCTTCAGGTCCAGTCATGAACTAGCCTTCCTATACATATTCAACAATCAAGTTTCATCATTCGGGTGGACAGATTTTCACCTGTTCACGGCCATGTGCACCATTGTGAACAACGGTGGATAGTTGGTGGATAACTCATCCGACCACCCAAAAGTTATCCACAGAACAATCGTTGCAATTCCAAGCTTCTTCAAGATGCTTCGTAACACATTTCCGCGATTGTGGATACTGTGGATAACTCACGCGATTTTGTGGATAACTTATCGCTTGTCCACCATCAGCACATGCGTCGGTTCCAGACCCGGACCGACCTCGGCCTCCACCACGCGGGGATGGATACCGCCGTTTTTGGAGATCTCTTTGGTGGCCTTGACGATTTCCTCCTGCGCGGATCGTCCTTTCAGGGCAACCAGCCGTCCGCCTTTGTCCAGCAACGGCAGCGTCCATCCGGATAGTTTGGTCATCGGCGCGACCGCACGGCAGGTCACCACGGCAAACGGATGCCTGACCGGGATGGGATTTCCGTCGAGATCGACGGCATCCTCTCCCCTGCCCTTCCGGCCACCGTTCGAACCGCGGACGGCTTCGATTACGGCGTTGGCTCGGGAGCGCACTATCGAGACATTGTCCAATCCCATTTCGTCAACGCACTCATGAAGCCATTCGATACGGCGTTCCATCGGTTCCACCAAGGTGAACTGGTGGTCCGGCAGGCAGGCGGCCGCCACGATACCGGGGAATCCTCCACCACTGCCGATATCCGCCACCGTCTTGAATTGCCTCTTGGCCGTTGCTTCACGGATGAACGGTACGATGGCCGCGGAGTTCAGAATATGCCGTTCCCAAATAATACCGACATCGCGTGGCCCTATCAGCCCGCGCGGCTCTCCTTCCGCAGCAAGTTTCACGTGAAACACCTTCAACTTGCCCAATGCATCGCCAAGCACTTCCTCAAGAATCGGCGACCCATCCAATTCGTCATTCACATCACTCATGCACACCATCCTAATCTACAGGCATCAAAAAGCGCCGCGAGAAACTCGCGACGCTTCATGTTTCACGTGAAACTATTTCAGGCTTCGTCGATCTCGTCGGCGTCATCGGCTGCGGAAGCCTTGACGTACACCGTGACGTAACGATGCGGTTCTTCGCCATGGGACCGAGACTTCATGCCTTCCTCGCGCACCACATCATGGATGATCTTGCGTTCGAAGGAGTTCATCGGCTTCAGGTCCACCGGCTCGCCAGTCTCGCGTGCCTCGTCGATGGCATCCAGCGCAAGGTCGTGCAGGCGCTGGCGCTTGCGCTTCAGATAGCCGTCCACGTCCACGATGAGGTGGGACCGCTCGCCGGTCTTCTGCTGTACGGCGAGTCGGGTGAGCTGCTGCAGGGCGTCCACGACTTCGCCGTTGCGTCCGATCAGATGTTTGATGTCGGTGTCGTCGTCGGCAACGATCTGCACGGTCGGACGGTTGTTGCGCACGCCCATTTCGATATCGCCCTCGTAGTCGACGATGTCAAGCAATCCTTCAAGGTAATCGGCAGCGATGTCAGCTTCGTCATTGAGCTGATCGATGGTTTTCTCAGCATCCTGCGCCATGGTGTTTTACTCCTTTGAGCGGGGTTCGTATTATTTCAAGTCTACTGAAAGTCTACTGATTGGGTTGTATCATATGGGCGATTCGCCCGATACAAAAGCGGTGTGTCCTGTGTTTCACGTGAAACACAGGACACACACTTGATGTTATTTCTTCTTCTTTTTGCGGCTTGGCTGCTGACGCTGGAAGCCGTTC
>ERZ773158.3134-NODE-3134-length-10829-cov-3.420364_pt1 | contig 10829 bp, 10 predicted proteins | sample MGYA00511918_ERZ773158 | MGnify/ENA primary metagenome ERZ773158 (study PRJEB29015, sample SAMEA2737876) | human gut metagenome | biome: human gut; feature: human-associated habitat; material: faeces | place: China | collected 2012 ... | reverse complement strand
TGAAACGCCGTAGCGCCGATGGTAGTGTGGGGTCTCCCCATGTGAGAGTAGGGAATCGCCAGGCATCAAATAAAGCAAAAGGCCCAGTCGAAAGACTGGGCCTTTTGCTTTTGTGTTATCTGTTGTTTGCCGATGAGCTTCTTTGCTGCCCAGGGAAAATCTAACTGGCATCGATATGAACATTGTGCAGCAACGGCCCGGAGAGAGGGAAAGGACGTTCGCCATCATTACTCACCATCAGAGTAAAGGCCCGCTCTTCGACCGGGCCTTTGGTGTTTGTTGCTCCTGAACCCTGAATCTGAAAAGTTTGCCGATAGCGATGGACGACTCATTGCCAGCGGTCTCTGGCAACAACAACGGCTAAGAAAGCTGGCGAACTATCGTCAGGAAGAGCCTGAATGATCGCTTACTTTGGGGAATGGAGTGGAGCAGATACAGGGGATATACCTGTATCTGCGGTTGGGGAAGCGATCTAGCGGGTCAGAGCAACGATCCCTAACGTGAGGCCGGCTACCGCGGCCGCACCCCCGGCGATTGCGCCTGCGGTTTCCCAGTTGTCTTCTGTTGTGCCTTTCATACAGGTATTGGTATGGACTAAGCGGCCTTGCGAGTCATAAACCGGTACGCAGGGAGAGTCATGGGCACAGCCTGCCAGCAGAGAGGCCAGCAGCGCCACGATTAAATACTTTTTCATGATATTACCTCTGGATAATCCGCTGGGTTGTACTGAAAGCCAGTGCAGAACGGAATGGCTTATTTTATCACCGCGAATTGTCCGGGCCGGAGGCCGAAATCATCTCAATATATGAGCCGCGTAAATATCGTGAAGATAAGCGCGGGAATATGCAGAAAAGATGGAGAGAAAGATTGTGATACAGCGATGCTGCGTGCGATGGCGGTTGCCAGACTGCGGCGCGTTTAGCTGGCTGCCAATATTGCATGCGAAAAAAAGCGCCCGCAAGGGGCGCCTTCAAGACATAGCCGAGTTATTCAGCGTGCCGGGTAAAGCGTCGTCTAACGACCACGAAGAACACCGGAACAAAGAAGATCGCCAGCAGCGTCGCGGTCAGCATCCCGCCCATCACGCCGGTGCCAACCGCATTCTGCGCCCCGCTGCCGGCACCATGGCTAATCACCAGCGGCATGACCCCGAGAATAAAGGCCAGAGAGGTCATCAGAATAGGCCGCAGGCGCATCCGCGCTGCCTCCAGCGTGGCCTCAATGATCCCTTTCCCTTCTTTCTCCATCAGATCCTTGGCGAACTCGACGATCAGGATGGCGTTTTTGGCCACCAGACCCACCAGCATCACCAGTCCGATCTGGAAATAGATGTTGTTCTCCAGTCCGCAGGCCCAGTTGCCCAGGTAGGCGCCGATGCCGGCGATCGGCAGCGAGAGGATCACCGCCACGGGGATCAGCCAGCTCTCGTAACATGACTGAGAAGGGGATCGACCAGCTCTCATACAGCGCCGCCAGACACAGGAAGACGACGATCAGCGAGATGGCATAGAGCGCAGGCGCCTGGTTGCCGGAGAGCCGTTCCTGGTAAGACATCCCGGTCCAGTCATAACCGATGCCGCTCGGCAGTTTACTGGCCAGCGTTTCCATCAGCGCCATGGCTTCCCCGGTACTTTTGCCTGGCGAAGCTTCACCGAGGATCTCCATAGATGGCAACCCGTTGTAGCGCTCCAGGCGCGGCGAGCCATATATCCAGCGTGAAGTGACAAAGGCGGAGAACGGCACCATTTCGCCGTTGGCGCTACGAACATACATGTTGTTAATGTCGCTCGGCAGCATACGGAAGTGGGCATCAGCCTGAACGTACACTTTTTTCACGCGGCCGCGGTCAATAAAGTCATTGACGTAGTATCCGCCCAGCGCGGCTGATATCGTTTCATTGATATCGGAGAGCGATACGCCCAGCGCCTGCGCTTTTTCCTGATCGACATCCAGTTTGAACTGAGGGGTATCTTCAAGCCCATTAGGGCGTACCCGAACCAGCTGATCCGGATGCTGTTTCACCATGCCCAGCAGTTGATTGCGCGCCTGGGTCAGAGCGGTATGACCGAGTCCGCCCTGGTCGATCAGTTCAAAGTCGAAGCCGGTGGCGGTACCCAGCTCAATAATGGCTGGCATGTTGAACGGGAAAACCATGGCGTCTTTGATCTGGCTAAAGGCTACGGTGGCCCGCTTGATGATGGACTCCACGCTGTTTTTATCGCCGCTGCGTGCTTCCCAGGGCTTCAGGCTGACAAACGCCATACCGGAGTTTTGTCCCTGGCCGCTGAAGCTGAAGCCGTTAACGGTAAAGACGCTTTCGACGTTGGCCTTCTCGTTATGCAGGTAGTAGTCGGTCACCGTATCCAGGACCTTCTGCGTGCGCTCCTGGGTAGCACCGGACGGCAGCTGGATCATGGTCAGGAAGACGCCCTGGTCTTCGTCGGGCAGAAAGGACGTGGGCAAGCGCATGAACAGCACGGCCATCCCCACGACGATCAGCAGGTAGATCACCAGATAACGGCCAGTTCCACGTAAAATACCGCTGACGCTGTTGGTATAGTGGTTAACGCTCTGGTCGAAGCGGGCGTTAAACCAGCCGAAAAATCCTTTTTTCTCATGGTGTTCAGCTGAGGCTGGCTTCAACAACGTGGCGCAGAGCGCCGGCGTCAGTACCAGCGCAACCAGCACGGAGAGCGCCATGGCGGAGACGATGGTGATTGAAAACTGACGATAAATCGCGCCGGTTGAGCCGCCGAAAAAGGCCATCGGGACAAATACTGCGGAGAGCACCATGGCGATACCCACCAGCGCTCCCTGGATCTGCGACATAGATTTTTCCGTCGCTTCTTTTGGCGAGAGCTTCTCCTCAACCATCACACGTTCGACGTTTTCCACTACTACGATAGCGTCATCGACCAGCAGACCTATCGCCAACACCATGCCAAACATTGTCAGCGTGTTGATGGAGTAGCCAAACATCGACAATACCGCGAAGGTTCCCAACAGCACCACGGGTACGGCAATGGTTGGAATGAGCGTTGCGCGCATGTTCTGCAGGAACAGATACATGACAAGAAAGACGAGAATAATTGCTTCAAAAAGCGTTTTGACCACTTCGTGAATGGAGATTTTGACGAAAGGGGTCGTATCATACGGATAAACCACCTTCATCCCCTGAGGGAAGTAGGGCTGCAGCTCGGCCAGCTTCGCTTTAATCGCGGTGGCGGTATCCAGGGCGTTGGCGCCGGTCGCAAGCTTAATACCCAGACCAGAGGCAGGTTTACCGTTAATTCTGGCGACAACGTTATAGTTCTCTCCCCCCAGCTCAATGCGGGCGACGTCTTTCAGATGGACGACAGAGCCATCGGCGTTGACCCGCAGCGTGACCTTGCCAAACTCCTGCGGATCTTTGAGCCGCGTCTGAGCGATGATTGACGCGTTCAACTGCTGGCCTTTCAGCGCTGGCGTACCGCCGAGCTGACCCGCGGCGATCTGATCGTTCTGGACCTGCAGCGCATTGATGACGTCCACCGGCGTCAGGTTGTATTTATTCAGCAGGTTGCCATCCAGCCAGACGCGCATAGCGTACTGCGCGCCGAACAGCTGCACATCGCCCACGCCGTTGAGGCGGCTAATAGGATCTTTGACATTGGAGGCAACATAGTCAGAAATATCGTCCTGGGTGGTGGTCGGGTTATCAGAGATAAAGCCGGCGACCAACAGGAAGCTGCTACTGGATTTCTCGACGCTAATCCCTTGCTGCTGTACTTCCTGGGGCATCAGCGGCGTGGCCAGCTGCAGTTTGTTTTGCACCTGTACCTGGGCAATATCGGGATCGGTACCCGATTTAAAGGTGAGCGTAATGGTTACCGAACCGGCAGAGTCGCTGGTCGACGACATATACATCAGGTTGTCGATGCCGTTCATATTCTGCTCGATAACCTGGGTGACGGTATCCTGTACGGTCTGGGCATCTGCACCGGGGTAGGTGGCGGAGATCGCTACCGCAGGAGGGGCGATTGTCGGGTACTGAGCTATCGGCAGCTGCAGGATGGCCAGGCCGCCGGCAATCATCATAATGATAGCCAGCACCCAGGCGAAGACCGGTCGATGAATAAAAAACTTAGACATGGCTGGGTATCCTTATTGCACGGCCGGCGCCGCACGCTCCGCTTCCGCTTTGACAGTGACGCCTGGACGGACTTTCTGTAAGCCGCTGACAATCACTTTATCGCCCGGCTTCAGCCCACTGGTGATAAGCCACTTATCGCCAACGGCCTGAGTCGCGACCACTTCCCGGGTTTCAACCTGGTTTTTGTCATTCACCAGCATCACGGAGGCATCACCACGCGGCGTGCGGGTCACCCCTTGCTGCGGTACCAGGATAGCCTGCGGATCGACGCCTTCGTCTATGCGGGCGCGGACGAACATCCCTGGCAGCAGGACATGCTGCGGGTTAGGGAAGATAGCGCGCAGAGTAATTGAGCCCGTAGTTTCATCAACAGTGACGTCAGAAAACTGCAGTGAACCTTTGAGCGGATAGGCCTGGCCGTTCTCCATGACCAGCTCAACGCTTTTGGTATCACCGCCGCGCTGCAGGCTTTCCTGCTTAAGGCGCATGAAGTCATTACTGGACTCCGTCACGTCAACATAGATGGGATCGAGCTGCTGGACGGTAGCCAGGGCATCCGACTGGCCGTTGGTGACCAGCGCCCCTTCGGTGACGCTCGATTTACCGATGCGCCCGCTAATGGGGGAGGTTACTTTGGTGTAGGCCAGGTTGATACGGGCCGTTTCCACGGCAGCTTTGGTGGCGATGACATCGGCATCGGCCTGGCGGGCGGTGGCCACTGCCTGATCGTATTCCTGCTGGCTGATATATTTAGTACCCAGCAGTGGAACGTAGCGTTTCACCGTCAAATGGGCGATAGCGGCCGCAGCTTCGGCTTTGGCCTCATCGCCTTTGGCGCTGTTCCACGCCGCCTGGTAGGTCGCCGGATCGATCTGATAGAGCGACTGGCCTGCTTCGACATCACTTCCTTCAACAAAGTTACGCTTCAGGATGATACCGCTCACCTGGGGGCGGACTTCCGCTACGCGAAAAGCAGAGGTTCGGCCCGGCAGTTCGGTGGTGACTGATAGCGGCGCGCTGTTCACGACATGGACCGTCACCTGCGGCGCCTGCGCATGGGGTTGCTGGTTGTCAGAATTATCGCAACCGGTTAGCAATAAGGCCGAGATAATTAAACCGGATAAAAGTGTCACTCTGGCGTGAGTCGTCATGGCGGTTCCTTATAGATTACGTACCCAATCAGGCGGCGAATCTGTGAAAGAAAGAGGGAATCAAAAAGCAGTTTGCCATCCTACAAATAAACGCCGTTGGATGTAAGAGATACTTATTTTTAAGCAATCAGCAAGGCACGCAAAAACAAAAAAACGGTCACTGTAGTATTGCGATTTATCGCAATTGTAAAAGTTGATAAATAGACATTATTTCAGTGAATGTATTTTCCGGTGATATTCACTTGAATAATTAATTCTCTTTTCGCATCAGGATTAACTTGTCTGCATTTTTGCTAAATAATACTTCATGGCAAATGCTAGATTAATTCTAATTAAGAATATCCTATATTATCTGCTTATCGGGAAGTGGGGCCTTGTATGGCAAGAAAAACAAAAGAAGAGGCGCAGCGCACGCGGCAGCTCCTGATTGAGTCCGCAATCCAGCAGTTCGCCCTGCGCGGAGTAACCAACACCACCCTGACGGATATCGCCGATGCGGCGGGAGTGACTCGCGGCGCGGTGTACTGGCATTTTGCCAGTAAGACGGAGCTGTTTAATGAAATGTGGCAGCAGCAGCCGCCGCTTAGAGATTTGATTCAGCCCAGTCAGGCCATAGAGTACGAACAGGAGCCGTTAAATGCTTTACGCGAGCGGTTTATTGCAGGCCTGCGCTATATTGCTGCGAATCCTCGACAGCGCGCTCTGATGCAAATTCTTTATCAGCGCTGTGAGTTTTCCAGTGATATGCTTTCGGAATACGAAATTCGCCAACGTATTGGTTTTAATTATTCACTCATTGGCGGCATCCTGCAGTGCTGCGTGCGTAACAATATATTGCCAGCCGAAACAAACATTGAGATGATATTAATTGTTTTACACAGTGCTTTTTCCGGGCTGATTAAAAACTGGCTGCTCGATCCGCAACGCTTCGATCTTTATCAGCAGGCGCCTGCGCTGGTGGATAATATAATGGCGGTGGTCTGTGCTGCGCGTTTATCGGGAGGGCCTGCGCTACGGCTGGTGAATCAGTAATGAGTTCTGTTGGCGCAGATAATAAAAAAGGCGCTTCCCCATGCCGAAGAGCGCCTTTTATATCAAGCAAGCAACTGACTAGTATCAGTTCATGCCGTATTTTTTCAGTTTTTTACGCAGCGTACCGCGGTTGATGCCCATCATCAGAGCAGCGCGGGTCTGGTTACCACGGGTGTATTGCATCACCATGTCCAACAGGGGCTGTTCAACTTCAGCCAGTACCAGCTCATACAGGTCATTCACATCCTGACCGTTCAGTTGAGCAAAATAGTTCTTCAGTGCCTGTTTAACCGAGTCACGCAGGGGCTTTTGAGTTACCTGATCCTGAGAGTTAACGGTAGAAACGGTCAGTACGTCAGAATTTACGCGTTGTTCGAACATAGTTCTGTCAGCTCTTTATTTCTATTACGCAAAATTTTCGAAGTATGCCTCCAACGCCTCCAGCTGTTCGCTGGCATCCTCAATGGCGTTGAATGTGCGCCGAAACTGGTCATCTGGAGCATGTTCCTGAAGATACCAGGAGACGTGTTTACGCGCGATTCGGTACCCTTTTGCCTGACCATAAAAGTCATGCAACTCCCGAACGTGCGCACAAAGCAAGCGCTTCACCTCTGCCAGCGGCAGCGGGGGCAGCAGCTCTCCAGTGTCCAGATAATGCTGGATTTCCCGAAAGATCCAGGGTCTTCCCTGAGCTGCACGGCCTATCATCAGGGCATCAGCCCCTGTATAGTCGAGCACAGCTCTGGCTTTAAGCGGGTCAGTAATGTCGCCATTCGCGATAATCGGAATGGAAACTTTCTGCTTAACTGCCCGAATACTGTCGTACTCAGCGTCTCCGTTAAACAAGCAGGCGCGGGTGCGTCCGTGAATAGTCAGAGCCTGAATGCCACACTCTTCGGCCAGTTGGGCAATCTCTACGCAGTTACGGTGTTCCGGTTCCCAACCGGTGCGAATCTTGAGAGTCACAGGAACGTCCACCGCGTTAACGACCGCCGTCAGGATCGACTTCACCTGGTCGGGGTACTGCAAGAGGGCTGAACCTGCAAGCTTGCGATTCACCTTTTTCGCCGGGCATCCCATATTGATATCAATAATCTGGGCGCCGCTTTCCACGTTAATCCGCGCGGCGGCAGCCATCTCTTCCGGCACGCTACCGGCGATTTGCACGGTACGAATACCGGGCTCATCGATATGCACCATCCGTAAACGGGACTTGTCGCTCTCCCACACCTGTGGGTTAGAAGACATCATCTCGGAAACGGTTAAACCCGCTCCCATCTCGTAGCACAGCGTCCGGAATGGTCTGTCAGTAATGCCAGCCATGGGCGCTGCGATCAGGCGATTTCTGAGCTGGTGGTGTCCGATGCGCATGAGTTAAGAAATGACCATACTGTGACTGCAAGGCGGCGTATATTACGCATTTTTTGCACGAGATGAAAGGCCAAACTTTGAGCAATCCTCTGTTGCAGATCAATGAATCCGGGACTAGCGTAAAAGGGATGAATAAATACTTATATTAATCATTGATTTAATGGATGATGGATAATTTGTGTCCATTTATAAAATCATAAAACTTCTCGATTTTTCTTGGATAAACTGGCCGCATGGCGATATAAAACGCTGTTTTTGTAGCCAAAAAAGTGCTCTGTAGTGCGATCTGCCTCTCATTTCCTGGCATTATTTGGTGGCTACTGGAAACAAAAATGCGGCCCGTAGGCCGCATCGCGCTTAGTTTTTCCGGCCGGTAATCCGGCACCACTCTTCCTTCTCGACCACCGGGTCAAGGGTGAAGAGATCGGCGTAGGCTTCACAGACGCTCTCCGCCTGGCTGGCAAGGATGCCGGAAAGCCCCAGCAAACCGCCTGAAACGGGCAGGACGCTGATTAATGGCGCCAGCTCACGCAGCGGGCCTGCCAGGATATTCGCGACCACCACGTCGGCTTTCATCGACTCCGGTTGGTCCTGAGGAAGATAGAGCTCCAGGCGTTCAGAAACGCCGTTACGCTGCGCGTTATCACGACTGGCCTGAATAGCCTGCGGGTCGATATCAATCCCGATTGCTTTTGCCGCCCCCAGCTTCAGTGCGGCAATCGCCAGGATGCCGGAGCCGCAGCCGAAATCAATCACCGTTTTTCCGTTGAGGTCGAGTCCATCCAGCCACTGCAGGCACAGGGATGTCGTCGGATGCGTACCGGTGCCAAAGGCCAGACCCGGATCGAGCATCACGTTGACGGCATTTTCATCCGGAACATCGCGCCAGCTTGGGCAGATCCATAGCCGCTCCCCGAAGCGCATGGGGTGGAAGTTATCCATCCATTCCCGTTCCCAGTCTTTATCTTCCAGCTGCTCGATCTTATGCGCGAACCCGGCGCCCAGCAGCGGATGCTGCTCCAGTTGGGCAACGACCGCTTTCATATCGGTTTCAGCATCGAACAGGCCGATTACGTCGGTATCCCCCCACAGGCGGGTTTCCCCGGGCAATGGCTCAAATACCGGCGTATCGTGCGTATCCTGGAAGGTGATCGAGACCGATCCGGCCTCCATCAGCGCATCGCTAAGATCTTCAGCGTTCGCGCCGGTGGTATTTAGTTTCAGTTGGATCCATGGCATAGCAAAACTCTTTATTTATCAGTAGTCAAAATGGGGGACTGTGGGGCGGGACGACCGAAACGGTTCCCCGCCACAAACGCCAGCAAACTCAGCAGCAGCGCGGGAACGATCGGGTGAAAGCCCAGAAACTGCACTTTCAGCGTGGCCAGTACGGCATACAGGACGCCGCCTACGATCATCGCGCTCAGCGCGCCAGCCGCGTTGGCGCGTTCCCAGTAAAGGCCCAGCACCAGCGGCCACAGGAAGACGGCTTCCAGGCCGCCGAAGGCCAGCAGGTTCAGCCAGATTATCATCTCCGGCGGCCGCCAGGCCGCGAGCAGCAACAAGACCCCCAGCAGGAGCGTGATGCCGGCGGACATGCGTTTAAGCCGCTTTTCGTTAGTCGCCTGATCCGGCCGCCAGTTCAGGTACAGATCTTTGATGATCGTAGCGGAACTTTGCAGAAGTTGGGCATTGATCGTCGACATAATCGCCGCCATCGGCGCGGCAAGGAAGATCCCGGCGGCAAAGGGCGGAAGCACTTTAACCATCAGCGTCGGGATCACCAGATCCGGCACGGTTAAATCGGGGATCACCGCCCGGCCTAATGCCCCAGCCAGATGCATGCCAAACATCAGGATCGCCACCACGATGGTGCCGATAATGATGCCGCGATGCACGGCTTTGCTGTCTTTGTAGGAGATACAGCGCACTGCGGTATGTGGCAGACCAATAACGCCGAAGCAGACCAGCACCCAAAACGAGGCCATAAAGGTTGGCGAGAGGATATCTTCCGCGCCCTGCGGGGACACCAGCTTGACGTCGATCGACTGCAGCGTCTCTACCGCATGGCCAACCCCCCCGGCGGCGTGGATCACGCCTACCAGCAGCACGATCGTGCCGATCAGCATTACCATGCCCTGCATCGTGTCGTTGAGCACGCTGGCGCGAAAGCCGCCATAGGCGGTATACAGCGCGATGCTGACCCCGAAGATCAGCAGGCCGGTATCGTAAGGAATACCGGCAGCCGTCTCCAGCAGGCGGGCGCCGCCGATAAACTGGACGGTCATGGCGCCGACAAAGGCCACCAGCAGACTCAGGCTGGCCAGCCAGACCAGCAGGCGACTCTGATAGCGCGCAAACAGCATGTCATTGAGGGTGACAGCATTATAGCGACGCGCAAGGATGGCGAATTTTTTCCCCAGCACGCCCAGCGACAGCCAGATGGCGGGGAGCTGGATCATCGCCAGCAGCACCCAGCCCAGGCCGTATTTATAGGCGGCGCCGGGTCCGCCGATAAATGAGCTGGCGCTGATATAGGTGGCGGTTAGCGTCATGGCCAGCACGAAGCCGCCCATCGAGCGGCTGCCGAGAAAGTACTCATTAAGAAAGCTACCTGAGGCGCGTTTTCTCATGGCGTAGAGGGATAAACCGAACACCACCACCAGGTAGGCGATCAGGGGAATAATGACCTCAAACTGCATCATCGTCCTCCAGAGAAATATCGCGGAAAATCAGTTTGACCATCGCCCAGCACAGCAGAATGAACAGCAGCGGTACCAGCAGGCAGGCCATTTCAAACCAGTGTGGCAGGCCGGTAAAGCCAATAGCCACCCCCGGCAGATAGGCGGCGGCCAGCCAGGCGGCAAGGTAGAGAAGGGTCAGCCACAGCGCCCAGCGCGCTTCTTTATGGGCCTGAACAAATCTTTTGTCCATTTTTTGTCCCTTGAGGATGAAGAAAGCGGGGATTGTACCGCATGGTATAGATGAGGAGAGAGAAAAAGAAAAAAGGCCGGTTTACCCGGCCTTTTGCTGAGAGAGCAGAATTATTTTTCCTGCAAGCCGAGTTTTTTCTCCAGATAGTGGATATTGGTGCCACCATGCTGGAAATTCTCGTCGCTCATAATGCGCATCTGCAGATCGAC
>ERZ773158.3131-NODE-3131-length-10844-cov-3.196218_pt1 | contig 10844 bp, 10 predicted proteins | sample MGYA00511918_ERZ773158 | MGnify/ENA primary metagenome ERZ773158 (study PRJEB29015, sample SAMEA2737876) | human gut metagenome | biome: human gut; feature: human-associated habitat; material: faeces | place: China | collected 2012 ... | reverse complement strand
TACTTGGCAAGTACGACATCAACACGGATGTGGAAGCCTATATTGATAATTTTCCCTATAACTATCCCGACCGCTTGAAACCGCTGCCCTTCGGTGGCACAAAGGTGCAGTTTTACACACCCAGTCTGGAAGATCTGGTGATTGCAAAACTTTGCTCTTTCCGTGACACCGACAAGGCAGACGTGGAGAGTGAAGCGGTGCGGAACTCGTTGGACTGGGACCTGTTGGAACATCTCGCAACGGATGAGGATGAACTGAAAGCCAGTATCCTGAATGAGTGGCGGTATCGGGATTTTTACATCCGGTATCAGGAGTATCTGCTTATTTCGCGTTGCAAAATACTTGTTGGGAACACCCAAACCCTTGAACTGCATCGTGCCGGTGCAGGCTAGATGCTCTCGCAAACCTTACCCTAGTTTCTCCCACAGTGCATCATTCAATGCGGCAGCAGCATCTGCATCCATGCCCTCGTTCAGGCGGCGGGCGGCGTACCAGAGGGTAGAGCTTTCGTTTTGCAGCCCGGCAAGGGCGATGCCTTGCAGCGGCAGGGTAAAGTCTGATACGGTCAGAACATCCCCTTCCTCCGGGTCGCTGCCGTCCACCACATACAGCGTGGAGATATTGTCGTGCTCACCGGCCTGCCGCACCAGCTCGTTCATGGCGCCGCAGACGGTCAGCGTATCCGGGATGCAGACGAAATTGCCGCTCATGCGGCTGCCGATCTCCTCCTGATGAAAGGCCAGCAGCCGCCGGACATCCTTCCGGGTATCGTCGTCCAGATGGGCGGCCAGGGTCTGTTTCTTCTCCTCCGGAAGCTCCCGCAGCATATCCAGCGCATCCGCCGTGTCCATGTCGGCTATCATTTCTGCCGCCAGCGCCGCCGGAAGCTCCGCCAGATAGCGGGAGGCATCGTCCAGATAGGGGAATATCTCCGCCAGCGTCTGGGCGTCCATCTGCCGGAACAGCCGCTCCCGCTCCGCATCCGCCAGCAGCGTAATGGCTTTGGCCACATCCCGCCAGTGGTAGTGCTTCAGCAGCTCCGGTAGCCGGTCCCCGTTTTTGGCCGTGCGGATAACCGCTGCGATCTCCTGTGCGAAATCCTTTTTTACCATTCTGTTCATCATATTCTTGTCCTCCTTTGACGCTACTTTGGGCAAAATGGGCGCAAAAATACACCGCCTCAGAGATAGTTGCCACAGCAAGACGTCTCCGGTGCGGTGCAGGAGGGCACGGCAAAACAGAATGTGATCAGCTCCTGCTCATGGATGACCACATCCGGTATCTGTGTCTCTGTGCGCCGCATATCCGGCTTCGCCCTGTACTTCCGCAGCTATCCATGAACATTCACCTCCGTTGATGGTTGAAATAGGTCTCTCCGACCACGGTTCATCATAACAGAACCCATCGACGCTGTCAACCGTTTCTTTCCCCAGCATTTTGCAGCCCCGGAGGTCTTACGACTTCCGGGGCTGCACTCCCGGCATTTACTGTCCTTGGGGCCGGATCTCCACAGTCCTGCCGCCAAAACTCTCATAGATGCGGTGGGAAACGGAGAGGACGGTGCGCCCACGGGAGGCCTGACGCAGGGCCTCCCGCACACGGGCCTCCGTCTCGGCATCCAGATTGGCGGTGATCTCATCCAGCAGCAGCACAGCGGGGTCTGCCGCTGCGGCCCGTGCAATGGACAGCAACTGCCACTCTCCCTGAGAGAACATCCCGTCCGTACACACCGTGTCATACCCCTCCGGCAGCGCCTGGATGGCCTCGTCAATCTCCCGGACGATGGTGTCCGGTCCCTCTCCCTGCACGATGTGGCGGAAGATCTTGATGACGGCGTAGTCCGGCACACTGCACGCCCCGCCGTCTGCGTGCCTCTCCACCACGCAGTAGGAGCCCTTGCCCAGATGCGGGTCCTCCACATACTCGATGCGCTCCAGCTCCGTCACCACCTTGGCCGCATCCACCAGCGCACTGCACCCCTTCTCTGGGGGGTGGACTTGGAGAGCGCCCAGCGGGATTCCTTTTACTGGGCGCTTTACTGCTCTGACAGCACCATGGAGGCCGTCCGGGCCACGGAGGAGCGCTACCGACGGTGTTTACTACGCCAGCGTCAACATGAAGAACGCCAGCAGTATTCCATGGGCAACGTCTCTCTGCGAGGCAGCGCCAGCCAAGACCATCCATCTGACGGCTCTGGGGACCGGGGTCGCTCAGAGCATCTACGAATAAAATCAAATGCTCCGGGACCTTCTCATCCGGTTGGGCGTCAGCGAGGCCACCGCTGCCAAGGATGCCCGCAAAATGGAGCACGCTGTCGGCGCGGCAGACAGAGCATCTGGTGTACTTCCTCTGCTTCGTCAAGACCCTCCGCAAGGAGCCGGAGACGACGGAGTCCTGAGCCGCTTCTTGCAAAGTGTAAGGCTTCGGATATATTTTCTTCTTCCTTTCGTTCCGTTTCTCTGCTATACTGGAGCCATACCAAGAAACACACGGCGGAGGTTCTTCCCTTCTCTGCCGGAAAATCGTAAGGAGGATACCACCATGCGTTATGAAATCAAAGGCACTCCCTTCCCCGTGGTGATCTGTCAGCTGGAAGACGGCGAGCAGATGGTCACGGAGCGTGGCTCCATGGTCTGGATGAGCCCTAATATGGAGATGCAGACCCATGGCGGTGGACTGGGGCGGATGTTCTCTAAAATGTTCTCCGGCGAGAGTATGTTCCAGAACATCTACACCGCTCACGGCGCCGGGATGATCGCCTTCGGCTCCAGCTTCCCCGGCCAGATCAAGGAGATCGCCATCACTCCCGGCCACGATATGATCCTCCAGAAGAGTGCCTTTCTGGCCGCCGTGCCGGGAGTAGAGCTGTCCATCCACTTCAACCAGCGGCTGGGCGCGGGCCTCTTCGGCGGCGAGGGCTTCATCATGCAGCGCCTCAGCGGCAGCGGCATGGCTTTTGCCGAGATCGACGGCACACTGGTGGAGTACGACCTCCAGCCGGGTCAGCAGATCGTGGTAGACACCGGCAACGTGGCGGGCTTCACCGCCGGGGTGCAGATGGAGATCCGTCAGGTTCCCGGCATGAAGAACAAGCTGCTGGGCGGCGAGGGCCTTTTCAACACCGTTCTCACCGGCCCCGGCCGCATCTGGCTGCAGACCATGCCCATCTCCGGTGTGGCCGCCGCCCTGCTGCCCTATATCCCCACCGGCAACAATTAAGCTGTCTGTCAGGCCCGCAGAGTCCTTCTTTGCGGGCTTGGCAAATTTTTTTATTTTTCACGCAATAAAACCGCATCTCCACGCATTACAGGGATGACAGGAGATAAAAGCCTATGACTGCATGGCCCGCCACAACCGAATATGCCGGCAGCAGTGCTCATCTGACGGAGCTGCTGGCCGCCATCGCCGCCGGGCAGCAGGATGCGCTGGCGCAGCTCTACCATCTCACCCGAACGGCGGTGTATGGTCTGTCGCTGTCGTACCTGAAAAACACCCACGACGCACAGGATATCACGCAGGATGTATTCGTTCATGTGTGGGATCACGCCCCGCAGTATCGCCCCACCGGCTCTCCCATGGGCTGGCTGCTGACGGTCTGCCGGAATCTGTGCCTGATGCGCCTGCGGCGCACGGAGCGCCACGCCGTTCTCAGCGAGGCAGAATGGGACGCCATTCCCCAGCAGGAGACCGGTCTGACCACAGAGGAGCGAACGCTGCTGCAGCACGTTCTGTCCCGTCTGGGGGAGGAGGAGCGGCGCATCGTACTGCTCCATGCCGTCACCGGGCTAAAACACCGGGAGATCGCCGCTCTGCTGGAGCTGCCCCTCCCCACCGTCCTGTCGAAGTATCACCGAGCAATCCGAAAAATGCGTGCTGATCTGGAAGGAGATAACGCCCATGACAAATGAAAAGCTGGAACAGTGCCTTGCACAAGCGCTGGAAAAAACAGCCCCCCATGACGTGGACGGCGTTCTCTCCCGCTGTGAGAAGCGGAAAGGAACGGAAATCCCCATGAAAACAAAACCTCACTCCCTGAAAAAATGGATGGCGATGGCGGCCTGTCTGGCCCTTCTGCTGCTGTGCGGCGGCGGACTGTTTCTGCGGCAGGCCAATGCTGTGGCCTCCGTGGTCTCCATCGACGTCAACCCCAGCATCGAGCTGCGGGTCAACCAAAATGAAAAGGTTCTGGCCTGCGTGCCTATGAACGACGACGCCCATGCCATTCTGGCGGATATGGGCGACGGCGAGGATCTGAAGGGGGCCAAGCTGGATGTGGCAGTAAACGCCATCGTCGGCAGTCTGGTCCGCAACGGCTATCTGGAGAGCATCTCCTCCGCCATCATGATCTCCGTAGAGGATCGGGATCAGAGCCGGGCTCACCGACTGCAGCAGGACCTCTCCGCCGCCGTGGACGGCATCCTGCGGGACAGCGCCTCTCAGGCCTCCGTATTGACCCAGACGGTCACGCAGGACACGTCTCTGGAGAAGCAGGCCAAGGACCACCACATCTCCACCGGCAAGGCGGCGCTGGTGAACCGTATCCTCGCCCTGAACAACAGTCTGTCCTTTGAGGAGCTGTCCAGGCTCTCCATCGGTGAGCTGAAGGATCTGGCCGAGACCGGCGCTCCTGCCATGCCCATCGGCATGGAGCGAGCACTGGAGATCGCCCTGCTCACCTGCGGGCAGTCCGCCGACCAGCTGACCAAGCAGGAGGTGGACGCTGAGCTGGACGAGGTTCCCGCCCACTACGAGGTGGAGCTGGAGGACCGCAGCGGTACGGAGTACGAGTATCGCATCGATGCCTATACCGGCGCTGTGCTCACCTCCTATGTGGAGCCGGACGGTCACGACGATGCGGATGACCACGATGACCATGATGATGACTACGACGATGACGACGATGATGCCCAGCCCACCGGGCAGATCGGCCACGCCGCAGCCAAGGCCGCTGCCCTGACCCACGCCGGTGTGTCAGAGAGTCGGGCCTACGACATGGATGTGGAGCTGGATGACGAGGATGGCCGCTGGGTATACGAGGTGGAATTCAAGGCGGATGGCATGGAGTACGAATATGTCATCGATGCCTATACCAGCGCTGTACTGGAATACGATATGGAGCAGGACGATTGACCCCCTATAGCAAAAGAGGCAGGCACAAAAGTGCCTGCCTCTTTGTCGTTATTCCGATTCCGGCGGCGCTCCGGAGTCTCCCTCCGGCAGCGATGTCTCCTTGTCCTCGTCCTCCGACAGGGTGGGGATAAATGCCTGGGCCAGCTTTCCCTTGCCCCGGTGCTTGATGTAGAAGTAGCCGATGACGCTGAAGATCACGGCACCGATGAAGTTGACGAACAGATCCTCCATGGTATCGTACAGCCCGATATCCAGATACCCGTCAAAACCCAGATCCGTGCCGTTGACGGCCACCGAGTGGATGCCGTCGATGGTGATGGGGGTGTTGCTGTTGGTGGGGTCCAGCATCACGGAGGTAATGCTCTGCACCACGGTGTCCTTCTGCATATCCAGATGGAACACCCGGTCCATGCCGAACTCGAAGAACTCCCACAGCACCCCCACGGTCATGGAGAAACAGAAGGCTGCCAGCGCCACATATACCGGCGACAGCTGGAACTTGATGCGGCTGTTGCGGTTCAGGATGTCGATAAGGGCAAAGCCCGTGGCGGCGCAGAGGAAGCCCGTGGTGGTGTGGAGCATGGAGTCCCAGTTGGGGTAGGTGATGAAGTAACACTCCAGCTCCCCCAGTATCTCCGCTGCGAAAATGAACAGCAGGATAATGATCTCCAGCACCGACGGCAGTTGGATACCGAAGTTCTGCTGAATGAAAAACGGCAGGATGAACAGCGCCAGCACCAGCAGGCAGATGAAAGCGCTTTCATATTCGCCCCGGATGATGGACATTACCAGCTCCGCCAGCACGATCAACCGCAGGGCCACATATACGGCGAACACCGCCGGCTGCTTGTGAATGGTCTCCTTCAGCCGCCGGACCGTATCTCTGGGTTTGGGCGTTTTTTTCATAAAGGCTCCTTCCCGGCACAGCACTGCGCCGCTGTGGTTTTTTCTGCATGGTATCATATCCCCGGTCAAAACGCAACGAAAAATGTGACAAAAATCGTGGCGGCCCGTCTTGACAAGCGGTCCGCTGTGTGGTAATCTAAGAAAAATTTGCCATGCGGAGGTGATGACCGTGACCGTCGTTTTTCAGGATGCCCAGATATTCCGCCGAGGTGTTCTCACCCATGGGGATGCTGTTTTTTCTTTTGAAATCCATCACGGCACCAGTGTTTCTCCCGTTCATGTTCCCGCCTCTTCTTTTGTGATATGTCCCGGTTTCGTTGATGTACACGTACATCTTCGTGAGCCGGGCTTTTCTTATAAGGAGACCATGTCCAGCGGCACCCAAGCCGCCGCTCACGGCGGATACACCACGGTGTGTGCCATGCCCAATCTGGACCCGGTGCCGGACAGCCTGCCCCATCTGGAGCAGCAGCTGGCCCTGATCCGCCGGGATGCCGCCATCCGGGTGCTGCCCTATGGCTCCATCACCCGTGGCCAGCTGGGGGAGGAGCTGTCGGACATGGCGGCCATGGCCCCCTATGTGGCGGCCTTCTCCGATGACGGGCGAGGTGTGCAGAGCGAGGCGCAGATGCGCCTTGCCATGGAGACCGCCAAGGGGCTTCATAAGCTCATCGTGGCCCACTGCGAGGACAATTCCCTCCTCCACGGGGGCTACATCCACGACGGGGCTTACGCCCGCACCCACGGCCACCGGGGCATCTGCTCCGAAAGCGAGTGGGGGCAGATCCGGCGGGATCTAGAGCTGGTGCGCCAGACCGGCTGCGGCTACCACGTCTGCCACATCTCCACCAAGGAGAGCGTGGCCCTGATCCGCCGGGCCAAGGCGGAGGGGCTGGACGTCACCTGTGAGACGGCCCCCCACTATCTGCTGATGGACGAAACCATGCTGCAGGAGGACGGCCGCTTCAAGATGAATCCCCCTCTCCGCAGTCCCGCCGACCGGGAGGCCCTGCTGGAGGGGTTGGCCGATGGCACCATCGATATGATCGCCACCGATCACGCCCCCCACAGCGCCGAGGAGAAGTCCCGCGGGCTGGAGAAGAGCGCCATGGGCATCGTGGGGCTGGAGACCGCCTTCCCCCTGCTGTATACCTATTTGGTAAAGCCGGGCCTGCTCTCCTTCCCCCGTCTGATGGAGCTGCTCCACGACTCCCCCTGCCGCCGCTTCGGCCTCCCGCAGGGGGAGTTGGATGGCCCCCACGCCGATTTCACGGTCTTTGATCTGGCGGCCTCGTATCCCATCGACCCGGCGGACTTCCTCTCTCAGGGGAAGGCCACCCCCTTCACCGGCTGGCCGGTACAGGCCCGCTGCCTGCTGACGGTCTGCAACGGCCGCCTCGTCTGGCAGGACAGTGATCTCTTTTCCAAGGAGGACCGCACATGAAGCAGGTCACATGGACCATTACGGAAAATACGCCGCTGACGCCGGACACCTACCGCCTACGTCTCACCGGCGACACGGAGGCCATCACGGCCCCCGGTCAGTTCGTAAACCTGAAGCTCTCCGGCTTCTACCTGCGCCGCCCCATCTCCGTCTGCGACTGGGAGCCCGGTGCCGCCACCCTTATCTATAAGGTGCTGGGCCACGGCACGGCGGCCATGACCCATCTCCCCGCCGGAACGGAGCTGGATGTGCTGACAGGGCTGGGCAACGGCTACGACACATCTCTCGCCGGGGAGCGCCCCCTGCTGGTGGGCGGCGGCGTCGGCATCCCGCCCCTGTACGGACTGGCCCGCCGTCTGACGGCGGAGCATCGTCAGGTCACGGCGGTGCTGGGCTACAACCGGGCGTCAGATATTTTTCTGGTGGAGGAGCTGCATGCGCTGGGCGTCACCGTCCGTCTCCTCACCGCCGACGGCAGCGCCGGGACCTGCGGCCTTGTCACCGACGGTATGGAGGGCGTGAATTACACCCACCTCTATACTTGCGGGCCGGAGGCCATGCTCCACGCCGTGTGGCAGCGCTGCCGCACCGATGGGCAGTTCAGCTTTGAAGAGCGCATGGGCTGCGGCTTCGGGGCCTGCATGGGCTGCACCTGCCGCACCAAATACGGCCACAAGCGCATCTGCAAGGACGGCCCCGTCCTGCGAAGGGAGGAGATCGTATGGTAAATACCGCCGTCACCCTCTGCGGCCTGCCGCTGGAGAACCCCGTCATCCCCGCCAGCGGCACCTTCGGCTATGGGTATGAATTTGCCCGGATCTACGACATCAACTGTCTGGGGACCTTCTCCTTCAAGGGGACGACGCTCACCCCCCGGTACGGAAACCCCACCCCCCGCATCGCTGAGTACGCCGGGGGCCTGCTGAACTCCGTGGGGCTGCAAAACCCCGGCGTGGAGGCCGTCATCCGGGAGGAGCTGCCCCGTCTGCGGGAGGTCTTTCACAAGCCGGTGATGGCCAACGTCAGTGGCTTTTCCATAGAGGAATACGCTCAGGTCTGCCGCCAGCTGGACAGCGAAGAGCAGGTGGGCTGGCTGGAGGTGAATATCTCCTGCCCCAACGTCCACGGCGGCGGAGCCGCCTTCGGCGCAGACCCCCGGACGGCAGCCGCCGTCACACGGGCTGTCCGGGATGTGACGAAAAAGCCGGTCATCATGAAGCTCTCCCCGGCTGCGGCGGATATCGCTGCCGTGGCACGGGCCTGTCAGGAGGCCGGGGCCGACGGTGTCAGCCTTATCAATACTCTGCCGGGGATGCGGATCGACCTGAAGCGCCGCCGCCCCCTGCTGGCCAACGGCACCGGCGGAATGTCCGGCCCCGGTATCTTTCCGCTGGCGGTGCGGATGGTGTATCAGGTCTACGAGGCCGTGGACATTCCCATCGTGGGCATGGGCGGCGTCAGCACCGCCGAGGACGTGCTGGAGCTGATGCTGGCCGGGGCCACCGCCGTAGGCGTGGGAGCCGCCAATCTGGTGGAGCCCTGCGCCTGCCGGAAAATCATACAGGACCTGCCTGCCGCCATGGAGCGGTACGGCATTCAGCAGCTTACGGATATCATAGGAGGAGCACATCATGGGTAAAGACGTTATCATTGCACTGGACTTCGACAGCCGGGAGAAAACACTGGCTTTTCTGGACCGCTTCACAGAGGAGAAGCCCTTCGTCAAGGTGGGCATGGAGCTGTTTTACGCCGAGGGTCCCGCCATCGTCCGGGAGATCCGCCGCCGGGGCCACCGCATCTTTCTGGATCTGAAGCTCCACGACATCCCCAACACGGTAAAAAAGGCCATGGCCGCCCTGTCGGCGCTGGATGTGGACATCATCAACCTCCACGCCGCCGGTACCGCCGCCATGATGACCGCCGCTCTGGAGGGCCTCACCCGCCCCGACGGCACCCGCCCTCTGCTCATCGCCGTCACCCAGTTGACCTCCACCGATCAGGAGCGCATGGAGCGGGAGCTGCTGATCCACGCCCCGCTGGAGGAGGTGGTGCTCAGCTACGCCGCCAACGCCGCTGCGGCAGGGCTGGACGGAGTAGTCTGCTCTCCGCTGGAGGCCGGAGCCATCCACCGGCGCTGCGGGGCCAGCTTTCTGACGGTGACCCCCGGTGTACGGTTCGCCGGAGGGGATGCCGGAGATCAGAAGCGGGTCACTACCCCCGCCAAGGCCCGTGAACTGGGCTCTGACTACATCGTGGTGGGCCGCCCCATCACGCAGGCGGAGAACCCCGTGGCTGCCTATCGCCACTGCGTGAGGGAGTTTGTGGACTGATGCGCTGGAACACGGTACTTTTCGACTTAGACGGCACGGTGACAGACCCCAAGGAGGGCATCACCTGCGCCGTGGCCTACGCCCTGCGGCAGCAGGGCATCATCGCTGACCCAGATACCCTCACCCCTTTCATCGGCCCTCCCCTCCACGAGAGCTTCCCGGAGCTGTTCGGCCTGACGGAGACGCAGACGGATCGGGCCATCCGGGATTTCCGAGTGTACTTCTCCCGGCAGGGTTGGGCGGAGAACATCCCCTACAAGGGCATGGCAGAATTTCTGGAAAGCCTGCAAAGAGCCGGGCTGAAGCTGGTCATCGCCACCTCCAAGCCGGAGGAATTCGCCCTGCGCATCATGGAGCACTTCGGTCTGGCCGCTTACTTCCACCGCATCTGCGGCGCACAGAGGGAGGACCGGGCCAGCGCCCGGAAGGGCAGCGTGGTGGCCGATGCCCTGCGCCGCAGCGGCACGGACGGCCCCGCCGTCATGGTGGGCGACCGCCGCTTCGACGTCGCCGGCGCCCATGAAAACGGTCTGCCCGCCATCGGCGTTCTCTACGGCTACGGCGGCCGGGAGGAACTGGAAAACGCCGGAGCCGACTATCTGGCCGCCGATCTTCACGAGCTCAAGCAGCTTCTGCTGCAGGAATAGGAGGAACTTATGGACAACATCCGCACCCACATTGCCCGGCACCTGCTCTCCATCGGAGCGGTATTTCTGCGGCCCGACGAGCCCTTTGTCTGGGCCAGCGGCATCAAAAGTCCCATCTACTGCGACAACCGCCTGATCCTCACCGCTCCGGAGGCCCGGAACGAGGTGGAGCAGGCCATTGCCGACACCGTCCGCCGGGAGTACCCGGAGGCGCAGGTGCTTATGGGTACCGCCACCGCCGGTATCGCCCATGCCGCCATCGCCGCCCACCTGCTGGGCCTGCCTATGGGCTACGTCCGCTCCGGCAGTAAGGACCACGGCCGCAGGAACCAGATCGAGGGCAGCAGGAATCCCCGGCAGAGGGTGCTGAAGTCGCTTTGCCGGCGG
>ERZ773158.3130-NODE-3130-length-10846-cov-10.785562_pt1 | contig 10846 bp, 7 predicted proteins | sample MGYA00511918_ERZ773158 | MGnify/ENA primary metagenome ERZ773158 (study PRJEB29015, sample SAMEA2737876) | human gut metagenome | biome: human gut; feature: human-associated habitat; material: faeces | place: China | collected 2012 ... | reverse complement strand
GGGCGACAGCTGCCGCGCTGCCGAGGAGATGCTGGCCGACGCCATCGTGGAGCCGCTGGCGCTGGGCGGGGCGATGGCCGAGGGTCTGCTGCCCATGCCGGCCTCCTATACGGCCCTGCTCTGGCCGCTGGAAGATGCGCTGGCCCGCCTCCGTGCTGAGGTGAAGAACCTCCATCTGCCGGGCTGCCCTGACCCCAACGCCGAGAAATATCAGGCTCTGAGCCTCGCCGTAGAAAAGCTTCCGCCGGTGGAACAGCTGCTGGCGCAGTGGCTCCCGGATGCTGCCGGACGGTATCTTGTCCTCTGCGAGGATGATGCAGCGGCGGCGCAGACCGCAGAGCAGGCCGAGAAGCTGTTTGGTGCAGGAACACATATTTATAAGGATGCAGAAAGCTTTGCGGCCGATGAAGCGGCCACCCTCCGGCTGCTGGTCTGTGCCAACGGCCCGGCGGTGCAGGTTCCTCTGGCCGGGATCTCGGGCGTGGTGCTGGTGCGCCGCAGCGCTGAACCGACCACATACCGGCAGATGCTGGCCCGCGCCCTTGCGGCCTACGGCAGTGTGCCGGTGGCAGAGCTGAGCGCGGCCTTTGAGGCGCTGACCTGTGTGCAGCAGCTGCGGAAGGAGTGCAGCGCGGCGGGGGCAGAAGCCTTCCCGCTGGAAGAGCCCCTTTCTGCCTGCCGCCGGGCTTACCGGCAGCTCCGCCGCGCGCTGGACTCCGACTGGGAGCGCTATTATGCCGCCGCAAAGCAGATGACGGCAGAGGGAAAGACGCTGGACGTGCCTCGCTCCTACAGCTTCGGGGGCGTGGCCGTGGGCCGCTGGCTGGAAAACCAGCGCCTTGTCCGGGCCGGAAAGAAAAAGGGACGCCTTACCGCCGCGCAGGCCGCCCGGCTGGACAAAATCGGCATGAACTGGAAAAAGCGGCTCGAGCTGGCGTGGGAGAACGGCTGTGCTTCGGCCCGGCGGTACCGCGGCTGCCACAGCGACCTGCTGGTGCCGGTCCATTATAAGGATAAGGACGGCTTTGCACTGGGCGAGTGGATCGTCTACAACCGCCAGCGCTATCTGAGCGGGAACCTGACGTCAGACCGCGTCGAACGCCTCGAGGCACTGGGCATGGTGTGGGACACCGGCAGCATCCTCTGGGAGAAGAGCTATGCCGCCGCCGTCCAGTATTATCTGGAAAACCACACGCTGGAAATTCCCGTCAAGTATGTCACGCCGGACGGCATGGCGCTGGGCGTCTGGCTGGGCAGTCAGCGTGCCGCTTATAAAGAAGGTGTGCTGACCGACGCCCAGATCGAAAAGCTGGAAGCGCTGGGAGTGGACTGGACGAACCGGAACGACCGCAAGTGGCAGACCGCCTACGAGGCCGCCGTGAAGTACCACGCCGCCCACGGGAACCTCGACGTTCCCACCGAGTACATCGACGAAGACGGCATCCTGCTGGGCAAGTGGGTGTCCCGCCAGCGGTACGCATGGCAGAACCCCGAGCGCAGCAGCGCCCGGGTGACGCTGGAGCGGAAAGCTCTGCTGGACGAGCTGGGCATGAACTGGGAAAAGACCGACTCGTGGCAGCACCGCTACGAGCTGGCCGTGGAATACAAAAGGGAGCACGGCAGTCTGGCCGTTCCGGCCCAGTACCGGACGGAGGACGGCATCTGGCTGGGCAGCTGGCTGTCCCGTCAGAAGCAGATGCTGCGGGAGGGCAAAAAGCTTTCCGCCAAGCGCCGTGCGGCCCTGAAAGAGCTGTTCAAGGGCGAAAAAGGCCGACGCCTCAGCGCCCCGGTGCCGCCCGCGTGCAGCGTGCGGGAACAGAACTGGCTGGATAACTACCAGAGCGCCAGGCTCTACGCCGAGAAGAAGGGCAGCCTCCTCGTGCCTGCCGGATATGTGGACGAGAACGGCTTCCGTCTGGGCGTCTGGATCTCGAACCTCCGCGCTGCCCGCAAGGCCCGGCCCGGCTCGTTCCAGGTGACGCCGGAGCATATCGCTCTGCTGGACGCCATCGGGATGCAGTGGGACGCCCGGGAGGCCAAGTGGGCCGGGGCGTTCCGCCGCGCCGAAGAGTACCGCGCCGCCCACGGCGACCTGCTGGTGCCGGTGAACTATAAGACCGAAGACGGCTTCTGCCTCGGCGACTGGGTCCGCCGGATGCGCGAAAACTACGCCTGTGCCGAGAAAAAGCTGACGGCGGAGCGCATCGCAAAGCTCGAAGCGCTGGGCATGGTCTGGACCGTGCCGCAGGAGGGCTGAGATATTGCATTTTAGGGCGGAGTGTGGTATACTTCACCTCGTCTGAATAGAAAACAGCAGGTGCCTGCCGCCGGGGTCTCGTCCCCGGCCGGGAGGGTAAAAGGGAAGCGGGTGCGAGTCCCGCGCGATCTCGTCACTGTGATAAGGGAGTCCGCTGCCTTGGCGCTCAGCGCCGGTCACTGGAGGCTTTGCCTCTGGGAAGGCGGCAGCGGGCGGTGAGCTTTCAGTCAGGAAACCTGCCCGCTGTTGGTACAGGAGCGTCCGGCTCCGGATCACGAGGAATTGGTCGTACCAAAAAGCCCGAAAGTTCAAAGGGTCTTTTTGCTGTGCCTTCCGCGCGGTGAAAAGGCTCTTTTTTCGTTTGAGCTGACCCCCGTTTCGTACCCTTTCTATCGGAAAAATACATTCCACACAAACAGAAAGGACTCAAACAATGCGTAAGGCAACCAACAAGAACTGGCAGCGCGTCACCGCCGCTGCCGCCGCACTGGCCCTGTGTGCCGGTGTTCTCACCGGCTGCGGTGCATCTTCTTCCACTGCCGCCGGCAGCACCGCCGCAAGCTCCGCCGCCAGCGAAGTAAGCAGCGAGGAGGCTGATGAAATGGCAGCAAAGAACGTGGCAGACCTCATCGACGCCATCTATGTGCAGGAGCGCAACGAGAACACCGACGCTCAGTGTGAGGCTGCAAAGGCAGCATGGGATGCTCTGACCGACGCTCAGAAGGAGATGGTCGAGGGCGAAGAGGCAAGCCCCGAGTACTTTGGCCGCGACACCGGCGACGCCTCTAAGGACGACGCCCGCAACCAGGACAACATCGGCGACAAGGAGATCCTGGTCGTCAGCTTCGGCACCTCCTTCAACGACAGCCGCGCAGCGGACATCAAGGGCATCGAGGATGCCATCCAGGCTGCATATCCCGACTGGTCTGTCCGCCGTGCCTTCACCGCACAGATCATCATCAACCATGTTCAGGCCCGTGACGGCGAGAAGATCGACAATATGGAGCAGGCTCTGGAGCGCGCTGTTGCCAACGGCGTGAAGGATCTGGTCGTCCAGCCCACCCATCTGATGCATGGCGCTGAGTACGACGAGATGATGGAGATGGTGGACAGCTACCGCGATAAGTTCGAGTCCGTCGCCATCGCCGAGCCTCTGCTGGGCGAGGTGGGCAGCGATGCCACCGTCATCAACGCCGACAAGGAAGCTGTCGCCAAGGCCATCACCGCTGAGGCCGTCAAGACCGCCGGTTTCGACAGTCTGGACGCCGCTGCTGCGGACGGCACCGCTTTCGTCTTTATGGGCCACGGCACCTCTCACACCGCAAAGGTGAGCTACAGCCAGATGCAGGCTCAGATGAACGCTCTGGGCTACAAGAATGTCTTCATCGGCACCGTCGAGGGCGAGCCGGAGGAGACTGCCTGCGAGAACGTCATCGAGGCTGTCAAGGCCGCCGGTTACACCAAGGTCGTCCTGCGTCCCCTGATGGTCGTTGCAGGTGACCACGCCAACAACGATATGGCTGGCGACGACGAGGATTCCTGGAAGAGCCAGTTCGAGGCATCCGGCGAATTCGACTCTGTCGATTGCCAGATCGCCGGTCTGGGCGAGGTCGCTGACATCCAGCAGCTCTACGTCGCACACACCAAGGCCGCTGTCGATTCCCTGAACGGCTGATTCTGATTCTATGATTGCCCGGAAAGGAGTGCCTTTTCGGGCAATTTCTTTTCCGTCTGCTTTGAATTCAGGCCATTGCGTGTTATAATCTTTTCTGTAAAATAGACACATCGAGGTATATCATCATGAAACTGAACCATAAATTGGCTCTTCTGCTGGCCGGCGCTGTGCTGGCTGGTTCTCTCACCGGCTGCGGTGCATCCAGCGCCCCGGCCAGCTCTGCCCCTTCCTCCGAGGCTGCGGCCTCCTCTGCCGTGAGCGAGGCTGCTTCTTCCTCTGCTGAGTCGGCTCTGCCCGACGGCGTCTACACCGCCGACTTTGACACCGACAGCTCCATGTTCCATGCCAACGAGGCCAATGACGGCAAGGGGACCCTGACTGTGAAGGACGGTCAGATGACCTTCCACGTCAGCCTCGTCTCCAAGAAGATCGTCAACCTCTACGTCGGCATGGCCGCTGACGCCGAGGCCCACGAGGGCGACTGGCTCCAGCCCACCACCGACACCGTCACCTACTCCGACGGCCTGTCCGATGAGGTCTACGGTTTCGACATCCCGGTGAAGGCTCTGGACGAGGACTTCCAGCTGGCCATCCTCGGCTCCAAGGGCAAGTGGTACGACCATACCGTCCGTGTCGCCAACGCCCAGCCTGCTGCGGCGGAAGCACCTGCCGACGGCACCTACACCTGCGACGTGACCCTCGAGGGCGGCTCTGGCCGCGCCACCGTGGAAAGCCCTGCGGCCCTGACCGTGGCCGACGGCAGGATGACCGCCACCATCGTCTGGTCCAGCCCCAACTACGACTATATGCTGGTGGACGGCGAGAAGTATCTGCCCACCAACACCGAGGGCAACTCTACCTTCGAGATCCCCGTCACTGCTCTCGACACCCCGCTGGATGTGGTGGGCGATACCGTCGCCATGAGCACCCCGCATGAGATCGAGTATACGCTGACCTTCGCCTCTGCATCCCTGATCGAGGCAAAGTAACGATGAAACGCCGCAATTTCCTGAAAGCCCTGCCTGCCGCCGCCCTTGCCCTTGCGGGCTGCGGGCAGCACAAGACCGCCCCGGCCAATACAGCATCCCTCGTGTTCGACCACAGCTATCCGCTGGACTATGCCACCCAGTTTTCCGCCGACTGCTATGAGGGCGGCTATGTGATGATCGACATCCCGGACGCCGGGCGGTTCCTCGTCGTCCCCGAGGAGGCCGCCGAGGTGGACGACCTGCCCGAGGACGTCGTTCTGCTGCGCCAGCCGCTGGATCATATTTATCTCGTCTCCACCTCGGTGATGGACCTCTTCGTCCATCTGGACGCCCTGGACAGCATCGCCCTCTCCGGCACGAAGGCCGAGGGCTGGTATGTGGAAGAGGCCAAACAGGCCATGCAGGAGGGCCGCATCGCCTACGCGGGCAAGTACAGCGCCCCGGACTATGAGCGCATCCTTGCCGCCGGCTGCACCCTCGCCATCGAGAACACCATGGTGCTCCACGACCCCGAGGTCAAGGAGCAGCTGGAAAAGTTCGGCGTGCCGGTCCTCGTGGAGCGCTCGAGCTACGAGAGCGGCCCGCTGGCCCGGATGGAGTGGCTCAAGCTCTACGGCATCCTGCTGAATAAGACTGAGATGGCGGAAGAGGTCTTTCGCCAGAAGGTGGAGCAGGTGGCCCCCATCCTCGAGCAGGAAAACACCGGCAAGACTGTGGCCTTCTTCTCCATCACCACAAATAACCTCATCACCGTCCGCCGCACCAGCGACTATGTGGCCCAGATGGTGGGGATGGCCGGCGGCGTCTACATCTTCGACGACCTCGAGGGGGAGACGTCGGCCCAGTCTACCATCAAACTGCCGCTGGAGACGTTCTACGCCCGGGCCAGGGACGCCGACGTCCTCATCTACAACAGTACCATCGAGGGCGTGATGGAGACCCGTGACCAGCTCATCGAAAAATGCCCGATGCTGGCAGATTTCAAGGCCGTCCAGTCCGGCGACTGCTGGTGTACGGCCCAGAGCCTCTTCCAGCAGAGCATGGAGCTGGCCGACCTCATCTCGGATATGAACCTCGTCTTCACCGAGGGCTCGCCCGACCCGGCGTCCCTCCGTTTCTTACAGCGCATCGTATAAAAGGAGCTTTGTCATGACCACCACCCGCCGCCTCAGCCTCGCGTACCTCGCCCTCACGGCGGGGGTCGCGGTGCTGTTTGCACTCAATCTGTTCTGGGGCAGTGTGTCCCTGATGCCCGGCGCGGTGGCGGCAGCTCTGCTGGGCCGGGGCGAAGATGCGCTGGCCGTGGGCATCGTGCTCCAGCTCCGTCTGCCCCGGGCGGTCATGGTCGTGCTGCTGGGCGCGGCCCTCTCAGCTGCAGGCTACCTCCTGCAGACCTTCTTCGCCAACCCCATCGCCGGCCCCTTCGTCATGGGCGTGTCCAGCGGTGCAAAGCTGGCAGTGGCCCTGACGATGGTGGTGTTTTTACAGCAGGGGCTGCTCACCAGCTCGGCCACCCTCATCATCGCCGCCTTTGCAGGCTCGATGGCGGCTATGGCCTTTGTGCTGGTGGTGGCCCGGCGGGTGCCGCGGATGAGCATCCTCGTCATCTGCGGCATCATGATCGGTTATATCTGCTCGGCTGTCACCGACATCGTGGTGACTTTCGCTCAGGACTCCAACATCGTCAATCTCCACAACTGGTCGATGGGCAGCTTTTCCGGCATGACCTGGGCCAACGTGGGTGCAGCGGCCTGCGTGGTGCTGCCCGCGCTGGCGGCGGCGTTCCTGCTCTCGAAGCCCATGGCGGCCTACCAGATGGGCGAGAGCTACGCCAGGAGCGTCGGCGTGCCGGTGCGGGCCTTCTCGACGGCCCTCGTGCTGCTTTCCAGCCTGCTTTCCGCCTGCGTGACGGCCTTTGCAGGCCCCATCTCCTTTGTGGGCATCGCGGTGCCGCATCTGGTCAAGAACCTGCTGGGCAGCGCAAAGCCCCTTTATGTCCTGCCGGGCTGCTGTCTGGGCGGGGCAGCGTTCTGTCTGCTCTGCGACCTCATCGCCCGCAGCCTGTTCGCGCCCACTGAGCTGTCCATCAGCTCGGTGACGGCAGTTTTCGGTGCGCCGGTGGTCATCTGGCTGCTGGTGCGCCGCCAGACACAGGAGGGCCGGGAATGAGCGATCCGAAATTCTACTGCTGCGCCGAGGACCTTGCCATCGGCTACGGCAAAACGCCCCTGATGGAGCACATCGGCCTCGGCGTCGGGAAGGGGACCATCCTCACCCTCATCGGCCCCAACGGCGCGGGAAAATCCACCCTGCTCAAGACGCTGGCAGCGCAGCTGGCCCCCCAGGGAGGCGCTGTCCTGCTGGACGGCAAAAATCTCGCGGACTACTCCGGCCCGGAGCGCGCCCGCAAAATGGCCTTGATGGTGCCCCACCCCCGCCGCACCGAGCTGACCACCTGCTTCGAGATGGCGTCCGCCGGGCGCTACCCCTACACGGGGCGGCTGGGTGTCCTCTCGGCAGAAGATAAGCGCCAGGTCCACGCCGCGCTGGCCCTCGTGGGGGCCGAGGCGCTGGCAGGCCGGGACTTCAGCCGCATCAGCGACGGCCAGCGCCAGCGCGTCCTGCTGGCTCGGGCCATCTGCCAGCAGCCGGAGCTGATATTATTGGACGAGCCTACGTCTTTCCTTGACATCAAGGGCAAGGCCGAATTGCTGGCCATCCTGAAAAGCCTCGCCCGCGACAAGAAGATGGCCGTCATCCTGAGCCTCCACGAGCTGGAGCTGGCGCAGAAAGTTTCCGACAAGGTCGTCTGCGTCTCGGCAGCGGGCGTCTCGGACGTCATGACGCCGGAAAAGGCCTTTGCCCGGGAAAACATCTGCAAAATTTATGCTCTGACCGATGAGCAGTACGCATTCCTCTACGGCGAAGAAAAAGCGCCGGAGAAAAAGCGCCCGCTCTTTGAGCACTACGTCCGCAGCGGCCAGAAGCTCCTACGCTGCGGCTATACCACCGGCACCTGTGCGGCGCTGGGCGCGGCGGGCGCGGCACGGTTGCTGCTCACCGACCGCACCCCCGAGACGGTGGCCCTCCGCACCCCGAAGGGCATCGTGGTGGAGGTAGAGCCTATCTTCTGCCGCCTGTCCGGCGGGGGGGCTGAGTGCGCCATCCGGAAGGACGGCGGCGACGATGTGGATGTGACCACCGGTCTGCCGGTCATCGCCAGTGTCGCCCTCCGGCCCGAACTGGCCGGCGAGGTGCGAATCCACGGCGGTGAGGGCGTGGGCCGGGTGACAAAGCCCGGTCTCGACCAGCCCGTGGGCGAAGCTGCCATCAACCACGTCCCCCGGGCCATGATAAAGGAAGCGCTGGAAAAAGAGGCCGAATCTGCCGGGTACGCGGGCGGTTTTGACGTCACCATCTCCATCGAGGGCGGGGCCGAAACGGCGAAGCGCACCTTCAACCCCCATATGGGCGTGAAAGGGGGCCTCAGCGTCCTCGGCACCAGCGGCATCGTCGAGCCCATGAGCCAGCAGGCCATCCTCGACACCATCCAGCTGGAAATGGGGCAGGCGGCGCTTCGGGCCGGAAGCCCCCGGCGGCTCATCCTTGCCCCGGGCAACTACGGCCTCGACTATCTCCACGAGAAGATGCCCGCCCTAAAGAATATCCCGGTGGTCAAGACCTCGAACTTCATCGGGGATACGATGGATATGGCGGCGGCATCCCACTTCGAAGAGGTGGTGCTGGTGGGCCACATCGGCAAGCTGGTCAAACTGGCGGGCGGCGTCATGAACACCCACTCCCGCACAGCCGACTGCCGCACCGAGCTGCTCTGCGCCCACGCCGCCCTCTGCGGTGCATCCCGGGACGTCTGCGCGGCCCTGATGAACGCGGCTACCACCGACGCCTGCATGGAGATCTTAGACGAAGCAGAGATGAGAGAACCGGTGCTGTCCAGTCTGCTGGACGCCATCCAGCTCCACCTCGACCGCCGCGCCGCCGGGGCGTTCCGGGTGGGCGCGGTGCTCTTCTCGAACCAATACGGCCCGTTGGGCCAGACCAGGACTGTAAAGGAGCTGCTGGACGAATGGAAAAACGGATAGGCACTTTTTACGGCGTCAGCGTCGGCCCGGGCGACCCCGAGCTCATGACCCTGCAGGCTGTCCGCCGCCTCGAAAACTGCCCGGTCATCGCCGCGCCCCAGACCCCAAAGGGCGGGATGCTGGCGCTGGACATCGCAAAAGGTGCGGTGGATCTGAGCGGCAAGACCATCCTGCCGCTGCGCTTCGCCATGAGCCTTGACCCGGCGGTGCAGAAAGCCGCCCACGTCGAGGCGGCCCGGGCTGTGAAAGAATATCTCGACGCCGGGCAGGATGTCGCCATGCTCAACCTCGGCGACGTGTCCGTCTACGCGACCTTCGGCTACCTGCAGGAGATCTTGGAGGCCGAGGGCTGCAAGACCGTGATGCTCCCCGGCGTGACGAGCTTCTGCGCCGCTGCGGCCCGGCTGGGCCAGTCCCTGACGGGCGGCATGGAGCAGCCGCTGACCATCGCCCCGGGGCGCTGCGCCGCTGAGGTGCTGGCCGCACCGGGCGCAAAAGTGCTGATGAAATCGGGCCGTCAGCTGCCCGAGACGCTGGCCGCGCTGGCCGACGCCGGGCTTCTGAGCCGGAGCGCGATGGTCTGTAACTGCGGCCTGCCGAACGAGGAGGTCTGGCCCGACCTGGCCGATTATGACCCGGTCCGGTCGGCGGGCTATTTCGCAACGATTTTGGTGAAGGAGGGGTAAGATATGGTCCATTTTGTAGGAGCCGGGCCGGGTGCGCCCGACCTCATCACCCGGCGGGGCGCGGCCCTGCTGGCCGATGCCGACTGCATCATCTACGCGGGCAGTCTCGTCAACCCGGCCCTGCTGGGGCTGGCGAAGCCCGGCTGTGCCATCTACAACAGCGCGGAAATGACGCTGGAACAGGTGCTGGACACCATCCGCGCCGCCGAAAAGGCCGGCGGAACCACGGTCCGCCTCCACACCGGCGACCCCTGCCTCTACGGGGCCATCCGGGAGCAGATGGACGCGCTGGATGCTGACGGCATCCCTTATGATGACACCCCGGGCGTGTCCAGCTTCTGCGGTGCGGCGGCGGCACTCTGTGCCGAGTACACCCTGCCCAACGTGAGCCAGACCGTCATCATCACCCGGATGGAGGGCCGCACTCCTGTTCCTGAGGCCGAACAGCTGGCAAAGCTGGCTGCTCACGGGGCTACCATGGTCATCTTCCTCTCCATCGGGCTGGTGGACAAAGTCCGGCAGGCCCTTCTCGAGAGCGGCGGCTACCGCCCCGATACCCCTGCCGCTGTGGTCTATAAGGCCACCTGGCCCGAGCAGAAGGTGGTGCGCTGCACCGTCTCCACACTGGCCGAGGAGACCCGCAAAAACGGCATCACCAAGACCGCCCTCATCGTCGTAGGCGACTTTCTGGGCGAAAACTACGAGCGCAGCAAGCTCTATGACCCCGCCTTTACCACCGAGTTCCGGCAGGGGACGGAGGCCGGGCAGTGAGCCGGGCATATCTGGCCTTCACCGCAAAAGGCGAAGCGCTGGCCCATCGGCTGGCGGAAGCTTTGCCCGGCAGCGTGAGCCGTTGCGGCGGAGACGTGACCCTGAAAGACTGGACGGCGGAGCATTTTGCACAGGATGAGGCCCTGATTTTTGTGGGAGCTGTGGGCATCGCGGTGCGGGCCATCGCGCCCCACTGCAGGAGCAAGGCCGCCGACCCGGCGGTGGTGGTCGTGGACGAGGGCGGGAACTTCGCCGTGCCGCTCCTGTCGGGCCATCTGGGCGGTGCCAACGATCTGGCCCGTCGGCTGGCGAAAGCATGCGGCGCGGTGCCGGTCATCACCACCGCCACCGACGCCAACGGTGTG
>ERZ773158.3126-NODE-3126-length-10856-cov-2.980743_pt1 | contig 10856 bp, 10 predicted proteins | sample MGYA00511918_ERZ773158 | MGnify/ENA primary metagenome ERZ773158 (study PRJEB29015, sample SAMEA2737876) | human gut metagenome | biome: human gut; feature: human-associated habitat; material: faeces | place: China | collected 2012 ... | reverse complement strand
AGCTGAACGGCAGATAGAGAAAAGCCCCGAGTGATATTTTACTATCAACCCGAGGCCCCCTATATGCAGAACACATGTAGAGTGCCTCTTACTGACCGTAAGGTCAAGGAGAAGAGAGCAATGAAGCAGCATAAGGCGATGATTGTCGCCCTGATCGTCATCTGTATCACCGCCGTAGTGGCGGTGCTGGTAACGAGAAAAGACCTCTGTGAGGTTCACATCCGAACTGGCCAGACGGAGGTTGCTGTTTTCACGGCTTACGAATCCGAGTAAGAGCAACGGCGGGGAGGGATTCCCGCCACTTTACAGGTGCTCGCATATCTTCAACGCACCCTATTTTTACCCAAGCCTGCCCACGGGCAGGCTTTTGGGGAGGTTAGCGAGTCAGGTCGTCGAAAAACTTCTTCACACCATCAAAGAAGCTCTTTGAGCGCGGGCTGTTGTGCTCGCCGGTTGGGCCACCGAAGCTTTCTTGCAGCTCTTGCAGCAGCTGTTTCTGCTTCTCGTTCAGGCCTACCGGTGTTTCGACGACAACGCGGCACAGCAAATCACCCTGTGCGCCACCGCGGACAGACTTGACGCCTTTACCGCGCATACGGAACAGCTTACCAGTCTGGGTTTCGCCAGGCACTTTCAGTTTGACGCGACCATCAAGGGTCGGTACTTCGATTTCGCCACCCAGCGCCGCCATAGCGAAGTTGATCGGGACTTCGCAATACAGGTTGTTGCCTTCACGCTCGAAAATCGGGTGCTGTTTAACCTGAACCTGAACGTACAGATCGCCTGCCGGTGCGCCATGCTCGCCCGCTTCACCTTCGCCCGCAAGACGGATGCGGTCTCCAGTGTCCACCCCTGCCGGGATTTTAACGGACAGCGTTTTGCTGCGCTCAACACGACCATGACCATGACATTTGTTGCACGGATCTTTGATCAGCGTACCGCGGCCCTGACAGTGTGGACAGGTCTGCTGCACGGCAAAGAAACCCTGACGCATCTGCACCTGACCAGAACCATGACAGGTCGGACAGGTCTGCGGCTGTGTACCTGGTTTTGCACCGCTACCGTGGCAAACGTCACACTCTTCCAGAGTCGGAATGCGGATCTCTTTGGTCACGCCACGTACAGCTTCTTCGAGGGTGAGCTCCATGTTATAGCGTAAATCAGCACCGCGCGCCGCACGTTGACGACCACGTCCGCCGCCAAAAATATCGCCGAAAACGTCACCAAAAATATCGCTGAAGTCTGCGCCGCCGCCAAAACCGCCGCCGCCCATGCCACCTTGCTCAAACGCAGCATGACCATACTGATCGTATGCCGCACGTTTTTGCGAGTCGGTCAGAACTTCATAAGCTTCCTTGATCTCTTTAAATTTCGCCTCGGCCTCTTTGTCACCCTGGTTACGGTCCGGGTGGTATTTCATGGCCAGGCGTTTGTAGGCCTTTCTGATTTCACGCTCTTCCGCTGTTTTGGAAACGCCTAAAATCTCGTAGTAATCTTGCTTTGCCATCGGTGTTTTTCAGCCCCTTAACATGCGTGCACGGGCGGAGAGGAAACCTCTTCGCCCGTGCCAGTGTTTTACCCGTTCAAAGGGCGATTATTTTTTATCTTTCACTTCTTCGAACTCAGCGTCGACAACATCGTCGTCTTTCGCGTTGCTCGCCTGAGCGTCAGCGGAACCCGCCTGCTGCTGAGCGTGCTGCTGCTGAGCGATTTCCATCAGCTTCTGAGAAGCCTGCGCCAGCGCCTGCATTTTCGCTTCGATATCCGCTTTGTCTTCGCCTTTCAGAGAAGATTCCAGCGCGGTCAGCGCAGACTCAATGGCAGTTTTGTCGTCAGCCGGCAGTTTATCGCCTGCTTCTTCAACCTGCTTACGAGTGCTGTGCAGCAGATGGTCGCCCTGGTTGCGGGTCTGTACCAGCTCTTCGAACTTACGGTCAGATTCGGCGTTAGCTTCTGCTTCGCGAACCATTTTCTGAATTTCTTCTTCATTCAGACCGGAAGACGCTTTGATGGTGATCTTCTGCTCTTTACCGCTGTTTTTGTCTTTCGCGGAGACGTGCAGGATACCGTCAGCATCGATGTCGAAGGTCACTTCGATCTGCGGCATGCCGCGCGGCGCCGGGTTAATACCATCCAGGTTGAACTGACCCAGAGATTTGTTATCAGACGCGCGTTTACGCTCACCCTGCAGCACATGGATGGTTACCGCAGACTGGTTGTCTTCAGCGGTAGAGAACACCTGGCTGTGCTTGGTTGGGATGGTGGTGTTTTTGCTGATAAGCGCAGTCATCACGCCGCCCATGGTTTCGATACCCAGCGACAGCGGGGTTACGTCGAGCAGCAGAACGTCTTTCACATCGCCAGTCAGTACACCGCCCTGAACGGCAGCACCGATCGCCACGGCTTCATCCGGGTTAACGTCTTTACGCGGTTCTTTACCAAAGAACTCGGCCACTTTCTTCTGCACCATCGGCATACGAGTCTGACCACCAACGAGGATCACGTCGTTGATATCGGAAACGGACAGACCGGCATCCTGCAGAGCGACTTTCAGCGGCTCGATGGAACGGTTAACCAGGTCTTCTACCAGGCTTTCCAGTTTCGCGCGAGTCACTTTGATGTTCATGTGTTTCGGACCGGTCGCGTCTGCAGTGATGTACGGCAGGTTAACGTCGGTCTGCTGAGCAGAAGACAGTTCAATCTTCGCTTTCTCAGCGGCTTCTTTCAGGCGCTGCATGGCCAGCGGGTCGTTGCGCAGGTCAATGCCCTGATCTTTCTTGAACTCATCAACGAGGTAGTTGATCAGACGAGTATCGAAGTCTTCGCCGCCCAGGTGGGTATCACCGTTGGTCGCCAGAACTTCAAAGGTTTTTTCGCCATCAACTTCGTCGATTTCGATAATCGAGATATCGAAAGTACCACCACCGAGGTCGTAAACCGCGATAGTACGGTTGCCCACTTCTTTATCCAGACCGTAAGCCAGCGCGGCCGCGGTTGGTTCGTTGATGATACGTTTAACTTCCAGACCGGCGATACGGCCGGCATCTTTGGTTGCCTGACGCTGCGCATCGTTAAAGTAAGCCGGTACGGTGATAACCGCTTCAGTTACCGGTTCACCCAGGTAATCTTCAGCCGTTTTCTTCATTTTCTTCAGCACTTCAGCAGAGATCTGCGGCGGTGCAGTTTTGGTGCCTTTCACATCCAGCCATGCGTCGCCATTGTCTGCGGCAACAATTTTGTATGGCATGATAGAAACGTCACGCTGAACTTCTTCGTCCTGGAAGCGGCGGCCAATCAGGCGTTTAATCGCAAACAGGGTGTTTTGCGGGTTTGTCACTGCCTGACGTTTAGCCGGCTGACCAACCAGAGTTTCACCATCCTGGGTATAGGCAATGATAGAAGGCGTGGTGCGATCGCCTTCGGCGTTCTCCAGCACGCGTGCAGTAGTGCCATCCATAATCGCTACACAAGAGTTGGTAGTACCCAGGTCGATACCAATAATTTTACCCATCTAAACGTCTCCACTAAAAATTCGATCAACATGTGGTTGTGAACCTGTAATAAGGGCGAAACGTGCGGTTTCAACTGCCCAGACATCATTTTTTTTCAGGTTCTTCACTGCGGTTGACTACAAGATGGGGTCGCCCACTCCGGCATCAAGGGGCAAGCATAAAAATTTTTTGCCTCGGATTCGCACAGGGTTACGGATGACTTGCCGAACAAGGTTGTTGGATGGCAAAAACGACGGCGAAATATACATACAAAAAACGGATTAAAATAGGAAATACATTCATAATATCATTGACATAACCCGCAATACTTGCGCGCTAAAAGCCCCGTTTTCGCAGTGATAAACTTCCCCGCCATCGCACTTCGCTTATTCAGGGGACAAATTAATGAAATCGCTATACCGGCTTTCCGTAGGGCTTATCCTCGGCGTGTCATTTATCACCTCGGCGGCCGCTAACGACCATAAAATTCTCGGCGTGATAGCTATGCCGCGCAATGAAACCAACGACCTGACGCTGACGCTCCCCGTCTGCCGGGTGGTCAAACGCATTCAGCTCAGCGCCGACCGCGGCGATGTACAACTCTCCGGGGCGACGGTCTACTTTAAGGCCAGCCGCGGCGCCAGCCACACGCTGAACGTCCCCGCCGGGATCAAAGAGGGCAGCACCACCGGCTGGATCAACATCAATAGCGATAACGACAACAAACGTTGCGTGAAGAAGATCGCCTTCTCCGGCCACACGGTGCACTCCTCAGATATGGCATCACTGAAAATTATCGGCGATGACTAATGTCGCCCCTGCCCGAGAGAAAACGTTATGCATATTAATTACCTGGAGGATGACGATCTCGCCTTTCTGCCTGAGTGCAGCGAGGCGCATCTGGAAGCCTTTACCCGCATTCTGACCCACGGGGAAAATGGCAAACCCCGTCTCTCCAGCACGCTCCTGCGCAACGAGACATTTTTAGCGATGGAGGGGCACCCGGAGCGTTATCGCCGCAACTGGCAGCTAATCGCCGGTGAGCTACAGCATTTTGGCGGCGATAGCATCGCCAACACGCTGCGCCGCCATGGCAAATTTTATCGCGCGATCCTGCTGGATGTATGTAAACGACTGAAAGCGAAGGTCGACAAACAGCTGTCGACGCCGCAGATCGAGCAGCAGTTGCTGGCGCATTTTCTGCAGCACAGCTGGAATAAACTGAACGCGGAGCAAAAAGCGCAGTTTCTCGCCGCGGTGGAGTGCCGGAGCCATGAGCTGGACAGCCTGATGGCTCATCTGCTGAGGCATCGCAAGCTAAGCGAAGGCGTCACTTTGTTGCTGGACGAACGCTTAACCGCCATCCTGCGCACGCATGCCGCGGTGAGCGTCATTGGTCATGGCCTGGTGCGCGGCGCCGGGCTGGGCGGACCGCTCGGCGCCGCGCTGAACAGCGTGAAAGCGGTGAGCGGCAGCGCCTACCGGGTCACCATCCCCGCGGTCCTGCATATTGCCTGTTTACGGCAAATGCTCCAGCCGCCGTCAGACACCGCGGAAATTGGTGAAAAATACCCCGCCAGATCATAGACAGCCCTTCAGCGCCTCATTATTATGCCGCGCCCCGCCGCCAAGTCGCGGGGTAATGCTTCCCTTTTAATGATAATTTTGAGGAATTATGGGCAACACTAAGTTGGCTAATCCGGCACCGCTGGGCCTTATGGGCTTCGGCATGACCACTATTCTGCTTAACCTGGCGAATAGCGGCCTGTTCGCATTCGATGTAGCTATCCTGGCGATGGGCATTTTTTACGGCGGCATTGCGCAAATTTTTGCCGGCCTGCTGGAATACAAAAAAGGCAACACTTTTGGCTTAACCGCTTTTACCTCCTACGGCAGCTTCTGGCTGACGCTGGTGGCGATTCTTCTGATGCCGAAAATGGGCCTGGCAGACGCGCCAAACGCGCACTTCCTCGGTATGTACCTCGGCCTGTGGGGCGTCTTTACCCTGTTTATGTTCTTTGGCACCCTGAAGGCAGCCCGCATGCTGCAGTTTGTCTTCCTGAGCCTGACCGTACTGTTCGCGCTGCTGGCGATTGGCCATTTGGTCGATAACGAAGGCATTGTGAAGGTAGCCGGCTGGGTCGGCCTGATTTGTGGCGCCAGCGCTATTTACCTGGCGATGGGTGAAGTGCTGAACGAACAGTTCGGCCGCACCGTGCTGCCGATCGGCGAACCGCGCTAATCTTCCGCCGCCGTCCGGTCACAGGGCGGCGGCAGGTCATTATCAGCATCAGCTAGCCATCGTTAACGCTGCAACTCCCCTTCCGGCATCCCCGTCGGCGCCGTCAGCTCCTGACGCAGCCAGATACCTAATCCCAGCCCCATCAGCGACAGGGCCAGCACATACCAGGCCGGCGCCATCGGCGACACCCCCATCAGCATGGTGACCGCAATCGGCGTCAGGCCGCCAAAGATCGCGTACGACAGGTTATAGGAGAAAGAGATGCCGGTGAAGCGTACTTCCGCCGGGAAGGCCCGCACCATCACATAGGGCACCGCCCCCACCACGCCGACGCAAAGCCCCACCGTACCGTAGAGCAGAAACAGCCGCTGCGGGCTGACGCCGGCAAGATGGTAAAATGCCCAGCTGGCAACCGCCAGCAGCAGGCTGCCGACGATAAAAGTGCGGCTGGCGCCGAAGCGGTCCGCTGCCAGCCCGGCGAGCAGACAGCCGATGCACAACATAATGGTGGCGATGCTGTTGGCCTGCAGGGTAATGGCCGGCGCAAAACCATAGTGCTTCTGCAGCCAGACCGGCGACATCAGGATCACCACCACCACGCCAGCCGACAGCAGCCAGGTCAGCAGCATAGAGATCACCACCGCCTTCTGGTGCTTGAGCGCCACCGCTTTTACCGGCAGCTCCTGCGCCAGCGCTTTGCGCTGCTGCATCTCAAGAAAAATCGGCGTCTCCTGCAGCCAGCGGCGCAGATACATCGCTATCAGACCAAATACGCCGCCCAGCAGGAAGGGGATCCGCCAGCCGCCGTCGTGGATCCCCTGCGGCGTCAGACTGGTATTGATAAGCGTGGCCACCACCGACCCCAGCAGAATGCCAACCGTCAGGCCGGCCGTCAGCGTGCCGCAGGCGATACCAATGCGTTTTTCCGGGACATGCTCAGCGACAAACACCCAGGCGCCTGGAACTTCACCGCCGATCGCCGCTCCCTGCAGAATACGCATCAGCAGCAATAGCAGCGGGGCGATGATACCTACCGAGCTATAGGTCGGTAGCAGACCGATCGCCAGGGTTGGCAGCGCCATCAGCAGGATGCTGAGGGTGAACATTTTCTTGCGCCCCACCAGATCGCCAAAGTGGGCCATGATGATGCCCCCCAGCGGACGCGCCAGGTAACCGGCGGCGAAAATGCCAAAGGTTTGCACCTGGCGCAGCCATTCGGGAATATCCGCAGGGAAGAAGAGCTCGCCGACGACGGCGGCGAAGAAAACGAAAATGATAAAGTCATAAAACTCCAGCGCGCCGCCCAGGGCGGCCAGCGTCAGCGTTTTATAATCCTGGCGGTTGAGCGGTCGGTTTGCATATGACATAACGCAATTTCATCCTGAGGTGTGCAGCGTGTTTTATAGTGTGTAAAGTAAAAATCACTATATCGTAAATAAAACGGCACACCATTAGCGATGCAGGTTATATCAAAAATGCATCAAATTCAGGATAAAGTTTCGCGTCTGGCGCTCTTGGGACGAAAAGCTTCTACTACACGGCCATCGGTTTCCACATAAGGCCCTTCAAGCAACTGTACACAATAAGGTACACTTGCGAAAATACCGTGCACCAGCACGTTGCCGTCAGCATCTTTCACCCCTTCCAGAGTCTCCTGAATTGCTTTCGGTTGCCCGGGAAGGTTGAGGATCAGCGCCTGCTTGCGGATCACACCGACCTGCCGGGAAAGGATAGCCGTCGGCACAAAGTGTAGGCTAACCTGGCGCATTTGCTCGCCGAAGCCCGGCATCTCGCGATCGGCGATCGCCAGCGTTGCGTCGGGCGTCACATCGCGACGCGCAGGGCCGGTTCCGCCGGTGGTCAGCACCAGATGGCACCCCATTTCGTCAACCAGTTCGCACAGCGTTTGCTCAATGATGGCCTGCTCATCCGGAATCAGACGGGTTTGCAGCTCGAAAGGGGTGGTCAGGGCGCGTGCCAGCCACTCTTCCAGTGCCGGGATGCCTTTATCCTGATAGACGCCGCTGGAGGCGCGATCGGAAATGGAAACTAAGCCGATTCGTAAGGTATTCATGGTTATTCCGTTCAAACTGTGGCGTTAAACGAAATGATACACTGCCGGAGGCGGGACAGACAGTGTAATGTGGCCGACGGGCGTCGGCCACCTGCGCGATTACAGCAGTTCGTCGATCATTTTTTCCAGTTTTTCCTGGTCGATCGCAAACTTACGGATACCTTCCGCCAGTTTGTCTACCGCCATCGGATCCTGGTTATGCTGCCACAGGAACTCAGATTCGGTAATACGCTCCGGACGCGCTTTCACTTCACCGGTATATACCAGCTTACGCTCAACGGCGCCTTCGCTTTCGGACAGCTCTTTCAGCAGCGCCGGGGCGATGGTCAGGCGGTCACAGCCAGCCAGTTCCAGAATTTCGCCAACGTTACGGAAGCTTGCGCCCATCACGACGGTTTCATAGCCGTGCTGCTTGTAATACTCGTAGATTTCGCTGACGGAAACCACGCCCGGATCTTCTGCCGGTGCGTACTCTTTCTTGTCGGTGTTGGCTTTGTACCAGTCGAGGATACGGCCAACGAACGGCGAAATCAGGAAGACGCCCGCTTCGGCGCAAGCGCGAGCCTGAGCGAAGGAGAACAGCAGCGTCAGGTTACAGTTAATGCCTTCTTTTTCCAGCTGTTCAGCGGCGCGAATGCCCTGCCAGGTGGAGGCCAGTTTGATCAGAATGCGATCGTTGCTGATGCCCGCGTCGTTGTACAGCTTGATGATGCGCTTGGCTTTCGCGATAGACGCTTCGGTGTCATAGGAGAGACGTGCGTCCACTTCGGTGGAGATACGGCCCGGGATCAGTTTCAGAATTTCGAGACCGATGTTCACCGCCAGCTTATCGGAAGCATCGAGGATCTGCTGCGCGCGATCGCTGCTCTGGCTACGAGCCCAGGCGACAGCGTCGTCAATCAGCTTACGGTACTCAGGGATCTGAGCCGCGCCGAGAATCAGGGAAGGGTTAGTGGTGGCATCCTGAGGCTGATACAGCTTCATTGCCGCAATATCTCCGGTGTCAGCGACGACAGTGGTGTACTGACGCAGAGAAGTTAATTTATCCGTCATGATATATTTCTCTTAAACAGCAGTTAAGGGGATGTAACCGGTCTGCCCAGATGATAACACGCTGCCGGGTCAGCGCAACCGCCGACGAGAGAAGAGCGCAGAGTGTGATAAACTATGCAGATTAATTTGCTGAAAGCGAAAGGATTGTCACTTAATTGGTAACGCTTACACTGGCGTGCCGGCATGGACAAGAGGATGTTTAATGCCTGATTTTCTCTCATTTATCAATGAAATACTCTGGGGCTCAGTGATGATTTATCTGCTACTGGGCGCCGGTATCTGGTTTAGCTGGCAAACCCGGGGTATTCAGTTTCGTTACGTGCGCAAATTCGGCCGCAGTCTAAAAAAAAGCCTGCACCCGCAGCCGGGTGGTTTAACGTCCTTTCAGGCGCTCTGTACCAGCCTTGCCGCCCGGGTCGGCAGCGGCAATCTTGCCGGGGTGACGCTGGCGATCGCCGCCGGTGGGCCCGGCGCCGTATTCTGGATGTGGGTTTCCGCCCTGCTCGGCATGGCCAGCAGCTTTGCTGAATGTTCCCTTGCTCAGCTGTATAAAGAACGCGATAGCCGCGGACAGTTTCGCGGTGGCCCTGCCTGGTACATGGCGCGCGGGCTCGGCATGCGTTGGATGGGCGTCCTGTTTTCGATCCTCCTCCTGCTGGCCTATGGTTTTATCTTCAATACCGTGCAGGCTAACTCCGTGGCCCATGCCTTGCGCTATGCGTTCGATCTGCCGGCGGCGGTCAGCGGCGGCGTGCTGGCCGTTGTCGTTTTGCTGGCGATCCTCCGTGGTTTACGCGGCGTGGCGCGTCTGATGCAATGGATCGTTCCCTTTATGGCGCTGTTGTGGATCGCCACCAGCCTGCTCATCGGCCTGTGGCACATCACCGCCCTGCCGACGATTTTCGCCACCATCTTTCGCTGCGCCTTCGGCTGGCAGGAGGCCGCCGCCGGCGCGGTGGGCTACACCATCAGCCAGGCGCTGACCAGCGGCTTCCAGCGCGGCATGTTCTCCAATGAAGCAGGGATGGGCTCTTCGCCTAACGCCGCCGCGGCCGCCGCCTCCTGGCCGCCGCACCCGGCGGCGCAGGGGATCGTGCAGATGATTGGCGTGTTTATCGATACTATCGTGATCTGTACCGCCAGCGCGATTATCGTCATGCTGGCGCCGCGGCCCGACAATGAATATACGCTCAACGGTATTCAGGACTTGCAACACGCGATGAGCGTGCTGGTCGGCGGCTGGGGAGCGGGTTTTATCGCCCTCATCGTGCTGCTGTTCGCCTTTAGCTCTATCGTAGCCAATTACGTGTACGCGGAAAATAATCTGGTCTTCCTGCGCCTGGATAAGCCCCGCTATATCTGGGGGCTGCGAATACTCACCGTCCTGATGGTGCTGTTGGGGACCATGGTTAGCCTGCCTGTCGTCTGGCAGAGCGCGGATATCATCATGGCGCTGATGGCGATGACCAACCTGACGGCCATTCTGCTGCTCTCCCCGACGGTGCGGATTATCGCCAGCGATTATCTGCGTCAGCGGCGGCTGGGTATCCAGCCGACTTTCGATGCCACTCGTTACCCGGATATTGACCAACAGCTGGCCCCGGGCGCCTGGAATGAATTGCCGCGCGAATAGCGCGGCAATTGTAGCTATCGATCCCACCATGCACTTTTTTTGTTAAAATTCGTCGAAATTCCCTGCAAGGACTGGATATGCTGATTCTGATTTCACCTGCTAAAACGCTCGATTATCAAAGCCCGCTGGCGCAGGCCGCGGATACGGCGTTTATTATTCACGACCCGCAGAAGTTCGATGATGATATTTACTGGAGCAACCCGTTTTTCGGCTACTGCATCTTAGGCTTTGAGCGACTATTGAAGATGTGGTTTACCAGTCTACGCAGCAATAGTTAGCCCCCGCTAAGCGCGGTGCGAGCGGGGGGAGTTCCCGGATGGCGGCTGGCGCCTTATCCGGGCTACCGGTCCGCTCCGGTTTGTA
>ERZ773158.3122-NODE-3122-length-10866-cov-3.223014_pt1 | contig 10866 bp, 9 predicted proteins | sample MGYA00511918_ERZ773158 | MGnify/ENA primary metagenome ERZ773158 (study PRJEB29015, sample SAMEA2737876) | human gut metagenome | biome: human gut; feature: human-associated habitat; material: faeces | place: China | collected 2012 ... | reverse complement strand
AAGACAGCGCAGAAATCAAAAGTAAGGGGGAGTTGTTATGGCAGCAATTTACTGGCTCATTGCCTTTGTGATACTGGTGGGCATTGAGATCATGACCACAGCCCTGACCACCATCTGGTTCGCGGGAGGCGCGGCGCTTGCCTTTGTGGCAGCCCTCTTTGGCGCGCCGGTTCCGGTCCAGCTGCTGGTATTTGTGGTGATTTCCTTCATGTTCCTGTTCCTGACCCGTCCGCTGGCGGTCCGGTATATTAACACTTCTACGGTTAAGACGAATGTAGACAGCCTGATCGGCAAAGATGCCCGGGTAACCGCCGAAGTCAACAATGCGAAAGAAACCGGAACGGTTTCTGTTCAGGGGCAGGAGTGGACCGCACGCTCAGAAAAAGAGGATGCGGTTTATCCGGAGGGAACCAGAGTCTGGATCCGCGAGATCCAGGGAGTTAAACTGATTGTGAGTGATGAAAAGGCAGTTGGCCTTTCACAAGAAAAGGAGGAAGTATAATGGGTTTTCTGTTTATTTTTCCGTTACTGATCGTAATCTTAGCAGTGCTGGCATCCTGCATCCGTATCGTACCCCAGGCACAGGCTCTGGTAGTGGAGCGCCTGGGTGCTTACCTGGATACCTGGTCTGTTGGCGTGCATTTCCTGGTTCCCTTTGTGGACCGTGTAGCAAAGAAGGTCAGCTTAAAAGAACAGGTTGTGGACTTTGATCCGCAGCCGGTTATCACCAAAGATAACGTTACCATGCGGATTGACACCGTTGTATTCTTCCAGATCACAGATCCGAAGCTTTACGCCTACGGTGTGGTAAATCCGATCATGGCCATCGAGAACCTGACGGCCACCACCTTAAGAAACATCATCGGTGACCTGGAGCTGGATCAGACCCTGACCTCCCGTGAGACCATTAATACCAAGATGCGTGCGGCACTGGATATTGCCACCGATCCCTGGGGTATCAAGGTGAACCGTGTAGAACTGAAGAACATTATCCCTCCTGCAGAGATCCAGAACGCCATGGAGAAGCAGATGAAGGCAGAGCGTGAGAGACGTGAAGCCGTAACCCGTGCCGAAGGTGAGAAAAAGGCTAAGATCCTGGAGGCAGAAGGTGCCAAGGAATCCGCCATCCTTCGCGCAGAGGCAGATAAGCAGGCAGCCATCCTCCGTGCAGAGGCAGAGAAGGAGAAGATGATCCGCGAGGCAGAAGGTGAAGCCGAAGCCATCCTCAAGGTGCAGCAGGCGAATGCCGACGGTATCAAGATGCTGAAGGAAGCAGGTGCAGATGCCGCAGTCCTGAAGTTAAAGAGCCTGGAAGCATTCGAGAAAGTAGCGGATGGTCAGGCCACCACCATCCTGCTCCCCGCAGAGCTGCAGGGCATTGCCAGCATAGCAGAGACCTTCAAGGCAGCAGCCGGCAAAAAAGCAGAATAAAAGTCATAACGAATAGAATCAGACAGATCAAAGAGGATCTCTTCCGGAATGCCGGTAGGGATCCTTTTTTGCTCCAAGGATCAGGAAACGTGGCATAAAGTGCATGCTGCGAGGGGTTGAAAAACACCGGATAATGAAGTATATTGATTACATATAGCTTGTTACAGGCAACGTTTGTAACAGGGATATCAATGGACAAAATCAGAAAACAGAGGCTGCGGGCGCAAGGCCGGAAAGCTTCGGAAAAGAGGAGTATTATGGATTTAAAGGGACGCGATTTTTTGAAATTACTGGACTTTACACCGGAAGAGATCGAATATCTGCTGGACCTGGCGGCAGACCTGAAAGATAAAAAGAAAAAAGGAATCCCCGTAGATACTCTCCGAGGCAAGAATGTAGCGCTGATCTTTGAGAAGACCAGTACCCGTACCAGATGTGCTTTTGAAGTGGCAGCGCATGACCTGGGAATGGGTACCACTTATCTGGATCCTACCGGATCCCAGATCGGTAAAAAAGAAAGCATCGCCGATACCGCCAGAGTACTGGCAGGCATGTTCGAGGGTATCGAATACCGTGGCTTTGGACAGGATATCGTAGAGGAACTGGCGAAATACTCCAAGGTTCCCGTATGGAACGGACTGACCAATGAATTCCATCCCACCCAGATGCTGGCAGATCTTCTGACCATCCGTGAGCATTTCGGACACCTGAAGGGGATCCGCATGACTTATATGGGAGATGCCCGTTACAACATGGGAAACTCTCTGATGGTAGCCTGTGCGAAGATGGGTATGCACTTTACCGCATGCACCACGGCAAAATATTTCCCGGCAAAAGAGCTGGTGGCAGAGTGTGAAGCAATCGCGGCACAGACCGGCGGCAGCATCACTCTGACCGAAGATGTGAAGGCAGGTACCAAGGATGTGGATGTCATTTATACGGATGTCTGGGTATCCATGGGTGAGCCGGACGAAGTATGGACCGAGCGTATCAAGGAATTGTCCCCTTATCAGGTGAATAAAGCGGTGATGGATAATGCCGGTGAGCAGGCGATCTTTATGCATTGTCTCCCCGCATTCCATGATCTGAAGACCAAGATCGGTGCCCAGATGGGTGAGCGTTTCGGCATCACCGAGATGGAAGTCACCGACGAAGTATTTGAATCCGGACAGTCTCTGGTATTTGAAGAGGCAGAAAATCGTATGCATACAATCAAGGCAGTGATGGCGGCAACTTTATGAGTATGAAAGCAAAGATATTGGAGCTCCTGCGGGAAAAGGAGACTTACGTCTCCGGACAGGAACTCTGTGAGCAGTTCGGAGTATCACGGACTGCCGTATGGAAAGCAATCGGACAACTGAAGAAAGAAGGCTATGTCATCGAGGCGGTACAGAACAAGGGGTACCACCTGGTGGATCAGGCGGAGGAGGTCTATAACCAGGCCGATATCCAAAGCAGATTGAAGACAAAGTGGGTGGGACATCCCTTACTGTTTTTCGACAGCATTGATTCCACCAATATCCGCGCCAAGCTGGAAGCGGAACAGGGAGCAGAGAGCGGATTGTTGGTCGTAGCGGATCAGCAGACTGCCGGACGGGGCCGCAGAGGCCGCGGCTGGGAGAGCCCTTCGGGAAGCAACATTTACTATACGTTAATGCTCAAACCGGATTTCAATGCGGACTGCGCACCGATGTTAACGTTAGTCATGGCACTGGCGGTGGCTAAGGGTATTCGGCAGACTCTCGGACGCGGCAGTGAAGAAGGTGCGGCAAAGGTAGGCATCAAGTGGCCCAACGATATTGTGGTGGATGGAAAAAAAGTCTGTGGTATCCTCACGGAGATGAGCATGGAACAGGCTTATATCCATCACATTGTCATCGGCGTGGGCATCAATGTGCGCAGGCAGGAATTCCCGGAGGAGATCCGGGACCGGGCAGCAGCCATCGAGGAACAGTGCGGATTCCGGATCTCCCGCAGCCAGCTGATCGCGGACATCATGGAAGCTTTTGAGGAGGATTATGAGATCTTCTTACAGACCCATGATCTGAAAGGGCTCAGAGACTCCTATGCAAAGCTCCTGGTGAACCGGGACAGAGAAGTCTGCGTGCTGGATCCCAAGGGAGAATTCCGCGGTACCGCCCGGGGAATCAATGATCAGGGCGAGCTTCTCGTAGAGAGACAGGACGGCAGCATAGAGGAAGTCTATGCCGGTGAGGTGTCTGTGCGTGGGGTATACGGCTACGTGTAGCATCTGGGGCAGCGGAGCGTGATGCACCATGAACCAGAAGCAGATTTAGAATAAAAATAACAGGATAGAAAATTATGGACGAGAACAAAATTGTACTCTGCGGCGCCAATGCCTATGAGAAAAAATATTACTTTAACGAAGAACAATTCAAAATGATTCCCGAATCCATCAAGGAAGAACTGCACATCATCTGCGTGCTGTTCACTGAGGAAGTGGGAGGCGTGTTTACCATCGCCTTTGAAGAGGACGGCAACGTGGTCATGGAGACTAACGCGGATGACGATGACATCTATTACGATGAGGTCTCATCCGGACTGCTGATCGCTGAGATCCGTCGGAGCAGACAGGAGCTTTTCGAATCCTTAAGTCTGTATTACCGCGTATTTATCAAAAAAGAAGATGTTTCGGAACTGTTGGATGAGGAGGACGGCGAATGATATTTGTCATAGATGTGGGTAATACCAATATGACCATGGGTGTCTTCTGTGGGGAAAAGCTGGCAGCTACCTTCCGGATCATGACCAAAACACCCAGAACCTCGGACGAATACGGGATCATGATCACACAGCTGTTGAAAAATAACGGTATTGAGACTTCTGTTATCGAGGGAGCCATCATCGCCAGCGTCGTGCCGGATGTGATGCATTCCCTGACCAGTTCTATCATCCGCTACCTGCATACGAAGCCTCTCATCGTAGGGCCCGGAGTCAAAAGCGGTATTAAGGTAGCTACGGAAGATCCCAGAGGTATCGGTGCGGACCGTATCGTCGATGCGGTGGCAGCCTATGTGAAATACGGCGGACCTGTGTTGGTACTGGATTTCGGTACTGCCACCACGTATGACCTGATCACGGAGGACGGAAGATTTACCGCAGGTATCACAGCTCCCGGCATCCGCATCAGAAGCATCATAGCTGTTATAAAAAATCTTTCCGCCCAGGCTAATGCCATCTACGGTAAACCACGGGTTCGTCGCCCCCAGTTCAAGATAAGACTGGTAGCTGTTGCGCGTCCCGTTGAAGCTAACGCTATTACCCGTTCCCAGCCAGTTATCCTGCGTCACGCCAAGCTGATAGCTCACGCCGCTGTCCGTACCAAATCCCAGGCCCACGTTGAATGAACCGGTGTTGCGCTCCTTCACCTTGTAGACCACATCGACCTGATCCGCCGTTCCATTGACCGGAACGATCTGCTGTTCAACGTTCTCAAAAAAACCCGTTCGATCAAGACGTACCTTCCCTTGATCGACTTTTTCGTTGTTGAGCCACGCCCCTTCCATTTGGCGCATTTCACGACGCAGCACCGCGTCCCGGGAGGTGTCGTTACCGGAAAAGCGGATCTGGCGTACCGAGTAGCGGCGGCCCGCGTTGACCTGAATATGCAGCACCACGCGGTGATGCGCATCATCGATTTCCGGTGTGGTCGTCACCTGCGGCCAGGCATAACCATACTTACCAAAATGCTTTTTGATCTCATTTTCAACCGTGGTGACTTGCGCCCCGCTATACCATGCCCCCGCCAGCGGCTGGGCAAGCGCCTCGATCTCCGGCCCATGCTGAGCCAGATCGCCTGTCACCTGAGTTCGGTCGACCCGATAACGTTCGCCTTCATTGAGGGCGATAGTGATATACAGGGATTTTTTATCTGGGGTCATACTGACCTGCGTGGACTCGATAGCAAAGCGCGCATAGCCGCGATCGAGATAAAAACTGCGCAGCGTTTCCAGATCGGCTTCCAGCTTCTGCTTCTGGTATTTTTTATCGGCTACCACGTTCCACCACGGCACATTATCACGTAGCTGAAGCTGGTCCAGGAGCGTCTCTTCCCGAAACGCCTGATTACCGATAATGTTTATTTGTGCGATTTTCGCCGAGATGCCTTCCTGAAAAACGAACGTTAAGTCAACGCGATTACGCGGTAACGGGGTCACCACCGCGTGAACCTGCGCACTGTATTTCCCCGCGCTGTAATAGAAATCCTGTAACCCTTTTTCTATTTCGCTAAGCGAATTTCGATCCAGTGCACTACCTGCAGAAATACCGGACGCGGTGAGATTTTCCTTTAGCGCATCATCCTTCACTGCCTTATTCCCGGAAAAACTGACGCTGGCAATAGTGGGTCGTTCCTTAACCTGCACCACCAGCGTTTTCCCATCGCGCAGGATCTGCACATTTTCGAAATTGCCGCTCGCATACAGCGCGCGCACTGCCTCGCTGACATCTTCTGGCGTCACCGCATCTCCCGCGTGCAATGGCATACTTAATAGCGCCGCCCCGACGGTCACGCGCTGTAGCCCTTCAAAACGGATATCATCAACTTGATATGATGTTGCGGCATATAACGTTAAAGGGGCGATCAATAATCCGCTGATGATATGAGTCTTTTTTAACATGAATGTGTCGTCTACGAGATAATGAGCAATAGCAGTGTCCTGCTGGCGTTGAGCTTATTTGTTCAGGATGCATCTCTAAAATATGCGACAGAAAATAACCTGAGCGAGGCGCAGAATTACATGCAATTATGGCGACAAAATGGAGAAAAAATGGATGTTAAAGCATCTTTAAAAATATATTTAATGATGGAACTTTTTCTGAAGCGCATGGTTCTAATGGCCAACACCAGTACTATATTTAGATTTGCCTGAACGTTTTATTAATAAAAAGCCCCCTTTCTTATTAATGGAAAGGGGGAAGGATCTCGTTAGGAATGATGCTCTCTGGGATCACCAGGAACAGGGAGAAAAATAACCTGCAACCCAGCAGATTTAATGAAGAGAAATTGAATAAATTATGCAACTGATATCACAACATTCTACCCCGAATTCACCGCCAGACGCCGTTGGCAAACATCTCCATATTTTCCTCAAAATAGCAGAATACAGTAGGGTCGCCTTATCAAGGCATCAAGGAAAGTCTATCGTTATCTACAATAGCCAAGCAGTGGCGCCTCGCCAGGGAAGGTGAGGCATAGGTTTCGCCATCCTGCCGCCTCCCATCATCAGCCACAGGGAACTGCGTATGACACGCTTACTCAAGACAATCTTGCCCATCATCCTCTGCGCCCTCTTCGGGTTATCGTTCGCTTCACCCACACAGGCTGTCGCCAGTCTGCCGATCGTTCTTCCCGCGCTGACATGCGATGCGCTAAGCGCTACCGACTTCAGCGCGGCCGTTGGCGCAAAGGTCACTATCAATCACACTGAAATGCAGACCTCCGCGCAGGGAAGCTGGTGCAAGGTGAGCGCCACTATCGCCCCTGAGATTGGCGTGCAGATTGCCCTGCCGACCCAACGCTGGAGTCAACGTTTTTTGCAGGTCGGCTGTGGCGGACTGTGCGGGAGTATTAACCTGAGTCTGTCGAATGCCAGCGGCTGCCTGCCGGCAATGAACGGCGAGTTTGTGGTGGCAGCAACCGATATGGGGCACCATGGCAGTATGATGGATGCGTCATGGGCCGAAGATCCGCAAAAGCGCATCGATTTTGCCTGGCGCGCCAACCACCTGACCGCCGTGCTGGCCAAAGCGGTGATGCAGACGCTTTACCGCCAGCCGCCAAAGTATGCCTACTTTATGGGCTGCTCAGACGGCGGTCGCGAAGCATTGATGGAAGCGCAGCGCTTTCCGCAGGATTTTGACGGTATCAGCGCTGGCGCGCCAGCGGCCTTTTTCCAGTTTCAGAACTCCTTCTTCCACGGCTGGAATGTGGCCGCCAATCAGCGCCCGGACGGTACCGCTATCCTGCTGAAAAATCGCCTTCCTCTGATTCACCAGGCCGTGCTGGCTCACTGCCCGACGCTTTCCGGCGTGCAGGATGGTATCCTGCAAAATCCGTATGCCTGTCAGTTCTCTGAGTCATGGCTCCCCCGCTGTCCTGCCGATGCTCGGGACCGTTCTACCTGCCTGACGCAGGAAGAGATCGAGGTGGTGAAAAAGCTCTACCGCGGCGCTTACGACAGCCACGGCGCCCAGTTCGTCGCGGGCGGTCTGCCGCTGGGTTCCGAGCTACGCTGGCCGGTGCCCGAGACGCCGACCGGCCACTCAATGTCGGAAATGATGGTACTACCGGCTCTGCAATCCGTGCTCCTGCCAGGAGAAAAACAGAAGATCCAATCGATGCGGGATTTCCCGCTTAACCAGCAGAATTTTGACGCCGTCGCCCAACTGGCGCCGCTCTATAACGCGGCAAATACCAATCTTCATGCCTATCAACAGCGCGGCGGCAAGCTTATCCTCTGGCACGGTCTGGCCGATGACTCCGTCAGTCCGGCCTTTTCTATCGCCTATTATCGCGGCGTAGAAGCAGAGATGGGCCTTGCCGCAACGGATACCTTCCTGCGGTTATTCCTGCTGCCTGGGGTAGCCCATTGCGGTAATGGCGAAGGTTACGATCAAATTGATCTCCTTACTCCGCTGATGCGCTGGACCGAGGAAGGTATCGCGCCGCAGGAGATCATGGCCGGCAAACGGGCAACAGCCGCTGCCGACCTGCCGCCGATGACAGAAAAACCAGATGCGCAAACGCAGTTTCACGGCGTGCAGAAAGTCAGTCAGCCTTACGCTGACGCCGCTCCGGCCGTTATCGCGACTCGCCCGGTGTACCCCTTCCCGGCCATTGCCCATTATAACGGGCGCGGCGACGTGAATGACGGCGAAAATTATCATGCAGAGCAAACTACCGCCTTTGGTCATCTGCAGCTGGCAAAACCCGCCAGCGACTATATTGGCCCTGATAATCAAAAAAATTATCAGGTTCGCCACGGCATACTCACTGTTCAATAAACCCCTGGGCTCCTCACTGAGGAGCCCTGCGTTATGGGATTGGCCGCAATTATGCGTAGCAAAACGCTCCAGCAATCGGTCTTAAGCGACCTGCTCTTGTGGATCGATAATAATCTGGATAAGAAACTGACCGTCGACGATCTGAGCGATATCTCTGGTTATTCCCCCTGGCATTTGTTTCGGCTCTTCCGTCATTATTTTGATCGTTCGCCAATGGAATATATCCGCCAGCAGCGCATGTCGCTGTGTCGCCGTTTATTGCTGACAACGCCTGGTTACCGAATCGTCGATATTTGTATGATGGTCGGTTATGACGATCTCAGTGCGTTTAATCGTACCTTCAAAAAATATCATGCGCTCACGCCCACTCAGTATCGCTATCAGATCACGCGGCAAAAATAAGGAGGTCCCCCTCCTCCGCATCGCTGCGGTTGGGAATGGAAGGGGGACAGGGGATATTACAGAAGGGAAATAGCAGGATGCTATTATCGAACCCGGTCGGGATCAACGACCTTGCGCGACGGAAATCAGTATAAAAGGATATGTTGAGCTAATAATGTAGAGGGCGTGAAGATTTTGTCACGATTTATAACCGCCTCCTCCGCTCTCATCTGAAATAAAAAAACCGGGTCGCATTGCACCCGGTTTACTCCTCATCAGGATCATCAGAAATGAGTATTAACGCTCATAAAGAAGGTCCGCCCCGATTCGTTATAGGTCTCGGCACCCGCGCCATACAGATAAGCTCCCGTCGTCGCGTTGCCGGTCGTTTGCGCATTCCCTGCCCGGTAGTGGCGAATATCAAACAGGTTATCTATCCCGCTGGTGAAGCTCAGATTTTTGTTCACATCCCAGGTCGCACTGAGGCCGACAATGCTGTATGGGCTGACTTCGTTTAGTTCGCTGCCGCTGACCGCCTCGCCCTTATAATTGAAGCGTTTTGGTTTCTGTCGGCCATACCAGGTAAAGGTGCTCTGCAGGGAGAGATCTTCACGAACCTGCCAGCTCAAAGTCGAGTTCAGGGTAAACTGCGGGATCACTGACAGCCGGTCGCCGGTCGTCTTATTCTTGCTCTGCAGCATCCAGGTCAGGTTATTGCTCCAGTTAACCGCCTCCCCCACCGGCAGATTCAGCGTTCCTTCCAGGCCTTCCACTAACGCCTTTGGTACGTTTTCCCACTGATAGATATTGGTGGTGCCGTTGCTGGCGGTACCCACCGCCGCATACCCTGACTCAATCTTATTGTGATAGTCGTTACGGAACCAGGTGATCCCCGCCTGATAGCCATCATGCTTGTACTCAAGACCAATCTCTTTATTAACGCTGGTCTCCGCTTTCAGATCGCTATTCCCCATCAGATAGCAGGCGGAACTACTGGCGTAACAGCCTTGACCGTTGCTGTAGAGAATATAGTTCGGGTTCAACTGGTAGAGGTTAGGCGCCTTGTAAGCACGGGCAATGCCCAGCTTCAGCGTCCAGTCGTCCGTCAGCTCCTGAGACAGGTTCAGTGAGGGGCTCCAGTTATTGCCGACGATGCTGTGGTGATCGAAGCGCAGAGCGGGTGTCAGCATGGTGCTGTCCGTTAGCGCCATATTATCTTCGGTAAACAGCGAGAAGATCTCGGCACTGGAGTACGGGCTACGACCGGTAGCCGATACGCCATCGATAGTGCCATAAGAGAGCGCCTGGGTTGTCGATACGCCATCTTTCATCCGCTGCTGATTCCATTCTGCCCCCAGCGTCAGATTCTGATCGACCCCCAGCGTAAACGGAATATTCACTTCACTATGTAGCAGGACATCGGCCAGATCGATATCTGAAAACTCGCTACTGGAGAAGATCCCTTCCGTACCGCCCGCCAGCCCTTCATCCATTCGCGAGTTACGGGTGTGTTCGTACTGGGCATAGCTGTTGCTGGTCACGCCATTATCCCAGCCGCCGGTCCATGTTACGCCGTAAGTTTGCCGGTAGAGACGGTTGGTCTCTTTCCCGTACATACTCTTCACCAGCGTACTGGTATTGGTGTTTTGTGTGTCGCCGGCATAGAGATTACCCTGGCGGCTGTAACCGGCCTCAAACTCCAGGGCCTGCATCGGGGCAAACTCCCAGCGCAGCTTACTGTGAATATCTTTGTTCACCACCCCTTCACGTCCGGCGGGATAAGAACCGGCGTAGGAACCGGTACGTTCCGCTTCATGCCCGGCGTTAATATCCTGTGCATCGGCCTGGGTTTTACTCAGATTACCCCAGAGATTGAAGCTGACACTGTCCGACAGCGGACCATTGAGGCTAAAGTTAGTACGTTTCGTCGCCCCTTCTTTACGGTGCTGCGGAGCATTCATATAGGTATTCCACGACCCGTGCCATTCTCGCGTGGTCGGTTTGGTCACGATGTTGACGACCCCGCCC
>ERZ773158.3118-NODE-3118-length-10876-cov-3.204048_pt1 | contig 10876 bp, 10 predicted proteins | sample MGYA00511918_ERZ773158 | MGnify/ENA primary metagenome ERZ773158 (study PRJEB29015, sample SAMEA2737876) | human gut metagenome | biome: human gut; feature: human-associated habitat; material: faeces | place: China | collected 2012 ... | reverse complement strand
ACGAGAATAATGGAAAGATTGCGTAGTATTATAAAAACGTTTAATTGGGAATAAGGATGTCAACATACAAGATAAATAATGAGCAACTAACGCTTATAAAAGAGATGCCATTTAAGTTGGAGAAGGAAATTCAAAACATCGTTGAAAGGAATCTCCAGACGTTGCTTGGGCTTGATTTCATCAAGACGGAATTTTCTATTGGTTCTTTCCGTATAGACTCTTTGGCTTTTGATTCAGAGAAAAAATCCTTTGTAATAATAGAATATAAAAGAGATAAGAATTTTAGTGTAATAGACCAAGGTTATGCTTATCTATCCCTGATGTTAAATAACAAGGCTGAATTTATTTTAGAGTACAACGAGTCTAAGTCGGGTGCACTCAAACGAAACGATGTGGATTGGTCTCAGTCAAAGGTGTTGTTTGTTTCACCTAATTTTACAACTTATCAAAAAGAAGCTATCAATTTCAAAGACTTGCCTATAGAACTATGGGAAATCAAACGTTTTACAAATGATACGCTTTCATTTGAACAGATAGTAAACCGTTCAAGCAAGGAAAGTATTAAAACGGTTTCTAATAGTGAGGCAATAACAACGGTAAGTAAAGAAATTAAAGTTTATAGCGAACAGGATCATTTAGAGAACATAAAAGATGATTTTCTCAACATCTATACAGAAATCAAAGAGTTTTTGCTATCATTTGGAGAGGATATTACAATATATCCCAAAAAGAAAACTATAGGTTTCAAAATAGGAGGAAAGGTATTTTGTGATATAGTTATGCAAAACAAGGGAATAAGGCTGTTTCTCAATGCTAAGAAAGGAACACTCAAAGACCCAGAAGGTATTACTCGTGATGTGTCAGAAGTTGGACATTGGGGAAATGGGGCTTATGAAGTTCGTTTCCCATTGAAAAACGATGCTGAAATAGATTTTGTTTTTAACTTGTTGCGTCAAACAATAAATAAGAATAAGGAATAAACATATGGCTTATTTTAATACTACGATAAAGGATTTAATATCCGAAAGAATAGGGAGGAATATTCAGAGAGAATACGTTTGGAATCCAGCGCAAGTAGAAAAACTGTTTGATTCTATTATGTGTGGATATCCTATTAGTTCTTTCCTTTTTTGGAAGATTAGAGAAGAAAAGAAGAAAGATTGGACTTCATATGAATTTATAAAAGACTTTGATCAAGCAAAACCGCATAATAAAGAGGCTAATTTGGATGGTGTAAATCAAGATATATATTTGGTTCTTGATGGACAGCAGAGAATAACATCTATAAATATAGCCTTACGTGGTTCATATCGTTTTTTTTATCGAAAGTGGCGAACAACAAGACTATATTTAAATCTTCTTTGGGATAAGGGAGATGATAATCCAGAGGAGATGACATATCAATTTTTATTTAAAGAGGATGAAACACCTCTGCAAAGAACAGATTATCCTCAATTATGGTATCGTGTTGGAGATATATTAAATTATGATGATGCAGAAGATGCTAAAGATTCTATAGAAAATCAGCTTAATGCTTTTGATGATGAAGCTAAGAAAAAAGCTCGAAAAATGATAAGTAAACTTTTTAGTGTAGTAAATGTATCTCAAAACATAAATTATTACGAGGAAAAATCTGATGATTATGATAAGGTTTTAGAGATATTTATTCGTACCAATACTGGTGGCCAAAAACTAGAATATAGCGATATTCTTTTGTCAACAGCGACTGCTAAATGGAGGAATTTGAACGCAAGAGAAGAAATCAATGAATTTACAGATGAAATTAACAAGATAGGAACTGGTTATAATTTTGGTAAAGACTTTGTGATGAAAGGGGCGATGTATCTAACAGAAAATCTTCCTATACAGTATAAACTTAGTTCATTCACGAAGAAAAACCTAGAATGTATAGAAGATCATTGGGATGAAACAAAAGATGCCATTGCCAATAGTATAAAATTGGTTAGTCGTTATGGCTTTACAGATAAAAATTTAGTAGCAAGGTTGGTGTTACTTCCTATTGCTCAATATTTGAGAGGGAAAAACAAAGGCTATCTCACTTCCTCTAATTTGAAAGATGTTGAGGATCAAAATAATATTCAAAAATGGATTATCATGATGCTGCTTAAAGGAGTGCTAGGTAGTTCAACTGATAATAAATTGAATAGTATGAGACCTGTTGTTAAATTAGCAACAGACTATTTCCCCTATGTTGAACTTAGTAAAGAATTGAAAATTGAAATGACATTCAACGATATGGAGATAGAAAATATGCTGAACTATAGTTATGGTACTAAATATAGCTATTTGATTTTATCATTGTTGTATCAAGGGAGAGATTGGAAAGATAAGAAATACAATGAAGACCATATTTATCCTCAAAATGAATTTAAAATAAAAAATCTTCGTGCAAAAGGATATGATGATGTAACTATAGAAAAGTACCAGGCCTGCTATAATTCAATTTTGAATTTAGAATTGTTGGATGACTCAGAAAATAAATCTAAAAATGCTAAACCTTTTGATTTATGGCTAAAAGATCGAGATGCTAATTTTAAGGAACGTCATCATATACCTGAAATGAACGACTATAGTTTAGACTATTTCCTTGATTTTATCAAAAAGCGTAAAGCATTATTGACTAAGCAGATTAAAGAATTTATTTTACAGTAATTAAAGATTAGAAATAATGAGCGAAGAATTACAGCAGAAACTCCGTGACCAGCTTTGGGAGGTTGCAAACCGTTTGCGTGGTAATATGTCGGCAAGCGACTTTATGTATTTTACATTAGGTTTCATTTTTTATAAATACCTGTCGGAGAAAATAGAAAAATACGCCAACAATGCTTTGGCAGATGATGATATAACTTTTAAGGAATTGTGGGAAACGGACGATGCCGATGCTATTGAATTGCAAGAGGAAGCAAAGAACCAATGCCTGGAGAATATCGGTTATTTCATTGAGCCCCAATTTTTGTTTTCGTCAGTAATTGAAGCTATCAAGCGAAAAGAAAACATCTTACCCATGCTTGAACGCTCATTGAAGCGTATTGAGGACAGTACTTTGGGACAAGACAGCGAAGATGATTTTGGCGGTTTGTTCTCAGATATTGACTTGGCTTCACCTAAATTGGGTAAAACAGCCGATGATAAAAATACACTCGTCAGCAATGTGCTTCTTGCATTGGACGATATAGACTTTAGCGTAGAGGCATCACAGGAAATTGACATCTTGGGTGATGCTTACGAATATATGATTTCGCAGTTTGCGGCAGGAACCGGGAAAAAAGCCGGGGAATTCTATACTCCGCAGGAAGTTAGCCGTATTTTGGCAGAGATTGTTTCCATTGGACACCAGCGTTTGCGCAATGTATATGACCCTACTTGCGGTAGTGGCTCATTGCTTCTTCGTGCTGCAAGTATTGGAAATGCGGTTGATATTTACGGACAGGAAAAGAATCCGACGACCTACAACCTCGCCAGAATGAATATGTTGCTTCACGGTATCAGATTCAGCAATTTCAAGATTGAAAACGGCGATACGCTTGAATGGGATGTCTTTGGCGACACTCAGTTTGATGCGGTAGTCGCAAATCCTCCATTCTCTGCCGAATGGAGTGCTGCCGACAAATTTAATACCGATGACCGTTTCAGCAAAGCAGGGCGACTTGCGCCAAAGAAGACAGCAGATTATGCTTTTATCCTACACATGATTTATCACTTGAACGAAGGTGGTACGATGGCTTGTGTCGCTCCACACGGTGTTTTGTTCCGTGGTAATGCAGAAGGGGTAATACGCCGTTTCCTGATAGAGAAGAAAAACTATATCGATGCCATTATCGGTTTGCCGGCTAATATATTCTATGGTACAAGTATTCCGACCTGTATTCTTGTGATGAAGAAATGCCGTAAGGAAGATGACAATATTCTGTTCATAGATGCAAGTAGGGAGTTTGAGAAAGTCAAGACACAAAACAAACTGCGTAAAGAGCATATTGACAAGATTGTTGATACCTATCGCGAGCGAAAAGAAATAGAAAAGTACAGCCATCTTGCCACTTTACAGGAGGTTGCCGATAACGACTATAATCTGAATATTCCTCGTTATGTCGATACTTTTGAAGAGGAAGAACCTATTGACATTAAAGCTGTAATGGCAGAAATCAAGGAGTTGGAAGCCAAACGTGCCGAACTAGATAAGGAGATTGAAGTATATCTTAAAGAATTGGGACTGGTTGAATAATAGTGTTATGGCAGAGATAGATAACATCCCGGAAATGCGTCCTTCATTCGACAATATCCGCCGTCACGATGAGAGCGAAAATGAATATTGGAGTTCACGTGACCTATGCGCTGCTATGGGTTATTCGGCTTATTGGAAATTCCAAAAAGTCATAGACAAAGCAATCAAAGTCGCAGGCATAAAAGGAATGAATATTGATGAGCATTTCAACCAAGCGGTTGATATGGTGAAGATAGGCAGTGGCTCGTTCCGTAAAGTCAGTATCTTCCGCTTGTCACGTATGGCGTGTATGATTATTGCTGAAAATGCTGATGCAAAAAAAGTATTGGTACAACAGGCAAGAGATTACTTTTCTCAAACCATATCTACTAACGAATTGGTGCTTAACTCATATAGTTCCAATCTGTTACTGTATAAAACCGCACAAGGAGAAGTTCGAGTAGAGGTAATATTCAATAGTGAAACATTCTGGATGTCGCAAAAGCGCATGGCGGACTTGTTTGGGGTGGATGTACGAACCATCAACTATCATCTTGGACAGATTTATGAATCCGGTGAACTTACCAAAGAGGCAACTATCCGAAAAATTGGGATAGTTCAATCCGAGGGAGAACGAGACGTGGAGCGTACACCGTTGTTCTATAATTTGGATGCTATCATAGCGGTAGGTTATCGTGTCAATAGCTATCAAGCCACTCAGTTTCGTATTTGGGCTACGTCTGTTTTGAAGGAATTTGTCATTAAAGGGTATGCTCTTGATGATGAAAGACTGAAACAGGGAAAGCATTTTGGCAAAGATTATTTTGATGATTTGCTGGAGCGTATTCGTGAGATACGCACATCGGAACGCAGATACTACCAGAAGATAACAGACATCTATGCGGAATGCAGTGCTGATTACGACCCGAAATCGGATTGTACTAAATTGTTCTTCAAAATGGTGCAAAATATGATGCATTTGGCTGTGACTAATCGTACCGCTGCTGAAATAGTGTATGAACGTGCCGACTCTGAAATGCCCCATATGGGATTGACCACTTGGAAGAAAGCTCCCGATGGTAGAGTCCAGAAGTCCGATACGATTGTGGCAAAGAACTATTTGTCAGACAAAGAGATTTCCGAACTTAACGGCGTAACTAACGCATTCCTTGAATTTGCAGAGCTTCGTGCCCAACGTCACATTATAACAACGATGGAAGATTGGAAGCAACGTCTTGAACAGTTTCTTGGCACTATGGATTATAAGGCACAAGATACTGCCGGTAAAGTTTCACAAGAAGCAGCACGAGAGAAGGCGTATGGCGAGTACGAGAAATATAAAGTGATTCAAGACCGTTCTTTTATCTCTGATTTCGACCGGTTTAATAATGGTGACAAATTGTTGCCGTTTGATATTAACCCTGATAAAGAATAATGATTATGGCAAATAATAACGAAAATAAAATCCTTAATGTTCCAAATCTGAGATTCCCGGAGTTTAGCGGGAAGTGGAAGAAATGTACATTAGGCGATATAACTATAAATTTCAACCTGCGTAATAAAGAGAAAATAGAACTACCTATGTACTCGGTTACTAACAACCGTGGATTTATCCCTCAATCTGAACAGTTTGAAGATAGGGATATGGTTGGTGAGGATATAAAAGCATACAAAATAATTCACAATAAAGATTTTGCATATAATCCAGCCCGTATAAATGTGGGGTCAATCGCTAAATATAATGGATCGAAACCATGCATGATAAGTTCCTTATATGTTTGTTTTAAAGCGGCCAATGGGATTGATGAAGATTGGTTGATGCATTTATTGCGTTCACCTAAAATTCAATATTATTATAATATTAATGGAGAAGGAGGTGTGCGTATCTATCTCTTTTATCCCAATTTTGCGAGAATAAGAACATCTTTTCCAACTATTGCTGAACAAAGAAAAATAGCCAATCTATTATCTTTACTTGACGCTCGTATTACAACCCAAAACAAAATCATTGAGGACTTGAAAAAACTAAAGTCCGCAATTTATCAGAATCTATTTTTTCATTTGCAAGGTGATAAAGTTCCTCTTTCTGAACTGGCTGAAATAATCAAAGGGCAACAAATAAATGGAAGTGAACTTAGTGAAAATGGGAAATACTATGTGATGAATGGCGGCATTACACCGTCTGGCTATTATGATAACTATAACACAGAGGCTGATACCATTTCAATAAGCGAAGGAGGCAATTCTTGTGGTTACGTTCAATATAATAGTTCTGATTTTTGGAGTGGTGGGCATTGTTACACCTTGCGTATAAAACCAACCGCCCTAATCTCAACCCCTTTTTTGTTCCACTTCTTGAAATGGAAAGAACCCGACATAATGGCACTCCGTAGTGGAAGCGGTTTACCCAATATTCAAAAGAAAGATTTGTCTAAAGTGTGCATAATTGTACCCACATTAGACGAGCAACAACAATTAATCGCATTACTTTCTACTTTTCAAATGAAAATTGAAAACGAAGAAATTTTTACATCCAACTTAAATAAGCAGAAACAGCATTTGCTCTCGCAAATGTTTATATGAACATCTGCGAGAGTAGATAGCTTCGTTGAAGTTGATATTGAGAAAGCATGCTTTCCTCTAATGAAATTTTGCGTTCGATTGTAGAAAGATATTTACCAACATTTTCTTGTAGTTCAATACTCGGCAGAGGTATCTCGATATTGCACAAACTATCAAAAGTAAGGCATAATCGGACGCTGCCCTCCAAGCGTTTAAACATTTCGTGTCTAAATGTCTGTGAAGCAAAATAGTGTTTCAGATAACCGGGCAATAAAGTGCGTTTGGTAGTAAAGCACACATACATAGGGCTAACAATCCCTTTGCCATCCATTTCATACAATGCAATCGAACCTACATTTATACGGGCTGGATTATAAGCAAACATACCTTTCTCCACAACCTTATAATTTGTGGCATCATCGCTTGCCACTTCTCTATCCTCAAATTGGTCTGATTGAGCAATAAATCCGTATTTATTGTTAACTGAAAGGACTTGTAAATCCGTGGCACTGCGATTCCTTTCGGAACATTGTTTGAGCAATTCAGACAATGAAACCATATCCGTTTTCGAAGAATAGCAACAATGAATAATTGCGGACAAAAGAGAAACCAAATCCTTAATCAAAGGGATAGGCGACAAGTTGTTATTCAATGAAGCGTGGACAACAACACGATTATGCGACATACTTACAGAGCGAATAGAAAAAAGCAAGATGAACAACCAACATGAGGTTTTAAGTTCAACTGTTAAGGGTATTTATTCGCAAAGAGAGTATTTCTCGAAAGATATTGCAAGCGAGAATAATGTTGGCTACAAAATAATTCACCTGCATGATATTGTGTTAAGCCCTCAAAACCTTTGGATGGGTAACATCAACTATAATAATAGGTTTGATATTGGGATTGTATCACCTTCATATAAAATATATAAGGTGTCGCCCAAATTCGACAAACATTTTATAGCCTCCATGCTCAGAACACATAGGGCATTATACAATTATCAACTTGTTTCAGAACAAGGAGCAAGTGTGGTAAGGCGTAATCTAAATATGGAAGCATTTGAACAACTAACATTCAAAATTCCCTCATATGATTTGCAAGTTAAGATTGGTCATACACTATCATTACTGCAAAATCAATTAGATACTGCCTTTGCCACGAAACAAGCATATCACCAACAAAAACAGTATCTGTTAAGCCAAATGTTTATATGAACATCTGCCCCAACAGGTAGCGTTTTTGCGAGTTGAACGATGCCAAAAGTTCTTGTTCTAGAAATAGTTTGCTTTCCATTTTATCAAGCATATTTGCTACACGTTTTTGTTCGGTAAGGGAAGGACAATATATTTTCGCATTACCATAATCTTTGAAGTAGATATGTGGTATCGCCATTCCTGTTTTGTACGATTGGAAATTAAACACAGATAGTGCGAAGTACAGATACCGCAAATTATTGTTGCCTAAGACTGTTAGATAGTTGAGTGTACCAATTACCGAAAATTTCCCCTGTGCATAGGAAGCTGTACCAACACCCGAACCATCCTTGATTACCAGTATCGAATCACCGTTCATCTGTGGCACATCTGTATAACCAACCAATCCATTTGCACCAAATACTTTATACAATCCATTAGGTGAAACCTCGCTTTCTTGAAGCGTTGAGCTATGACACTCTAAGCATTGAGAGATTGTAGTATTCGGCTTCCCTTTTGTCGTTAGTGTAACTGCAAGCCCTTTGATTAGGGATTGTAGTTTTTCAATGATTTTGGTTTGGGTAGCAATCCGCTTATCTATGGCTATTAACAGTTTTGCAATTTTGGTTTGTTCTTCTTTAGAAGGGATTCCGATATACACTTCATCAAAATTACGAGTACTTATAGAAAACACCTTTGTGCCTTGAGCAATTCTTCTAATCTGCTTGTGGAATGAATCAGAAGCAAAAGCATAACCTTTATAACCAATAACAGTCCGATTAGAATTATCACGTCCATGTATTGTGTGTAAGCCAGAAACGATTTGTTGGTTATCACAATTAACAACTTCTATGGCTTTAGCCACATCGTTTGTGTCTTCAGACGCATCAGCAAATGCCACATCTCCTTCTTTGAATAGGGTAAATGATTTGAGCATAGATTCCTCTTTGATGTAAGGAAGAGAATCACAAGCAACATCTACCATGGTAGGTACTCCTTTATGAATTAAACCGTAATGCAAATTCTTGATTTTACCGTTACTATAATCTAACTGTTCCCATGACAGAGAGTTGGTTGAGTAGAAATCTAAAAGCTCTGAAACTTTTATCGTTTCCCACTCCCCACAGAACTCCGGGAATCTCAGATTTGGAACATTGCCCATTATATTTCTCTAATTATAGGAAACCCCTAAAAAAGCAATTATGACAAAGAAATCAATTAGAGAAATTGCGATGGCTTGGCGAGAAGACAAGCGTCCGTATGTGAAGCAATCAACATTTGCAGCTTATATGTTGATTCTGGAAAACCATCTTTTACCATATTTTGGTGAAAGTGATGCGTTAAGCGAGAAAGCGGTACAAGATTTTGTACTACAAAAACTCAATGGTGGTATGAGTGTAAAATCGGTAAAGGACATTCTTATTGTGCTCAAAATGGTGATGAAGTTCGGAGTAAAACACGAATGGATGCACTATTCAGAATGGGACATAAAATATCCTACAACTGAAACGAGCAAAGAGTTGGAGGTGTTGACAGTAGCCCATCACAAGAAAATATTGGACTACATTCGTCAAAATTTCACATTCCGTAATTTAGGCATCTATATAAGCCTAAGCACCGGACTTCGTATTGGTGAAGTTTGTGCTTTACGCTGGAGTGACATTGATGTGGATAGCGGAACTATCAGCGTTCAGCGTACCATAGAGCGTATTTATATTATCGAAGGTGAAATGAAACATACTGAGTTGGTTATCAATACGCCTAAAACAAAGAACTCCTGCCGTGAAATTCCTATGAGCAAGGAGTTGCTTGCATTGGTGAAACCGCTGAAAAAAGTGGTAAATGCGGATTACTACATACTCACCAATGAACCATTGCCCACAGAACCACGAACATATCGCAATTATTACAAACGGTTGATGGAGCACCTTGGTATCCCCAAATTGAAATTTCATGGGCTTAGGCATAGCTTTGCGACTCGCTGTATAGAAAGCAATTGTGACTATAAAACAGTCAGTGTATTGCTGGGACACTCAAATATCAGTACCACGCTCAATCTTTATGTCCATCCAAATATGGAACAAAAGAAACGTTGTATCGCCAAGATGTTCAAGTCGCTTGGCAAATAAGATGTTACAGGTGAGTATGGTTTTGAACAATTAACAACGATACAAAAATATAGTCTCAACCGGTTAGTAATCCTGTCCAGTTGAGACTTTTCATTTGTTTCTATCTGTCTAAAATTCTCGATACAACTATCACCATGATAGTTCCTATAATTGTAATGAGGACACAGATGGAAACAACTTTCCAAATCAAACTTGAATGCAGTATTTCGGTGTTTGCCACTATCATGTTGACGAAAAAAGAAGATAGGGCTACCAGTATTACAATAGTGATGTAAAAAGTGTTAGCCGGAATATGGATGGCATTGCCGGATTTCTTCATTCTTCGCTCGGCTTCTTTACATTTGCTCTCAATTTGACTGAGAAAATCACATAGAAGCCTTGTACCAAATTCTACTGCCAGCTTCTGCATTTCTTCAGAAATGATAGGTTTACACTCTCGTATAGAGCCCGACAAATTTTCAACTGCCGTTCTCAATTTGAACACGTTGTCATTCAGCTTGGCAAGTTCTTGCACATTGTTATCGAGTAGGTGGTTTTCTTCCTCTAAACGTTCATTCTTTGGAGTGGATTTTATGGCTTCCGCTTTAGCCATTTCTGCGGTGAAATCAAATTTCTTTTTCATATAACTATCGTTTTAGACTGGTTTTAGGTTTCTTTCCCAACAGACGAACTACTGCACGAGTACATCTGCGTGCCCATTGCAAATCGTCTTCGTCTTTATCTCTCCACGGCAAATCGCTTTGAGAACCTCCACTACAGCCTCCGGTGGC
>ERZ773158.3112-NODE-3112-length-10887-cov-3.129524_pt1 | contig 10887 bp, 8 predicted proteins | sample MGYA00511918_ERZ773158 | MGnify/ENA primary metagenome ERZ773158 (study PRJEB29015, sample SAMEA2737876) | human gut metagenome | biome: human gut; feature: human-associated habitat; material: faeces | place: China | collected 2012 ... | reverse complement strand
TTCTTCGACCGTCGGATCCTGCTGAGCCGCAAACGCCGAGACTGCGACGCGCGCGAAGCTCTCGTTGACGGAGCGGCTCTCTATTTTCAGGCTCATCTGATCGACAGGCTTTTTTCTACTCATGTTTATCCTCCTTGTTCCTTTTCTGCGACAGCGTACACAGCGCCTGCATACCCGCAAGGCGCATCATTTTATAATTGCGCTCGCTGAGATTCGTGACCTCGAGCTTCCCCTGCCAGCCCTGCAGAAGCCTATAGCGACCCATGACAAGACCGACGGCGGAGCTGTCCATAAAAGTGACATCGGCGAAGTCGAGGCGCAGTATCTTCGGCTGCTGAGCCGCGGCGGCGGCATCGATATCCGCGCGCATTGCGGCGGCGGTATGGTGGTCTATCTCGCCGGAGAGCAACGCGCTGACGCTGAGCGGATTTGAGATTATTTCAACACCCATGTTTTTTCCTCCTTTGGGGTGATTATCAATTAACAGTTTGTCCGGGATGAGTGGGATTATTCTCGGATTTGTTTGAATTTTTTGTTGACGATATCAGTACATTTAAAATTTTGTATCGGCTGCCGCCGATATCGGACAGCCGCAAGGGCTGTCCATACGAACCGTGCACAATTTTTAATTGCAGCAAATCTTATGAAAAATCTGTGCCGCCGTTGGTCGGCTCTGTGCGGAGGGTCATTTTGATATGATCAAAAATCAGACACGGCTTGTACAAAATAAAAAACAGGACGGACTATTATCATCAAAGATAATAATCCATCCCGTTTGAAAATCCTGCCGAAATGCGGCGGGTTAAATATTTTTATTTTCCAAAAGATAACCGCGAACCTCGCCCGCGAGATAGAACGAACCGCAAGTAACGAGCGTTCCGCCGTTTTGCTTTATATCATTTATTGCCATGCGGCAGGCTTCTGTCGGGTCGGACACAGGCGTGCAGTCGGCGCAATATTTATTGGCAAGCTTGCTCAGGGCTTCGGGATTCATGCTACGCGGATTATCCGGGGCTGTCAGATACATTTTTTCAAACAGCGGCGCGGTCAGGCGCAGATATGTATCGCAGTCCTTGTCGCCCATGAGCGCGCACACGGCGACGCGTCTGCCGCTTGTGAAGCGCTCCAAAAACGCTTTAAGCGCCGAGGCGCAGCCCTCGTTGTGACCGCCGTCAAGAATAATATTTTCGCCGATAAGCTCCATTCGCGCGGGCATCACGGCGTTTTTCATTCCCTGCTCTATCGCTTCGCCGCTGACATTCAATCCGCATTCGCGAACGGCGGTGACGGCTGTCAGCGCATTTTTTATCATATGGTCGCCCGCGAACGGTATGCGGAGATTCAGCGAGCCGTAGACTATATCTGTGCCGCGTATCGTCTCATCAACAACGCGGCAGGCGGTCATATCCGGCACTGCGAGCCTATTTTTCTCGCGCTGAGCGGTTTCTTCTATAACACGGCGTGCATCAACAGACTGCTCGGGATACATGACCGTCACGCCGCGCGGCTTGATTATTCCGCATTTCTGCGCGGCTATTTCAGCGATTGTATTGCCGAGTATCGCAGTGTGATCCATGGAAATCGAGGTTATGACGGAGACGAGCGGAGTTTTTATAATATTCGTTGAATCGAGCAGCCCGCCGAGCCCGACTTCGAGCACGACAACATCGCATTTGCGCTCTTTATACCAGAGAAACGCGGCGGCGGTCAGGGTCTCGAACTCGGTCGCGACAATTCCGCGCTTATCGAGTTCGTCGCACGCTAATTTGACGCGCTCAACGGTCGAGGCGAGCTCCTCCGGCGGAATCATCTCGCCGTCAATTTGCATGCGCTCGCGGAAATCGATGACATAGGGCGAAGTGAACAGCCCGGTTCTGTACCCGGCGGCAGAGAGCATACAGGATATCATGGTGCTCGTCGAGCCTTTGCCGTTCGTCCCGGCGACATGGATGAAGCGAAGCTCATCCTGCGGGTTGCCGAGCGCGGCGCAGAGCGCCCTGATACGCTCCATACCCGGGTGTATGCCAAAGGTCAGACGCGAATGGATATATTCGATTGCTTCGGTTGGTGTCATCAGTTTTCCTCCGTAAAGCATCAAAGGACGGGACATTTCCCGTCCTTTGCAGGTTAGTTTTTATGAGAGAATATGCACAAGCGCAATAAATTCCGAATTCGCACGGTTCTCACAACGCAGCTATGTGCGATTTCTCCGCGGTTCACACGAAAAGGCAGCCAATAGCGGAATTTTGGGTGAGACAAGGCGTGAGGTTCTGCACGAGAGGGAGCGTACGTCGGTACGTGACCGAACGGGCATGGTTCCCACAACGCAGTATCACGCGAAATTACGCATTGGCGATCTTAGAGAGGCTGTCGTTAAGCATAGCAATCTTCTCATTCAGCTTTCTCGCCGCTTCGCGTTGAGCCTCAACGACCGGCGCGGGAGCTTTGGAGACGAAGTTCTCGTTGGAGAGCTTTGCGTTGATGCCGTCGAGCTGCTTCTGAGCGGAGGCGAGCTCTTTGTTGAGCCTTGCGCGCTCGGCCTCGAAGTCGACGAGGTCGCCCATGGGGATATATATCTTGGCGGCGTCAGTGACGATGCAGACTGCGCCGTCTATCTCGATGCCGTCCTCAACCTCGACCTCGGACGCGCCCGCGAGCTTCTGCATGAACTCGCCGGAAAGTCTGAAGGTATCGACATAGGAGGTGCTGATATATATTTTCGCTCTCTTTGAATGAGGAACATTCATCTCGGCGCGGCGGTTTCTTATCGCCCTGACCGCGTCCATAATCATGTTCATCTGCTCTTCCTCTGCGCTGAAGTTCAGAGCGTCGGAATACTGCGGCCAATCGGAGACCATTATGCTCGCGCCCTCATGCGGCAGGGACTGCCAAATCTCCTCAGTCACGAACGGCATGAACGGATGGAGAAGCTTCAGAACATTGGACATGACATATATGAGCACGCGCTTTGCGCACTGTGCGGGCTCGCCGCCCTTTTGCAGGCGAATCTTCGCAAGCTCGATATACCAGTCGCAGAAAACATCCCAGATGAAATCATAGAGCTTCTGAACGGCGATGCCGAGCTCGAATCTCTCGAGATTGTCCGTAACCTCTTTGACGAGGTCGTTATAGAGGCTGAGCACCCACTTATCCTCGAGCGCAAGCTCATCGGGCAGACCCGCTTCTTCGGAGCCGTCGAGGTTCATAAGGATAAAGCGTGCGGCGTTCCAGAGCTTGTTCGCAAAGTTGCGGCTCGCTTCGACCTTTTTGTCGGAATATCTCATGTCGTTTCCGGGGCTGTTGCCGTTGGCAAGAGTAAAGCGCAGAGCGTCCGCGCCGTACTTATCAATGACCTCGAGCGGATCGATGCCGTTGCCGAGCGACTTCGACATCTTTCTGCCCAGCTCATCGCGGACGAGTCCGTGGATGAGGACGGTATCAAACGGAACCTGTCCCGTCTGCTCTATGCCGGAGAACATCATTCTCATGACCCAGAACGGGATTATATCATAACCTGTGACAAGGGTGTTGGTGGGATAATAGCGCTTGAAATCCTCGCTGTCGGTATTCGGCCAGCCGAGGGTCGAGAACGGCCAGAGAGCCGAGGAGAACCATGTATCAAGCGTATCGGGATCCTGATGAATATGGGTGCTGCCGCACTTCGAACACTTGTCGGGGGCGGTTCTTGCAACGGTTATCTCGCCGCAATCGTCGCAATACCACGCGGGGATGCGGTGACCCCACCAGAGCTGGCGGGAGATGCACCAGTCGCGGATATTCTCAAGCCAATGGAAATAGACTTTTTCAAAACGCTTCGGGACGAACTTTGTCTCGCCGTTCTTGACAGCGTCGATAGCGGGACCCGCGAGGGGCTTCATGCTGACGAACCACTGCTTTGAAACGCGGGGCTCAACGGTAGTCGAGCAGCGGTAGCAGGTGCCGACATTGTGGTTATAATCCTCGACCTTGACAAGAGCGCCCTCAGCCTCAAGATCCTTGACGATAGCTTTTCTCGCCTCATATCTGTCCATACCGGCGTATTTCGGATAGTCGTCGACTATCTTTGCGTCATCGGTCAGGACATTGATAACGGGCAGGTTATGGCGCAGACCGACCTCGAAGTCGTTCGGGTCATGCGCGGGGGTTATCTTAACGACACCGGTACCGAAGTCTATCTCGACATAATCATCGGCGACAACGGGTATCTCGCGGTGGACTATGGGCAGGATGAGCGTCTTGCCGACGATATCCTTATATCTTTCATCATTGGGGTTGACGGCGACTGCGGTATCGCCGAGCAGGGTCTCGGGTCGGGTCGTTGCAAGCTCAAGATAGCCGCTTCCGTCCTTGAAAGGATAGCGAAGATGCCAGAAGTGACCCGCCTGATCCTCATATTCGACCTCGGCGTCAGAGATCGAGGTCAGGCAATGGGGGCACCAGTTGATTATTCTCTCACCCCTGTAAATAAGTCCCTTTTCATAGAGGTTGCAAAAAACCTCGTTGACAGCCTCGTTGCAGCCCTCGTCGAGGGTGAAGCGCTCGCGCTCCCAGTCGCAGGACGAGCCCATCTTCTTGAGCTGTTCGATTATTCTGCCGCCGAACTTCTCTTTCCACGCCCATGCGCGCTCGAGGAAGCCTTCACGGCCGACATCGTCCTTTGTAAGGCCTTCCTTTGCCATAGCCTCGACTATCTTCGCCTCGGTGGCGATAGAAGCGTGGTCGGTGCCGGGCAGCCAAAGGGTATCATAGCCCTGCATGCGGTGGTAGCGGATAAGTATATCCTGAAGAGTATTGTCAAGAGCATGACCCATATGGAGCTGACCCGTGATGTTCGGAGGGGGAATAACTATAGTATAGGGTTTCTTCTCCGGGTCGGGTACGGCGTGGAAGAAATTGCCGTCGAGCCAGAATTTATAGGTTCTGTCCTCCACTTCCTTCGGATCATACTGTTTTGCGAGTTCCTTTGCCATAACATAATCCATTTCTCCGGCGAATAGATTTTACATGAACGCTGATTGCTCCGCGCCGGAGGAGCAGCGTTGATTTTACATTTCAAAAATCGGCGGCGATGCGGTACTCGGCACTGCATACGCCTTTTTTGGGGATTCCCTCTTTTCCGATGAATTACTCTATATTATCACATTCAGAAGCGTTTTTGTCAAGAGATTTAACGCTTTTTGACTTCTCCGGAGGCAAAAATGAAGAACACGAAACGGCTTCTCATAAACACGCTGACGCTCGCCGCGACATCGTTTCTCATGCGCACGGTCGGCGTTGCGTTCAATGTATATCTGACCGGGCGGCTGGGCGCGGCGGGAATAGGACTTTTTTCACTCGTCACGGATGTATACGCGATGGCGCTGACATTTTCGTTTGCGGGTCTGCCGCTCGCATCGACGCGGCTCACGGTCGAAGATTCCGGAAAAAATGCCGGTCAGGGCGCATGGATAATGCGGCGGTGCGCGCTCTACGGGCTGACGGTCGGGTGCATGATGCTCGCCGCCGTATGGTTCGGTGCGGAGCTGATAGCAAAATTGTGGCTCGGCGACATACGCACGGCGTCGTCGCTTCGCATACTCGCGCTGAGTCTCCCCGCGGCATCGGTCGGCTGCGCGTTCAGCGGATATTTCACGGCGCGGCGCACAGTGCTCAAATATGCGGCGGTGCAGATATTCGAGCAGGCGGTAAAAATAGCGGTCTCTGTTCTGATGCTTCGATTCTGGGCGGCAAAGGGCGCAGAATATGCCTGCGACGCGGTGGCGCTCGGCATAACGATATCGCAGATAAGCTCGCTGCTATGCGCCTTTTTGCTCTACAAGTCAACGAAGCACCAAAAGCCGAAAGAAAAAACGCCCGGCGGGCTTCGGGCTCTGCTGCGCATTGCGCTCCCGGACGCCGCCGGATCGTGCGCGCGCTCGGTGCTGCTGACGATAGAACACCTGCTGATTCCCGTGGGCTTTCGCAAATCGGGGCAGAGCGCGGGCGGCGCGATGACGCTCTACGGAGTCATTCATGGCATGGCTCTGCCGGTTATCCTCTACCCCGCCGCCATAATGACAGCTCTCGCGAGCATGCTTGTGCCGGAATTTGCCGAATGTGCGGCGCGCAGCAACAGAAACAGGATAGACAGCATGGCGGCGCGGGCAATAAAAATAACCGTGCTGTTTTCGATGGGCACGGCGGGAATAATGTTCATTTTTTCCGAGGGGCTGTCGCAGTGCATCTACGGGGACGGGCAATGCGCGGAATATCTGCGCGTGCTCGCGCCGCTTCTGCCGATAATGTACACAGACACGACAGTTGACGGAATACTCAAAGGGCTCGACCAGCAGGTATATTCAATGAGATATAATATAATCGACTCCGCGATGTGCGTCGTGCTCGTGCTGATACTCATCCCGAAATATTCCGTAAAGGGCTATGTCGCGATACTTTTTATCAGCGAGATAGTAAACTTTTCGCTGAGCATACACAGGCTTTCAAAAGTTTGCACGCTCGAAATAAATATCATGGATTCGATAATAAAGCCCGTCGTCTGCGTGACGGCTTCGTTTCTCGCGGGGCTGCTGCTCTCCTCGGCGCAGGGCAGCGGAAAAGCCGCGCTGACAATCATAATAACTGTCAACGCGGCGGTGTATATTCTTCTGCTGATGCTCACAGGCAGCATCTCGGCGCAGGATATTATTTGGTTCAAAAACATCTTTTCGCGCGGCTCAAAATCTGAAAAAAGAGGGCTCTGCGCTGCTCGGATAAACGACCGTCAGCGTTCCCTGAGCCACTGATATTTCGCTCATTTTACCGACAAATTCATTGCTGACGCCGAGGGCGTATGTGTTCTTCAAGGTGCCGTTTTTGAGCTCATATTTGAGCCCGCTTATAGTGACACCCGATGAGATATCCGAATGGGAAAGCACGGAGATCATGCCCTTTGCGTTCTCGTCAAAAATAATTCTGCCGTTTGTTATCGAAGTGAACGAAGTTTCGCGCGCGTCGATAATCGCGGTCATTCCGCGCCTCGACAGAGACGAGATGAGCTGGATATTCGCAAGAGTATGGTCGGCTCTTCCGCCCGATGCGCCGTAGAGAATGAAATTTTTATATCCGCGCATCACGCCCTCTGCGACCGCCGCGCCCATGTCGGTGTCATTCTTTTCGCAGGGCAGGACTATAATATTCCGCCCGTTCGGAGTGTGTCCGAGGGAATCGAAATCGCCTATGACCAAATTCGGAGTTATGCCGAGATTCTGAAGATACAGCAGACCTTTATCGGCAGCGATGATGAAATCGCCCTCCCCTGTCGGGCGGATTCCGAAGAAGTCGCCGCCGCCGACTATATGACAAACTTTGCTCATAATATCACCGTCCGTTTGTTTCTTTGACAATTATATATCATCAATCATAATTTTTCAATCATATACGAAAAGCCGCCCCGGAATATATCCGGAGCGGTAATTTTATGCTGCATCTTCGTCTTCCGCCGGCGAAGTTGAGCCGAAATCGGGAAGAGTGAACGGGAAGCGGCGGGTCGTGCTCTCTGCCTCGGTGAGCTCGCTCACCGCCTCGGAAGTATGCTCATGAGTTACAGGCTCTTCGCTCTCCGCCACAGTACCGACATCGGTGTGCGGACGGGTCGACGCAGAATATGAGCCTGAGCCGCTGCTGTTGCTGCTCGGGACTGCGCCCTTTTTCAGCAGATCGACAGCGGAGACATGGTTATCGCCAATCTTTATATTCGTATCGCCGTAGAGAGCGAGCTGGAGCTCACGCGCAACGACGGGATAATCGACGACCCAGACCGAAAGGCGCTGGTTGATTATCTTGCCGTAGTAGGTATAGAGCTGAGCGGAAGTGTAGTTGCCCTCGGTCGGCATGACTATCTGCTTTATCTCGTAGTTCATCCAGCCCTGAGAGAGCGCCTGGGTCATGAGAGAGAGAATCTCACTGCGCTTGTAGTTCGTCACTACATTGGGAAGGACGATATCGAGCGCGTTGTTGAGCTGACCCGCAGAGGCGTTCTGCGCGCTCTTGATGAGAGCCATGATAACGGTACGCTGTCTTGCAGTTCTGCCGACATCGCCTTCGTTGTCGACATGGCGGATACGGCTGTAGACTAGAGCCTGGCTGCCGCTGAGCTTGACGGAATCGCCGGCGCTTATTTTCTTTATCTTCGTTGTGGTGCGGTTGATATAATCCGCCTCATAGGGCTCAATCGGAACGGACACGCCGCCGAGAGAGTCAATAAGCTTCGGGAAGCTCTTGAAATCGACGCTGATATAATGATCGATCTCAATCTTGTAGTTATTCTCAAGCGTCTCGATAAGTGCCGCGGGACCGCCCCAGAAATAGGCATGGTTAGTCTTGCAGCAGCGCTCGGAGCCGTTGATGTTCATATAGGTATAGCAGTCTCTGAGGAAAGACACGAGCGTTATCGTCTTGGTCTTTTTGTTAAGCGAGAGCAGGATGATGGCATCCGAACGTCCGCCCTCTGCCTTGCCGGTCTCGCTGTCAACGCCGAGGAGCAGAACATTGATTATATTCTTGCTCGAATACTTCGCGCCGCCGTTCTTCGCCCACGCAGTTATGAGGCTGTCGATGCTCGAAGCGTCGCTGACATCGTACATTGCATCAAACTGCTCCTCGGGCGCAAAGGTGCCCTCGGGATCACCGTTGCTGCCGTGGTCGATGGTAATAAGTCCGAGCTTATTGCCGATATAGATGCCGCCGCCGATTATAGCAAGGGCGAGCACCACGCAGACAACGGTAATCGTAATTTTTAGATTGCGTTTGTTGTTGTCCATAAAAAACTGTTTAAATGTTCTTTTTTCTTTCTTTTCCATAAAGCAGCTCACTTTCAACAGTATTCGGCATATTGTATCACTTTTTGCGTCAAAAAGCTATACCAATCCCACAAATTTATTGTTTCTTTATTTTTGGCTGTTTACACAAAGCGTGTAAAATATAAAACGCGCGAATTTGAGATTTTACTGCACGGCGGCGGAAAAACTTTTTGAGAGGATGATATCATGATAAAAAGCATTGATATAATGCCGAGCATACATAAAACAGATTGACAAATTGAGATTTGTCTATCACTTGAGCTGTAGCAAAGTAAAAGCAAGTGACTCAATTGATTTTTATCATCAGATTTTCAATAGCCGCGCCGCAGTGTTTGATAAGCTTTTTTAGAGAAGTGAGGGAACGGCTTGCGAAGCAAGACGCACGAGCCAGTCTCCGTCAGATATCAAACACTTCGGCGCGGCTATTGGAAGCTTGATTATAAAGACAAGTCGGCAGTCTACTTATACTTTGTAAAAATTCGTGCTAATCAAATCAACAAATCCAAGTTTATCAAACCGATAAAATTGGCACGTCTATACACCTTACAGAAACAAAAAACGACCTATGAGCCATAGATCGTTTTTATATTCTACAAGCACCCCGCTAAAAATCAATGGGGAAATTATTCATCAAACAGACCGTCCATGAGTTCGAGAGCTGCTTTGCGGCGGCGTTCTTCTTCCTCGCGGTCGAGCACGAACGAGCCGTCCGGCAGGCGGCGCAGGACATTGCCCTCGCCCGCTCCGTCGGGGAGCAGAGCGCGGCTGATATTGACCATTGTTTCGCCGTCTTTTTCGCAGACTGCGTAGTTTTCTTCGATACGGTCGATGGCGTAATATTCCATTATTCCGCCTCCTTTTTTACTTCTCAGCGGTCTTGTTATCCGGGAAAGCCGTTGAAAGATGCTCGCCGTCCGAGCCGACAACTATCGTGCCTTTTATATCCGTGCGCTCATATGGGATATTATATTTCTCAAGCTTTTCTATAGTCTCTTTGTGCGGGTGACCGTAGTCGTTATCCTTGCCGCAGGAGATGAGCGCGAGCGACGGAGAAACGACTTTGAGGAACTCCTCGCTCGTCGATGTGCTGCTGCCATGGTGACCGAGCTTCAGAACATCGGCTTTGATATCCGCGCCGTTTGCGAGAATCTTTTTCTCGCTCTTCTCTTCGGCATCGCCTGTGAAGAGGAACGAATTCTTGCCGTAGACAACCTTCATCACTACAGAGGCATTGTTGAGATCCTCAGGCGTGCCGACGGGTCCGACTATAGTTATCTTTGCGTCGCCGAGGGTGTAGGTATCGCCGACTTTTGCGGAGATGACTTTGGCGCCGGACGCTTTAATAGCTTTTATGAGCTTCTGATATATCGAAGTTGTGGGGACAAGGGACTTCGGAAGCTTCGGCATAATAACATTGTCGACCTCTATCCCCTCAATGACCTTGGGCATACTGCCGATATGGTCGGAATGGGGGTGGGTGGCGACTATGTAATCGAGCTTTTCGACAGAGTTCGCCTTGAGATAATCGAGTATCGTCTGATCGTTGCCGCGCTCGCCCGCATCTATCAGCATGGCGTGGTCGCCGCTCTTGACTAAGATGCTGTCGCCCTGACCGACATCTATAACATGGACGGTGAACGGCTGGTTGAGTGCGTCGCCGCTCTGTATCGTCTGCTCATTGCCCGAGAGCAGCTCGCCCCATGTGGGGATATCGAACGGGAGATTCATATAGGGCGCGAAGGTTATCAGCAGCGCGACGGCTATCACGACTGCGGTGACGATTATCTTAGTGCGCTTGTTCTGTGCGGCGGAGCCGCCTTTTCTCTGATTTGCCATAATTTCCTCCGATCAGGTCTCGTCGTCTGCGGGAGCATCCGACAGGGCACATTTTTCCATCCACTGCTGTTTGGTTATAAGCACCTGGCGGGGCTTGCTGCCCTCGAACGGTCCGATGATACCCTTGCTCTCGAGTTCGTCCATGAGCCTTGCGGCGCGGGCATAACCGAGCTTCAATTTGCGCTGGAGAAGAGTTGTTGAAGCCATCTCTTTC
>ERZ773158.3106-NODE-3106-length-10911-cov-4.248710_pt1 | contig 10911 bp, 8 predicted proteins | sample MGYA00511918_ERZ773158 | MGnify/ENA primary metagenome ERZ773158 (study PRJEB29015, sample SAMEA2737876) | human gut metagenome | biome: human gut; feature: human-associated habitat; material: faeces | place: China | collected 2012 ... | reverse complement strand
GAATGAAAAATTCGCGGCGCATCTTGGCGCATTCTTATCTGGAAATAGTATAACAACAGCTGCCTGCAAAGTACAAAAAAAGTACGGGTAAGAATTCGCAAAACACAAAAAAGCGTGTACAACCACGCTTGCACGCTGAAAATAAGTATGCTATTATACAGAAGATGAGGGAAAACGAGAAATAGCGGCATCGCGCAACGACATGAAAACGCGGGATGTTTCTTGCGACCCTTCGTTTCAATCGCAAGCGTTTTGTCCTCCGCAAGCTGCAAGGTGTCACTCCCTGTGCGGGGAGCGTGGATTGAATTATCATTTATCCGAGATTCACGAAAACTGGAGGGATTTACGAATGCCAAAGGTCTGGACGGACGATACCGCGCTCATGGAGGGAATGACAGACAATCTCTTCGAGGCGCTCTACAAAATGCCGAAGTATTTCCTGCGCATTGATGACATTGCGCATTCGCTGGGGATGCCGATTTCCAGCCTGCTGGTGCTCTGCGTGCTGCGCGAGGGGAAAATCAGCATTGGGGAAATCAGTGAACGGCTGTGCATTGCCAAGCCGAACGTGACGCCGCTGGTGGAAACACTCTGCGCGCGGGGGCTGATTTCACGCCAGCGCAGCGACAAAGACCGGCGCAAGGTGCTTGTCGGGCTGATGCCGGAAGGCGAGGCAATGGTAGAGCGCATTCGTGGCGCAATACGCGACCAAATGATGAGCTGGCCGCGCGACTATAACCTGAGCGAGATGAAGCGCGTCAACAATGCACTGGCGGCAACGCTGGAAGTGGCGGATGATGTGATGCGCCGCCGCCGCTGAGGTTCGCAGAGCAGCCAATGGTATCCGACGGGCAAACTATGCCCAAAATAAGAACCGGCACATCCGCGTCAAGGGCGGGGCATGCCGGTTCTTTTCATGTGGATTTTCTTACTGCGAATCTTCCTCCGCGCGGCAAAACAGCACCGTCAGCACGCCGTTCTGCGCGGATGCATGAATTTGCACCCCGTACGGCAGCAGATTCACAAACGTGAAGTCGCTGTAATTGCCCACGGCGGCATCAAAAAACTGCGGCACATACACCGCGCCCTGCTTGCTGTGCAGCGCCCACTCCTCGATTTGCAGCGGCAGCGTCAGCGCGGCGTTATAGAGCGTCGTCGTTACTTGACACACCCCGCCGCCGTACCCGAAGCCGTCCGTGCTGACATTCGGCGCAAGCTCATAGCCGTTTGAATGGCGGTATGGCGCACACAGCGCGTTGAAGGAGAATGTTTCCTCGCGCTCCACCGCCACGCCGTCAATGCGCTTGACCCCTTCGCTGATGTTGTGTTCGCGCGCCGCTGCCTTGCCATGCCCCTGCTGCTTGCCGTAGAAGGTGGTGAAGCCGCCGATGATGTCGCCGGGTTCGGCAGTCTCCCAATCCGCGAAGGGATGATAGGTGCCGATTTCGTCCGTCAGCTGCATCTCGCCGCGCCAGACGGGCAGCAGGTACGCGCCGTCCGCTTGTGCTTCCACACAGGCGATTTGCCCGGCGGACGCGGTGCAGCCTTTGAATTTTCCACCCGAAATCAGCGTATCCTGCGAAAATTCTACATATCCGCTCATGCGATGCGGCAGATTTTGCAGGGGATAATGCAGCGCATCCAGCGACTGCACGCGGTACAGCCATTCCGGTTTGGCATACCCGACCTTATTGCCGACCTGCACCTTGCACCACGCGTCGTCCCATTCCAGAATGAGGATTTTTGTCTTCTTCTGCACGCTGATGCCGCGGTCGCTCTCGCTGGGCGTTCGGCGCAGGCTGAAAGTGGTGTAGGAATATGGCTGATACTGCGCTTCGCTGTCCTCAGCGAGGCAAGCGGTGGCGGCAAGGGCGAAAATCAGCAGAGAAGTCAGCAAGACTTTCCAAATGTGCTGCATGTGGGTGATGCTCCTTTTCTCTGGGGTGGATGGGCGCTGGAAAAACGCGCCCTGCGTATGAAACGAACGAAGGGGGAGGAAAATTCCCGAAAAAGGGGAATTTGTGGGGGAATTTCGGCACTTTCTTATCTGGAAATGCTATTACAGGTTGCTTTTTCTATATTCAACTGGAGAGATTCCGTAAATTTCTTTGAATTTGCGGTAAAAATATGGGACATCGTGAAATCCGCATTCTTCTGATATGACCGCAGCCTTCATTTCCGTGTTTGCCAGCAGTTCAGCGGCTTTTTTCAGTCTGTACTGTATTAAGTAGGAAACGGGAGACTGGCGAATGCCATTTTTGAAGATTTGCATACAACTGTTATTGCTTATATGGGCAAAATTTGCAATATCAGCAAGGGAAATCTGGTCAGCATAATGACTATGAATAAAACTCATCATCATTTGCAGGCGAGAAGCATTGAGGTCTCTTTTAACAGGCTGCCCCTGCTGAAGCCTGGATTCCATATTTTCATACAGCACTTCCCAAATGGAGGTCAGCAGTCGCAAAGTTGTCAACTCCCTGAAATTTGGCTGCTCTTGTGTTTTGAAAACTTGATTCAGCAGTGAAAGTATCTCCTTATGCCATAAAGAAAGCGGCTCAAAAACCAAATAGGGAATGTCGGAAACAAGCAATGGCTTAACATATTGTTGATATACAAAACTTTCTGGTGAAGCTAACAGCACCGGAGAAAAAACAATATTAGGGATCACGGTGGGGTGCTCTGCTGTAAATTGATGTAGTATTTTCGTATTGATAAATAGGCCGCTGCCTGCTGGCAGAGAAAAACGATCTTTTCCGACACAGCAGTGTGCTTCGCCGCTTTGCACATAAACAAATTCAATTTCTTGATGCCAATGCCAACCGAGCGTATGAAAGTCGAAATCCCAGATGTCTTCCAGATAGTATTGGAACGGAAATGCCGGTTGACCGTGGTTTCGCTTTTCCATGAGCGTTTCATCTGTGATGATTTTCAATTCGTTATTATTCTCCAAACATGCCAACCTCCTCTGCATTGTGATATTGTACAACAATAAGGTGGAAAAGTCAATTGCTATTCCAAAATAAACGTGATATTATTCAAGAGAATTCTGAAAGGAGCGCTTCGAGTCATGAAGAACTACAGCAAAACCTTAAGAGCCTGCTACCTTGGCCTCATCACGCAAGCAATTGCCGCTAATTTTGCGCCATTGCTTTTTTGGTCGTTTCATTCTGATTTCAACATTTCGCTGGGTCAGATTGCCTTAATTCCTGCGGTGTTCTATGTGACGCAATTGGTCGTAGACTTAATATGCGCAAAGTATGTAGATGCTATTGGCTACCGAAAGTCCATTGTGGCGTCGCAGCTGTTAGCTGGTCTTGGTCTGATTGGCATTGCGGTTTTACCCAATATCGTATCGCCCTATATCGGAATACTGATCGGCGTGTTTTTTTACGCATTCGGGAGCGGCCTTATTGAGGTACTGTGCAGTCCGATTGTGGAAGCCTGTCCCTTCGAACATAAGGAAAAGGTGATGAGCCTTCTTCATTCTTTCTATTGCTGGGGCGGTGTGGGCGTGATTTTGCTTTCTACGCTGTACTTTGCAATTTTCGGCATCGACAAATGGCAGATACTGGCTTGCGTATGGGCAATTATTCCGCTGTATAATATCTACAATTTTGCTACTTGTCCGATTGAGCGTCTGGTAGAAGACGGGCAAGGAATGTCGCTGCGTCAATTGCTGAAAAAGCCTATTTTTGCAGCTGCAATCATCCTTATGATTTGTGCTGGAGCATCTGAAATGTCAATGGCACAGTGGGCATCAGCTTTTGCAGAATCCGCATTAGGATTAACGAAATCTGTCGGCGATTTGGCAGGGGCGTGCTTGTTTGCAACCACAATGGGAATTTCGCGTATGCTGTATGGCAAATTCGGAGAAAAGATAGATTTGATAAAGTTTATGCTTGTATCGGGCGTTATTTGCGTCGTGAGCTATCTTTTGGCCGGTCTATCTGCAATGCCGATTTGGGGCTTAGTTGGCTGTGTCATGTGCGGCTTCTCAGTGGGTATTATGTGGCCCGGAAGCATCAGCATCACTGCTCCGAGGATTCCCAAAGGCGGTACGGCGCTGTTTGCGCTACTGGCAATGGCAGGGGACATGGGCGGCGCATTTGGGCCGAGTGTGGTGGGATATTTTTCGCAGCATGCCGGAGATAATCTTCAGGCGGGTCTGCTGACGGGCTGTATATTCCCTTTAATCATGCTGGCAACGCTGATTGCAATGAAAAAAATGACCCCCGAAGGATAAAAGCGGATATATCAGGACTGTTCCCAATTGCAGCATAGCATTGCAAACCGCGGCACATGCTCTTCTTCCTTTACAGCCAAATCGGTTCATGCCCCAATGTCGGCACGACCTGTGTCCAGAAAACCTCCTGCGCAAACACCACCGTCGCCGTATTATCGCATGGATGGAACGCAATCCGTCCTTCCCGCTTCACATCATGGTCAAAAACCAGCTGAATCCGCTTCTCCTCGTCAAACCACAGACCCAGCGGCGACAAGCTCCCTGATTCCAGCCCCAGCATCGTCGGCAGACATTCCGATGGCGCAAACGACAACCGCGAGGAATGCAGCAGCTTGCTTGTGTCCGCTGTGCGGAAGGGTTTGTCCGGCAGGGTCACATACAGATAGAACGCCGTCTGCTGGCGGTTGCACAGCAGAATGTTCTTGCAGAAGGTGACATCCGGCGCGGCGTAGGGCAGCGCGAGGCACTCCTCCATGGTGAAAACCGCCGGATGCTCGTAAACTTCGCAGGGAATGCTAAGCGCCTGCAGGTGCTTGAGGACGCGCGCTTTGTTCGACATGGGCAAAATCCTCCTTTTTTCGGCGTGATGGATGGAGAAAAACGCCGCAACCAGGCACAGAACGGGCAATTTCGTCAAAATGACGGTGGAAATTTGCCTGCAACCATGTTATAATACGCTTGAATCCAGCAAAAATCAAGAGGAGGTCAGGTTTGGCAATGAAAAGAAGAATCGGTATTCTGACCAGCGGCGGTGACTGCCCCGGCTTGAACGCAGCAATCCGCGGCGTGACCCGCGCGGCGTATGAATTGTTTGACGCGGAGATTGTCGGCATCCACGACGGCTATCGGGGTCTCATCACGGGCGACTATCAGGAGATGAAGCGCAGCCAGTTCTCCGGCATCCTGACCCTTGGCGGCACGATTCTTGGCACGGCGCGCACGCCCTTCCGCGATATGCGCAAGATTGGCGAAGACAACGTGGACAAGGTTGCTGCCATGAAAAAGACCTACAAGGATTTGAAACTTGACTGCCTTGTCACCCTCGGCGGCAATGGCACGCACAAGACGGCGAACCTCCTTTCCAAGGAAGGGCTGAACGTCATCGGTCTGCCCAAAACGATTGACAACGACCTCTATGGCACGGACTTCACGTTTGGCTTCCACACAGCGATGGACATTGCGACGGAGGTCATCGACCGCATCCACACCACGGCGGCGTCGCACGGGCGCTGCATGGTGGTGGAAATCATGGGCAACAAGGCGGGCTGGCTGACGCTGTATTCCGGCGTGGCGGGCGGCGCGGATGCCATCCTGATTCCCGAAATCCCCTATAAAATTGAAAAGGTTGCCAAGGTCGTCGAGAGCCGCGCCAAGAGCAACAAGGGCTTCACGATTATCGCCGTGGCGGAGGGCGCAATGACCCCCGAAGAAGCGAAGATGGGCAAGAAGGAACGCGAAGCCAAGCGCGCGGCGGAACATTTCTCCTCCAGCGCGTATGTAGCGCAGCAGCTCCGCGACCTCGTGGGCGTGGAAGCGCGCGCGGTTGTGCCGGGTCACATCCAGCGCGGCGGCAGCCCGAACGCCTACGACCGCGTGCTGTCCACGCAGTTTGGCGTGCACGCGGCGGAACTTATCCGCGACGGCGTGTACGGCGTAACCGTGGCGCTGAAGGGCAACGAAATCACCCACAACAAGCTCTCCGACATTGCCGGCGTGCCGAAGCTGGTTCCGCCGGACAACACGATGATTACGACTGCCCGGAATATCGGCATCTCGTTCGGTGACTAATCATACTGCTTTATCTGGAAATAGTATAATTGCGCAAGAGGCTGCGGAAGGACAAACCGTTCTTTCACAGCCCTTTTTCATGTACGAAAAGCAAAACGGAAAACGAAGTTGACAAATTCCTGTAATGTTGTATAATGGAAACAAAAAAAGATGCTGACAAGCACGAAAAATGGTGAATTACACGCCGTCAGCAGAAATTCGTAATTTCAAAGGGAGGCAGTCTATGCGCTTTTTTCACCTGTCCGACCTCCATCTGGGCATCAAGCTCTACGAGCATGACCTGCTGAAAGATCAGAAGGCCATTCTTGATGAAATCGTCGCGATGACCCGGCAGTATCAGCCCGACGCCGTTGTTTTCGCGGGGGATATTTACGATCGTTCCGTGCCGCCTGTCGAAGCGGTTGCGCTGTTTGACGACTTCATGACGCAGCTCCGCGCGGCGCTCCCGAACGGCGAAATCATGCTGATTTCCGGCAACCACGACAGCGCGCAGCGGCTCGATGTCTTCCGCAGCGAACTGTCTGATCGCGGCATCCACATGATTGGCAATCCGCCCATGCAGAAGGGCGAAACCATCGAGCGCGTCACCCTGACGGACGATTTCGGTGCGGTGAATTTCTACCTGCTGCCGTTCGTGCGGCCGGGCATGGTGCGCCTTGTGACCGGGACGAAGGAGAACGGCGACAATTTGAGCTATCCCGAAGCATTTTCGCGTCTGCTGGCGCTGTCGCCGCTGAACCCCGACGAGCGGAACGTGCTGGTCAGCCATCAGTTCTTCCTGCCCGATGGCGGCGACGCGGAGAACATCGAGCGCGCGGAGAACGAGGTGAAGCAGGTCGGCAATTTGGATGCAATTCCCGCGTCGCTGATTGCGAATTTTGACTATGCTGCGCTGGGGCACATCCACAAGCCGATGAAAGTCGGCAGTGAAACGCTGCGTTACTGCGGCACGCCGATGCCCTACTCCCTCAGCGAGGAAAATCAGCAGAAGGGCATCTTGATGGTGGAAATGGGCGCGAAAGGCGACGTGCAGACGACGGTTTTGCCGCTGCACCCCGTCCATCAGGTGCGGAAGCTGCGCGCGACGCGGGAAGCGCTGCTGTCCGGCGCGAGCGAGGATTTCGTGTCCATCTGCGTGATAGGCGCGGAGGCGACGGAGATGGTGGGTCTGCGCGAACTGCTGCGGGAGAGGTACCCGAATCTGCTGGAGCTTCGGCGCGAGGAAAAGGAAACGGTGGAGCTGGCAGCTCTGCAGGAACGCACGGAAACGCTCTCCCCCTACGAGCTGTGTCTGCAATTTGCGGGTGAGCGGCTGAACGCCGAGGAAAAGGCGCTGCTGACGGAGGTCATGAACGCCATGAAGGAGGAAAACGCATGAAACCGATTCTTTTGACGATGCAGGCCTTTGGCTCTTACGGCGAAAAAACGGAGATTGACTTCCAAAAGGGCGGCGATTTTTTCCTCATCAGCGGCGACACGGGGTCGGGCAAATCCACCATTTTCGATGCAATGATGTTCGCGCTCTACGGCGAAGTGAGCACAAACGGCAGCGGCAAGGAAAACGAGCTGCTGAGCCAGTTTGTGGACGTGCGGAATGACAAGCCGCTTGTGTCGCTTGTCTTTACGGCGCATCAGCATGGGCAGGAGGAAACGTACAAGATTACGCGCACGCCACGGCACACGCGCCCTGCCAAGCGCCAAGGCGCAAAGCCGCAGGAAGAGGGCGAAACGGCGGAACTGCTGATGCCGGACGGGTCACAGTATCCGGGCAAGCTGTCGGACACAAACCGGAAAATCGAAGAGCTTGTGGGCTTGACGGCAGACCAGTTCCGCAAAGTGGTGATGATTGCGCAGGGCGAATTTATGGATTTCCTGCGCGCAGGCAGCAAGGAAAAGACGGCACTGCTGCGCGATTTGCTGAAAACGAGATATTATGATGACTTGACGGGAAAACTGAAAGAGCTGGCGCGAGAAAAGAATAAAGCGGCACAGACCCAGCGGGCGAAGCTGTCATTGATTGCGGGAAATGCGGTGACGGAAGGACTGCCGGAGGAAGATGCGCAGGCGTTGGAAGCGGCGAAAGGCACGGTCGTCACTGGCGCAGAAAAATTGCAGCCCGAACAGGTGGATGCGCTGGTGGAGGTGCTGTCCGCCGTGTGTGCGCGCTTGCAGCTGCAGCAGGGCGACTTGGCGCAGCGGCAGACGGCGGCGCAGAAAGACCGCGACGAGTGCATGAAGCGAATCGAAGCCGCACAGCCGCTGATGCAGCGTTTTAAGGAACTGGAGGATGCGGAAAAGACACTGCAAGAATGCACGGCACAGGCGGATGAAATCGAGAAAAAGCGCGGGCTGATTGGCAAAATCCGCGATGCGTGGGCAATCGAACCGAAGTATCAGCGCATGAAGGATGCGCGGGCTGCGCTGACGAATGCACAGACGGAATTGGCAGCGAAGCAACAGGAACTTCCGCGGCTGAAGCAGACGGCGGCGGATGCGGTGGCGCTTCATCAGCAGACGGAGAATGAGAAGCAGACGGCGACGGCGCTTTGCTCCGAGGTGACGACGAAAGTCGAAACGGCACTGGAAACCTTTGTTGCGCTGGAAAAGGCGGAAAAGGCGCTGCGTCAGGCGGAAGAAGCGGATGCGAAGGCGAATGCGAATGCGGAATCAGCCAAGAAAGCACTGGATGATTTCAAGAAGCAGGAAGACGCATGGCGGAAGCAGGAAGCGGAATTGCAGGGCGCAGAAGCCGCTTATGAGGTCTGCAAGCAGCAGAATCAGCAGTATCGCGACCTGAAGAAATCGCTGGAGGACTTGCACGGCAACCAGAAAGACGTGCAGGAGAAAGCAAGGCAAGCAGCGGCGGCGAAGGACGCGTATGCCAGCGCAACGCAAAAATATCAGCGGGCACAGAATGAATATGATGATTATCGCTTGGCGTTCCTGAATGCGCAGGCGGGCTTGCTGGCGCGTGAACTTGCGCCCGGAAAGCCTTGCCCGGTCTGCGGCGCACTGGAGCATCCCGCGCAGTGCCAGCTGACGCAGGAAAATCAGCAGCTGAACCGCGAGCAGCTGGAGCGGCGGCGTAAGGCGGCGGATGACGTGGCGAAAGCGCAGGAAGAGAAAGCAAAAGAATCGGAATCGGCGCAGGTCAAGCTGACAGAGCGGCAAAAAGCCGCTGAAGAAGCGGAAAAGAAGCTGGTAGAGAACGCGACGAACATCCGCGAAAATGTGCCGATGGCGACGGCGGCGGATGTGGAAGCGATGCTGCAAGCGTGGCTGCCGGAACTGCAAAGCGCGTCGAAGTCGGTTCAGGCGAAGGTGAAGGCACTGGACGACGTGCGGAAAAATCTCGAAGGGGCGAAGGCAGAGCGCGACAAGCTGGAAAAGGCAGCATCCGACGCGCAGGAGACGGCAAAATCCACCGCAGTGAAAAAGGCTGAAGCAGAAAAAACGTGGAATCTGCATCAGGAAGAACTGTCCAGCAACGCATACCGCACGCGCGAGGACGCGGTGGCACAGCGCACACAGGCGCAGGAAGCAAAGCAAAAGGCGGAAGCGGCGGCAAGTCAGGCTGCGGAAAAAGAACGTCAGGCGCAGAAAGCGGAAACGGACTGCGAAACGCAGATTCGGCGGCTGAACGAGGAGATGCCGCAGAAACAGGCGAATGCGGAAGAATTTAACCAGCAGTATCAGCAGACGATGGCGGAAAAGTCGCTGGATGAAACGCAGTGGCAGGCACTGACGGCGAACTATGATGCAGAAGAGCCTGATCGCTTGCAGAAGGAAGTCAGCGACTTTGACCAGAGGAAATCCAAGGCAGAGGGGCAGTGTGCGACGGCGCAGAACGCTATTGCCAGGCGGGAAAAGCCGAACATGGAGCAGCTGAATGCGGCATCCGCGGCGGCAGAATCGGCGCTTAAGGAAGTATCGGATGCGCTGGAAGCCGCGAAACACCTGCATTCGGACAATGCAAAGGTGCTGAAAGACCTGCGCGAGGGACGCGAACCGCTGGCGGAGGCGTGCAAGGCAGCGAACACCGCGCAGCACCTTTCGGACGTGATGGCGGGCACCGAAAGCGGCAACCGGATGAATCTGGAGACGTTCGTGCAGCGCAGCTATATGGAAAAAATTCTGTGCGACGCGAACCGGCGCTTCCGCGATATGTCGAACGGGCAGTTTGAATTGAAGCTAATTAACGTTGAGGACGCGGGCGAGGGCAAAAACAAGGGGTTGGACTTGGAGGTGCTTTCCATTGTGACGGACAAGACGCGCTCCGTCAACACGCTGTCCGGCGGCGAGTCGTTTATGGCGGCGCTGTCGCTGGCGCTCGGTATGGCTGACCAGATTCAGGCGGCGACGGCGGCGATTCATCTGGATGTGATGTTCATCGACGAGGGCTTTGGTTCGCTGAGCGACAACGCGCGCAACGAGGCAGTCAATATATTGAAGGAAATGGCGGGCAAGCAGCGGCAGATTGGCATCATTTCGCACGTTTCGGAACTGAAGGACGAGATTGAAAATCAGCTGATTGTGAAAAAGGACGACCGCGGCAGCCACATTTCTTGGCGATAATGAGCGGATCGGGCATCCGTGGCAGAGAAAGGCTGCGGATGCCCCTGCTCTTTTGACGGACAAAAGGCAAATGATGGACGGAAAAGGTTCGCCCAGAAGCGACGAACAATGGACTGCTAAATCAGTCATATTCGTTCGTCTTTCTAAAAAGTCTTGAAAAAAGCCCAAAAACAAAAGAAAAAAGGGTTGACGCAGGGCTGAAATTGTGTTAAGATAACAAAGCTGGTTGCGCGAGCCGCCTCAAAGCCGCTTGCGAGACTGGTACGAACCTTGAAAACGATACAGAACAAAAACAACGCAAA
>ERZ773158.3102-NODE-3102-length-10924-cov-16.464256_pt1 | contig 10924 bp, 6 predicted proteins | sample MGYA00511918_ERZ773158 | MGnify/ENA primary metagenome ERZ773158 (study PRJEB29015, sample SAMEA2737876) | human gut metagenome | biome: human gut; feature: human-associated habitat; material: faeces | place: China | collected 2012 ... | reverse complement strand
CCCGAATCGAGCTATTCAGGGCAGCTTTTAATTTTTCCGTATAATCCGTGACATTTTCCAGTCCGTCTGCGGAATCCTCTCCGGCTTCTACCATCGGACAGATTACATAGACCTGATGCCCTGCCTCCACCTGCGCTTCGAGAAAGGCATAGGCTTTTTTGCGGAAGGACGGATCTACGACGCAGTTTTTAATCGGCAGACGGTTTTTTGGCATCTCGTCCAGCACAGACACTTCCAGATCGCCATATAATACGATCGCCAGCGTCCGCGGAATCGGTGTCGCGCTCATGACGAGCACATGTACGCCCTCCCCTTTATTTGCCAGGCATTCTCTCTGCCTTACGCCAAACCGGTGCTGTTCATCTGTCACTACCAATGCAAGATCGCGATACTCCACTTTGTCCTGAATCAGTGCATGTGTCCCGATAATCACGTCCGCATCCCCGGATTTGATCCGTGCATACGCCTCTTTTTTCTGTTTCGACGTCATGGAACCGGTCAGCAGGATCGGTTTTGTACACAGTCCGTACTTCTCCGTCATCTCTGTCAGTGCTTCAAAGTGCTGTACCGCCAGCACTTCTGTCGGTGCCATCAAGCACCCCTGCCTGCTGTTTGCACTGCACACCAAAAGCGCCAGAAAAGCAAGAATCGTTTTACCGCTTCCCACGTCCCCCTGAACCAGTCGGTTCATCGCCATATGTCCTGTCAGGTCTGCTTCGATCTGCTTCCAAACCCTCTGCTGGGCTCCGGTCAGCTGATACGGAAGCGCTGCAATCAGGCGGTCCGTATCCTGAAGCTGTTCGGCAAGGATGTGGATTATGTTTCCACCACCGTCGGCCCCGAGCAGGAGTACTTCCTCATTAAGAAGGAGGACTACGAAGCCCGTCAGGACCTGATCCTCACCGGCCGCACCCTGTTCGGTGCCCCGTCTGCCAAAGGTCAGGAGCTGGAAGAACACTACTTCGGCGTCATCCGCCCCGAGGTGTCCGCGTTCATGAAGGAACTGGACGAGGAGCTGTGGAAGCTGGGCGTGCCCGCCAAGACCAAGCACAACGAAGTGGCTCCCTGCCAGCATGAGCTGGCTCCCATCTTTGACACCACCAACGTTGCCATCGACCACAACCTGCTGACCATGGAGATGATGAAGAAGATCGCTCCCAAGTACGGTCTGGTCTGCCTGCAGCACGAGAAGCCCTTTGAGGGTGTGAACGGCAGCGGCAAGCACAACAACTGGTCGCTGTCCACCACCGAGGAGAACCTGCTGGACCCGGGCGACACGCCCATGGAGAACCTGCAGTTCCTGGTGTTCCTTGCCGCCGTCATCAAGGCTGTGGACGAGTACGCCGACCTGCTGCGCACCTCTGTAGCCACCCCGGGCAATGATCACCGTCTGGGTGCCAACGAGGCTCCCCCGGCCATCATCTCGATCTTTGTGGGCGAGGAGCTGGAGGCTGTTATCGATGCCATTGCATCTGATTCGCCTTATGCCGGCCCCGTGAAGATGAAGATGGATCTGGGCGTGGACGTGCTGCCTAAGTTCAGCAAGGACACCACCGACCGCAACCGCACCTCTCCCTTCGCCTTCACCGGCAACAAGTTCGAGTTCCGTATGCCCGGCTCTGCTCAGAACCTGAGCGACTGCGACACCATCCTGAACACTGCTGTTGCCAAGGAGCTGAAGGGCTACGCTGACGAGCTGGAGGGCGCTGAGGACTTTACCAGCGCTGCCATTGCTCTGGTCAAGCGCACCATCCGTGACCACCGCCGTGTCATCTTCAACGGCAACGGCTACACCGCCGAGTGGGAAGAGGAAGCAGCACGCCGCGGCCTGCCCAACAAGAAGAACACGCCCGCTGCTCTGCCCGCACTGATCGATCCGAAGAACATCCAGCTGATGGAGGATTTCGGTGTTCTGACCAAGGTAGAGATGCACAGCCGTTACGAGGTCGAGATGGAGCACTACTCCAAGATCATCAACATCGAGGCTCTGACCATGCTGGAGATGGCCCGCAAGCAGCTGCTGCCCGCCATCAACGCCTACATGAGCGAGGTTGCCAATACCGCCGCCTCCAAGCTGGCTGTCAGCGAGCACATCAGCGTGCGCAGCGAGACCAAGACTTTGGAAAAGCTTTCTTCTGACGCCGATGCCATGAGCGATGCCATCGACACCCTGCAGGATGCCGTGAATGCCGCCAAGGCACTGCCCACCGAGAGCGAGAAGGCCGTTGCCTTCCACGATAACGTTCTCCCGGTGATGGATGCCCTGCGTGCCGCTGCCGACGATGCCGAGACTATCTGCGGCGAGGATTACTGGCCTCTGCCCAGCTACAGCAAGATGCTTTACTACGTCTGATAATCTCCTGACAGCGTAAAAAAATAAGCATCCGCCGGCTGCCGGATCAATTAGCCATTCTCCTTTTCCTATTTCTTACACCAGCCCAAAGACCTGCTCCCTTTTTGAGGGCAGGCCTTTGGGCGTTTTATTTGAAATGCAGTTTTTGTAAGGGGGTTATTTATGAGCTATTCCACCCAACAGGATATTCTGGATTTCGTGGAGGACAACAACGTCAAATTTGTGCGCTTTGCCTTCTGTGATATTTTTGGCACCCAGAAGAACATTGCCGTGCTGGCTAGCAATCTGTCCAAGGCGCTGGAAGAGGGCGTGTGCTTTGACGGCAGTTCCATTGCGGGCTTTATGCACGTTGAGGAAAGCGACCTTGTACTGCGGCCGGATCTTTCCACCGTGACCATCCTGCCGTGGCGTCCCACCGAGGGCCGAGTGATGCAGTTCTTCTGCGATGTGGAAAAGCCGGACGGCGCAGCCTTTAGCGGCAACTGCCGTGGCTTTTTGCGGGATGTGAACCGCAAATTCAAAAAGCTGGGGCTTACCTGCAACGTGGGTACCGAGTGCGAGTTTTATCTGTTTGAAAAGGACGACCGTGGCCACCCTACCTGCATTCCCATTGACTTCGGCGGATATTTTGACGTTGCGCCGCTGGATGCGGGTGAAAATCTGCGCCGGGATATCTGCCTGACCATGGAGCAGATGGGTATGGCACCCCAGCACAGCCACCACGAAAGCGGCAACGGCCAGAACGAGATCGACTGCCGCTACGCTGGGCCGCTGAAAACCGCCGACAACGTGATGACCTTTAAGCAGATCGTCCGTGCCATTGCCATGCGCAATGGTCTGCACGCCAGCTTTCTGCCCAAACCCCTGCCCCAGCAGGCCGGCAGCGGGCTGCACATCAACCTCTCGCTTTACATGGACGGCAAAAACCTGTTTGAGGGCGATATTGCCCCGGACAGCGTAGCAGGCAGCTTTATGGCCGGTGTGCTGGCCCACAGCCGAGAACTGACCGCGTTCACCAATCCCCTGCCCAACAGCTACCAGCGCTTTGGCTGTGACGAAGCGCCCCGCTATGTGAGCTGGAGCCGTCAGAACCGCAGCCAGCTGGTGCGCATTCCCATGGTCAAGGGCGACAACTGCCGCATGGAGCTGCGCAGCCCGGACCCCGCCTGTAATCCGTATCTGGCCATTGGCCTGATCCTTGCCGCCGGATTGGACGGCATTGAGCAGCACATGGTCTTGCAGCCGCCGGTGAACCGCAACCTGTTCGATGCCGCCGAAGCCAAGGGACTGGGGCTTGAGACCCTGCCCGCCACCCTTGAGGAGGCGGTGCAGGTGGCCGAGGAGAGCGAGTTCTTGCGCCGGGTGCTGCCAGAGGGGCTTTCTAAACGCTATTTCTCGGAGGAGCTCAAGCGCTGCGCCGCACTGCGGAGTGCGCCTGACCGGGCCGAGCACGAGCGCGTCTACTATTTTAACGCCATCTGATCCCTGCCAGCGCAGGAGAAAGGAGTGCGGAATGGGACGCGCACTGATCGTAAGCGCCGGTGCCAACTCCAACGAATATATTGCCGCGCGGCTGTCCGAGATGGGTTACAGCCGCCCGGTGATCATTCCCAGCGGAGCCGAGGCACGGCGCAGAATGTCGGAATCTGATTTTGAGTTGATCGTGGTCAACGCTCCCCTGCCCGATGAGTTCGGGCACGAATTGTGCATCACCGCTGTGGAGCAGACTGATGCCGGTGTGGTCTTTCTGGTAAAGGCCGCACAGGCTGAGCAATTGCTTGCCCCCCTGAACGAGCAGGGGGTGCTGCTGCTGAGCAAACCCTTCACCACCCCGTTGTTTTTGCAGGCCATGCACATGGCGGCTGCCAGCAACCACCGCTTGCAGCGTCTGCGGCAGGAGAACGCCCGCCTGCAGGACAAGATCGGGCAGCTGCGGCTGGTCAGCCGGGCAAAGTGCTGTCTGGTAGAGCACGCCCACATGACCGAGGCCGAAGCGCACCGCTACCTTGAAAAACAGGCTATGGACACCCGCCGCGACCGCGCCGAGGTGGCGCAGGAGGTGCTGGAGGAATACGCTGACAGAAGCGAATAAAAAGCAGGGCTTCGCCCCGCACCCGCAGGGAAAGGGGTGCGCCGGGAGCGTGCCTTTTATGGGAAAGTTTTATTCTACAACAAAGGAAGGTATATTTTTATGGCAAAATTTATTTTTGTGACCGGCGGCGTGGTCTCCGGTCTGGGCAAGGGCATTACCGCTGCATCTCTGGGTCGGCTTTTGAAGTGCCGCGGCCTAAAGGTGGCCAGCCAGAAGCTGGACCCCTATGTGAACGTGGACCCGGGCACCATGAGCCCGCTGCAGCACGGCGAGGTGTTCGTGACCGATGACGGCACCGAGACCGATCTGGATCTGGGACACTACGAGCGCTTCATTGACGAAAATCTGAACAAGTACTCCAACCTGACCACCGGCAAGGTGTACTGGAACGTGCTGAACAAGGAGCGTCAGGGCGCTTATCTGGGACAGACGGTGCAGATTATCCCTCACATCACCAACGAGATCAAGAGCTACATTTATAATCTGGCCTCCTCTACCGAAGCCGATGTGGTCATTACCGAGATCGGCGGCACCACCGGCGATATCGAGAGCCAGCCCTTCCTGGAGGCCATCCGTCAGGTAGGTCTGGAGCAGGGACGGGAGAACTGCTGCTACATCCATGTGGTGCTGGTGCCCTACATCTCCGGCTCGGACGAATACAAATCCAAGCCCGCGCAGCACTCGGTCAAGGAGCTGCAGGGCATGGGCGTAAGCCCCGACATCATCATTCTGCGCGCAGACGGCAGCGTGGGCAGCGATATCCGCCGCAAGATCAGCACCTTCTGCAATGTCAAGCCCGAGTGCGTCATTGAGAACCTGACCATGCCGAGCCTGTACCAGTGCCCGCTGATGCTGCACACCAACGGTCTGGACGATGTTGTGGTGCATCAGCTGCACTTGGATGTTCCCCCTGCCGACCTGACCGAGTGGAAGCAGGTGGTCTCCCGCATTGCCACCCGCAGCAAGACCTGCACCATTGCACTGGTGGGCAAGTATGTCAAGCTGCACGACGCATATCTCTCGGTGATGGAAAGCCTATATCATGCCGGGTTTGAGAATGACAGTCAGGTGGAAATCCGCTGGGTGGAAAGCGAGGATCTGACCGATCAGGCCGCCTGCAAAGAAGCCTTTGCGGATGTGGACGGCATCATCGTGCCCGGCGGCTTTGGCGACCGCGGCATTGAGGGTATGATCCAGGCAGCCCAGTACGCCCGCGAGAACCGTGTTCCCTGCTTTGGCATCTGCCTTGGTATGCAAATCATGGTCATTGAATTTGCCCGCAATGTGCTGGGCTACAAGGACGCTAATTCCAGCGAGTTCACCCCGGACGGTGCCCACAACGTCATCTCCCTGATGCCGGACCAGCAGGGCAATATCCCCAAGGGCGGCACCATGCGTCTGGGCAAGTACCCCTGCACGGTGGCGCCCGGCACCAAGATGGCCGAGTGCTACGGCGAGAGCGAGATCTGGGAGCGCCACCGCCACCGCTATGAGTTCAACAACGACTTCCGGCAGGAGATGCAGGACGCCGGGCTGGTCATCTCCGGCACTAGCCCGGACGGCCATCTGGTGGAGACTGTGGAGCTGCCCGGCCGCGACTTCCATCTGGGTGCACAGTTCCACCCGGAGTTCAAGAGCCGTCCCAACCGCGCACATCCCCTGTTCAAGGGCTTTATCGCCGCTGCGCTGCGCTACCGCGCTGCCGCCCAGCGGGATATGCTGCATCTGTAATAGCATAATATAACGGCAAGGCCGCAGCACAAAATACCGTGCTGCGGCCTTGCTTTATGTAAGACGATTTTAAATGCCTTCCGCGCCGTCCTGTCTGGCGTGGTTTGCCTGCTTATTCTCGTACATCCGCTGGTCGGCGATGCAACGCACCTGCTGCACGTCCACGCTTTCGGCGGGGTACAGGGCGTAGCCGCAGCTGGCACCCACGCTCACGGTATTGCCGTCAATCTCGTAGGGCACAGCGACCATCTCACAGATCAGGTTCATCTTGCTGGCGCAGGCCTCCGACTCCATCGGGCCGAGCAGCAGCAGCGCGAACTCGTCACCGCCCAGACGGAAGGCGTAGTCCCGGCTGCGGATGCAGCCCTGAAGCCGCTGGGAAACGCCCTTCAGCAGCTTATCGCCCACATCATGGCCGTAGGTATCGTTGACCGGCTTGAAGCGATCCAAGTCCATATAAAATAGCGCAAAAGGCTGGCTGTGCTGCTCCAGCACCGTCAGTACCCGGTCGAAGTAGCGCTTGTTCAGCAGACCGGTCAGGCCATCGGTGTTGGCAAGGCTTTGCAGCAGGTGCTGCTTGCCCATATCCTGCACGATCATCATCACACGGGTCAGGCGATTTTCCTTCCACGCCATGGGAACGACCGTCATCATGAAAAACGCGCTTTTATCGCGGGCGGCATATTCCAGCTTGAGGGAGTCGTTGTCCGTTTTGATGAGCCTGCGCAGGTTTTCCGGGGCCAGCATCTGGGGGATCTTGGCGTTTTCGCTGTCGGTCAGAACTACATACTTGCGCGATATTTGCTCCAGCATCTGCTGGTAAGAGCCCTCCGGTTGGTACAGCGGCTCTCCGCGCCGCTCGTGATACTGGTAGCGGTCGCGGTCCAGATCGCACACTGCAAAACGCTCCACAACGCGTGCCATGCCCGCAAACATCATATCGCTCTTTTCCCGGCGGCGCTCCAGCTCCCGGCGGCGGTTGCGCTCTGCGTCACGCTGGATCTTTATCACGCCTGCCATGATCAGAAGCCCCAGCAGTGCAATGACCAGAATGGTAGCCACCTGCACCCGGCGCATCCCGGCATCCACCACCCCGGTGGGCACGATACCGATGATGCTCCAATCCATGAGCCCCAGCGGCTGATAGATCAGATAATATTTCTGCCGGTTCAACGTGTACAGCACGCAGCCCTCGCCGCCCTGCGGCAGGGTCTGCACCATGGTGTCAAAGTAAGGCTGATCCACGCTGGCGTTCTGCTGTAAGTAATCAAACAGGTTGGTCATCTGCTCGGTGATCTCGGTCTTTGTCTCGGTGGAAAGCACCACATCGCCGTTTGAGCGCACGATATAGCAATCGCTCTGTCCCTCATAGACCATGCTGCCCAGCAGCTTTTCCAGCACGGCGTTGTCGTAGCTGACCACCAGCGCCGTATAGGTAGTGCCGTCCAACTGCAGCGGCTGCTCCATTGGGATGGCAAACAGGATCTTGCGGATGCCCTGACTGGAGATATAGCTGGAGATCACTGGCTTGTTTTCGGTATACAGCTTTTCAAAAGTCGCCTTCATGTACTCTGCTGTGCCCTGCCGCCCGGCGGTGGTCCAGAACTCGCACTGCTCGTTGAACAGATAAAAATCCGTATATTGCCAGGTAGCCTTTTGGGCGATATACTCCTGCCACTGCCCCTCCTGCTCTCCCAGCTCCGCAAGGGTGCCCAGGTAGCTGTCCCAGTCGTTCAGGATGTTCCAGTTGCGTTGCGCAAACATGGTAAAGGTCTTGGCAGACTGCCCATAGGTGGAAAGCAGGTTTGCCGTGCTTTCCTGATAGATCTGCTTCTGGGTATAGGCACTGTAAGCAAGGATGCCGACCAGCAGCGCCAGCAGCATCCCTGCTATGAGCAGTATATTTTTTCGTTTGTTCTTCATAAGGTCAATTTCCCCCGACTGCCCCGCAGCCAAACCCCTTCACAATACGTTCTTCCAAAGGCTTTATGCCAAAGCATCGTGCACAGCTTTTTGCAAAAAGTGTACAACCGCTGCGTGTCAGCGCCCGTATAAACCGACACTATCCCTAATAACATTATACCATTCCGCAAAAAAGCCTGTCAACACATCCATGGGGCGATTCGTGTCATTTCAAAGGCGATTCACGCAGAGTTGCCCTGTAAAGCTTGCAGACTTTTTGCAGACTTTCGGATAGCAAGTAAGTGCAAATATCGGTTAGTATTCGATAGTATTTGACAAGCCGCAAATACAAAAAACCGCATGAACACCGGATTTTCCAGTATTCATGCGGTTTTTCACGTTATGCAGAAGAAGGGACTTGAACCCTCACTCACTAGGAACTGGTGCCTAAAACCAGCGTGTCTGCCATTCCACCACTTCTGCTCATAGAAAAAAGGCAAGTCAAAAACCGACTTGCCTTCTGGTGCGAGGGAGGGGACTCGAACCCCCAAGGATAAACCACACGCACCTCAAACGTGCGCGTCTGCCAGTTCCGCCACCCTCGCATACCGTATTGTTTTCGCAGCCCTGAAATCTCTGAGGTGAAAGACCGTGATGCGGACTGCTTGAATATATTACCACGTTCCCGGCAGATAGTCAAGCGCTTTTTCTCTTTTTAAATGAAATTTTCGGGCCGTCATTTCTCTTAAGAATATGTTGGTTGAAATGCATGGATGGGTGTGATATTATAAAACTAACTATCTCTGCTCAGTTGTTTTGGCGGCAGGGAAGAAGATGATAAGGATACGGCGGAAATGCATTTCTGCGCAGGGTGCAGACCGACCGTTTTTTTGAAAGGAATTTGAGTGGACGCAGGAATGAACGAGAAAAAAGAAAATGCTATTGTAAACGGTTTTTTCTGGCGCTTTGCAGAGCGGTGCGGTGTGCAGCTGATCTCAGCGGTGGTGTCCATCCTTCTGGCGCGCATCCTTACACCCGATGATTACGGCAAGGTGGCACTGGTGACGGTGTTCAACAATATCATGTATGTCCTGCTGGACTGCGGCATTGGCACCGCGCTGGTGCAGAAGAAGGAAGTGGACGAGTTGGATTACTCGTCGGCGTTCTTTTTCAGCATTGTGATCAGCTTTGTGCTGTATGGGGGAATGTTCGTGGCGGCGCCGTATCTGGCTGCTTTCTACAATGACCCCAGCATGACCCCGATCTTTCGCGGCATCAGCCTGACAGTGGCAGTCTGCGGCATCAAAACGATCCAGCAGGCGCATGTGACCCGGAACATGAAGTTCCAGTATTTTTTCTATTCCGCCTTTGCGGGCGCGATCGTATCCACGGTCCTGGGCCTGGGCCTTGCCTATATGGGCTTTGGAGTCTGGGCGCTGGTGGTGCAGCAGGTATCCAATATCACGGTGGACACGCTGGTGCTGTGGAAGCTGTCCTCCTGGCGGCCTAAGATGGAGTTTTCGTGGCAGCACCTGAAAGGGCTGCTCTCTTATGGCTGGAAGCTGCTGGCCTCGTCGCTGAGCAGCGTCATCTACAACAACCTGCGCAGCCTGATCATCGGCAAGATGTACACCTCGGCGGATCTGGCGTATTACAATCAGGGCGATAACCTGACTTATAATATCGCGTCAAGCGTGGATACTTCCATTGAGAGCGTTTTGTTCCCGGTCATGTCCTCACTGCAGGATGACCGTGCGCAGGTCAAGAACATGACCCGCCGCTCCATCAAGACCTGTACCTATATTATTGCGCCGGTGATGATGAGCACTGCGTTCTGTGCCGAACCGCTGGTGCGCCTGATCCTCACCGAGAAGTGGCTGCCCTGTGTGCTGTTCCTCAGGGTGTTCTGTCTGGGGTATGTGTGCTGGCCGATCATCACGGCAAACCTGAATGCAGCCAAGGCGGTGGGCCGCAGCGATCTTTACCTGAAATGTCAGCTTTTGAACGAAGGGGTGTGCATCCTTCTTCTGCTGGCAACATTCCGTGTCAGCGTCGAGGCCATTGCATATGGTATGCTGATCACGAATGTTGTGACCCAGATCCTGGATGCACAGCTCAACAAAAAGCTGATCGGCTATGGCTATCTGGAACAGATGCGTGATATCCTGCCGACCCTGCTGCTGGCAGCGGGCGCGGGCCTGTGCATGTATCTGGTCATTTTCCTGCACCTGCCGGATCTGCTGACGGTGATCATTCAGGTGGTGGTTGGTCTGGGCATTTATCTGACAGGCTCTGCCATTCTGGAATTGGACACCTTTGAATATTTCAAGGATGTGCTGGCTCCGTCCATCCGGCAGAAGCTGAAACGCTGAAACCGGCATTTGGAATCGTGTAAAAATCCGTCGGGCGGGTGATGTCCGACGGATTTTTGTTCTTTTTGTCTAAAGTATACAAGAAGAAACATTAAAAACCGGCAAAGCGACCATTGAAAAAACGCAACTGATATACTAGAATATAAGTACAAGAGCGCGGCACACGGCTGCGCGGAAAATGCAAAGCAGAAAATATAAAACAGGAGGATTTTCCTATGCCTATGAAAATGGGTTGGCGCTGGTATGGCGAGGGCAACGATCCCATCAGCCTGAGCGACATCAAGCAGATCCCCGGCGTGACCAGCATCGTCTGGGCGTTGCACGACAAGATGCCCGGCGAGATCTGGGAGATCGACGAGATCCAGAAGGTAGCCGATCAGATCCACGCCTACGGCTTCGACATGGACGTGGTCGAGTCGGTCAATGTCCACGATGACATCAAGATCGGCCTGCCCACCCGCGACAAGTACATCG
>ERZ773158.3075-NODE-3075-length-10996-cov-3.760534_pt1 | contig 10996 bp, 6 predicted proteins | sample MGYA00511918_ERZ773158 | MGnify/ENA primary metagenome ERZ773158 (study PRJEB29015, sample SAMEA2737876) | human gut metagenome | biome: human gut; feature: human-associated habitat; material: faeces | place: China | collected 2012 ... | reverse complement strand
GCTCGGATCGTCCTCTTCCGTCCTGCCGCAGACCGCACATTTATGCCTTGTCACTTTTGCCCGTCCGGCATTTGATTTTCGCTCAAACTGCGCCCTGCGGTGCATCTGTTTCGGCGAGATGCGGCTTCTGTGCAGACGATAAAAGTATAACACAAAATTCAGTAAAGATGCTATGATTGCAAATCTGGTGAACACACCGCCGACGATCACGTAGTACAGCATTAAGACTGCATCCAGAATTCCCATCCATTTCATCTTCACAGGGATCACGAACATCAAAAGCACCTGCATATCCGGATAGGTGGCTGCAAACGCGAGGAAGATCGACAGATTAATATAATATGTGCTGAAAGCATAAGATCCTTTGTAAAAATATGCGGATGCAATTTCCGTAGGCAGACTGCCATACATCAGATACACCACCCCCATACACAAAAAGCTTCCAATTATGGTGAACAGCATGCCCGAGAAAATATACACATTATAACGGTAGGTCCCCCAGGTGCGCTCCAGCGTAGTACCAAGACTGTAATAGAAAAACAACATAATGATCGTGAAAATGCCCAGACTTTCCGGAGGTACAATGACCCAGGTCACCAGTCTCCAGATCTGTCCGTGCAGGATCCGGTAAGGGTCCAGTGTCAGAAATCCCAGCAGATTATTGCCGGCTGCTTTTCCCATCAGTTCGATCACATATCCCGCCACGTAACACATGATCAGAATCAGCGTCAGGTTCGGAATGGCATATTTGCCGAATTTTTTTTCAAATTTACTCATAAAGTCGATTCTCCGTTTCTATTCATTTCTATTCGTTTCTATATTGTAACGATATGGAACGTTTTCCAATAGTTACCTATTCGTTTTTTCTCTATCGAGATTGTAACATCCACAGGACAATAAGTAAACCGCACGTTCAAAAGTTTATAGAATTACTATTTATTTCATTTTTTCTTTACACAATTTTAACGACAGCGTTTTGTCTTTGTTCGTTGCAATATCGTTTTTTTTGTCGTATAATGAAAAAAGTTTTGTAAAAGAAAAGTCGCATATATTAAGAAGTAATTCTGTAACTCATCATTGACCTTCTGAATGGTTACAGCATTTTATCAGGAAGGATGTATCACATGAATTCACAGGAAAAATACGCAACACTCGGCATAGATATCGGTTCTACCACTGTCAAGATTGCGATTTTAGATGAGCACCACAATATTTTATTTTCCAATTATGAGCGTCACTTCGCCAATATCCGGGAGACTCTGTCTGCCCTTCTTAAGAAGGCTTATGACCAGCTGGGCGAATTGCAGCTGCACCCCATGATCACCGGCTCCGGCGGACTGACGCTAGCCAATCATTTAGGCGTTCCTTTTACGCAGGAGGTGGTAGCTGTGGCTACTTCCCTGCAGGAGCTGGCACCCAAGACCGACGTAGCCATTGAGTTAGGCGGTGAGGATGCGAAGATCATCTATTTCGAAGGCGGTAACGTGGAGCAGCGTATGAACGGCATCTGCGCCGGCGGTACCGGTTCCTTCATCGACCAGATGGCGACACTGCTCAAGACGGATGCAGCCGGTCTTAATGAATATGCCAAGAACTACAAATCCATCTACCCGATTGCAGCCAGATGCGGTGTATTTGCAAAGACTGATATCCAGCCTCTGATCAATGAGGGTGCTACGAAGGAGGATCTGTCCGCTTCCATTTTCCAGGCGGTTGTCAACCAGACGATCAGCGGTCTTGCCTGTGGAAAGCCGATCCGCGGCAATGTCGCATTTCTCGGCGGTCCGCTTCATTTCCTGACCGAACTGAAGCAGGCATTTATCCGCACTCTGAACCTGAAGGGAGACGAGATCATTGCACCGGAGCATTCTCATCTTTTTGCCGCATCCGGTGCTGCCATGAACGCAAAGACAGATGAATGCATGTCGTCCCTCAGCAAACTGGATGATATTTTAGCCAAAAAGATCGACATGGAATTTGAGGTTGCCCGTCTGGAGCCTCTGTTTAAGGACGAAACAGAGTATGACGATTTCTTGAAGAAACACTCTGAGAATGATGTGAAGAAGGGTGATTTTTCCTCTTATAGAGGAGATCTGTTTCTCGGTATTGATGCCGGTTCTACCACAACAAAGGTTGCCGTGATCGGCGAGGACGGAAGTCTTTTGTATTCTTTCTACAGCAACAACAACGGCAGCCCGCTCAAGACTGCGATCAAGTCCATCAAGGAGATCTACGATATGATGCCGGAAGGTGCACGTATCGTCCGCTCCTGCTCGACCGGTTACGGAGAGGCTCTTCTTAAATCCGCCCTCCTTCTCGATGAGGGTGAGGTAGAGACGGTTGCCCACTACAATGCAGCCGCCTTCTTTGAACCGGATGTCGACTGTATCCTCGATATCGGCGGACAGGACATGAAGTGTATCAAGATCAAGAACCAGTCGGTCGACAAGGTTCAGCTCAACGAAGCATGCTCCTCCGGATGCGGTTCCTTCATTGAGACCTTTGCCAAGTCGCTGAATTACGAGGTGGCTGATTTCGCAAAGATCGCTTTATTTGCAGAGAATCCGATCGACCTCGGCTCCCGCTGTACCGTATTCATGAATTCCAAAGTAAAGCAGGCACAGAAGGAGGGCGCATCTGTCGCTGATATCTCTGCCGGTCTTGCTTATTCAGTAATTAAGAATGCCTTATTAAAGGTAATCAAGCTGACTGACCCTAAGGATCTCGGCGAAAAGGTCGTTGTACAGGGTGGAACCTTCTACAATGATGCCGTACTGCGCAGCTTCGAACGCATCTCCGGTTGTAAAGCCGTACGTCCGGACATTGCCGGTATCATGGGTGCCTTCGGTGCCGCACTGATCGCCCGCAAGCATTACGAAGGACAGGAATCAACCATGCTGACCATCGACCAGATCAATGATCTGAAGTTTGAGACCTCGATGGCAAGATGTAAAGGCTGTACAAACCACTGTCTCCTGACGATCAACCGCTTTACCGGCGGACGCCAGTTTATCTCCGGAAACCGTTGCGAGCGCGGTCTCGGCAAGGAAAAGAACAAGGATCACATTCCAAACCTGTTTGAATATAAAAACAAGCGACTCTTCCAGCATTACACATCTCTGGATGAAGAGCATGCTGTCAGAGGAACCGTTGGTATTCCGCGTGTCCTGAATATGTACGAGAACTATCCGTTCTGGTTTACCTTCTTCACGGAGCTTGGTTACCGCGTTATCCTCTCTCCGGAGTCCAACCGCAAGATCTACGAGCTTGGTATCGAATCCATTCCAAGCGAGTCTGAGTGTTACCCGGCAAAACTGGCACACGGTCATGTCACATGGCTGATCCGCCAGGGTATTGATTACATTTTCTATCCTTGCATCCCTTATGAGCGTGTCGAGGTGGAGGATGCCAATAATCATTACAACTGTCCGATCGTTACCTCCTACGGAGAGAATATCAAGAACAATATCGAGGAGCTGCGTGATGATAAGATCACATACCAGAATCCATTCCTCTCTCTGGAAAGCGAAGCGATCGCAACAAAGCGTCTGGTAGAATTTTTCACAGAGGAAAACGGCATTGCTGCTGATGAGATCCGCCACGCTGCCGCTGCTGCATGGAAGGAAATGCAGGCCGTCCGCACTGAGATGGAGCAGAAAGGTGAGGAGGTATTACAGTACCTTAAGGAGACCGGCCGCCGCGGTATCGTGCTTGCCGGAAGACCATATCATACCGATCCTGAGATCAACCACGGTATTCCCGATCTGATCACCTCCTACGGCGTTGCCGTACTGACCGAGGACAGCATTTCACATCTCGGCAGGGTAGACCGGCCGACGATCGTTATGGATCAGTGGATGTATCATTCCCGTCTGTATCAGGCAGCATCCTTTGTCAGCACACAGTCTAATCTGGATCTGATCCAATTAAACTCCTTCGGCTGCGGTCTTGATGCCGTTACCACCGATCAGGTCAGTGATATCCTGACAAAGCGCAATAAGATCTATACCGTATTAAAGATCGACGAGGTCAACAACCTTGGTGCCGCACGAATCCGTATCCGTTCTCTGCTCGCCGCTGTTCGTGAGCGTGCAGCCAAGAATATCCAGCCACAGTGTAACGTTGATACCGCACACCACAGAGTGATCTTCACCGAGGAAATGCGTAAGGAGTACACGATCCTTGTGCCACAGATGTCACCGATTCACTTTGACATTCTGGAACCGGCACTCGCCTCCTGCGGTTACAAGCTCAAGATCTTACCAAGCACACCGGCTGCGGTTGATTACGGTCTGAAATACGTTAATAACGACGCCTGCTATCCATCCCTGATCGTTATCGGTCAGTTTATGGAGGCACTTTTGTCCGGCGAATATGATCTTGACAAGGTTGCCCTGATCATTACACAGACCGGTGGCGGCTGTCGTGCCACCAACTATATCGGTTTCATCCGCCGTGCCCTCGAAAAGGCAGGCATGGGACAGATCCCGGTTATCTCCATGAGTGCCGGTATCGAGAAAAACCCTGGTCTTAAGATCAATCTGCAGATGGCACACAAAGCCATTCAGGCACTGATCTACGGTGATGTATTTATGCGTGTCCTGTACAAGACGAGACCATACGAAGCTGTTCCCGGCTCCGCGAACGCCCTTCATGAGAAGTGGAAAGCGATTGCACAGCGCGCCGTCAGAAACGGCAACAAAAAGGAATTCCAGCGAAATATCCGTCAGATCATTAAAGAATTTGACGAGCTGCCATTAAAAGATATCAAGAAACCGCGCGTTGGTATTGTCGGCGAGATCCTTGTGAAGTTCCTGCCGCTTGCCAACAACTATCTGGTAGAGCTTCTGGAGGCCGAGGGTGCCGAGGCAGTCTGTCCGGATCTTCTGGATTTCTTCATGTACAGCCTGTACAATGCAAACTTCAAGGCAAAATACCTTGGCAAAAAGAAATCCTCCGCACACATCAACAACTTCCTGATCTCCTATCTGGAGCATTACCGGAAAGTTGCCAACGATGCACTGGCAGCAAGCAATCGCTTCGAGCCTACAACACGGATCAACAGGCTGGCAGAATATGCCGATCCGATCGTCAGCGGCGGTAACCAGACCGGCGAGGGCTGGTTCTTAACCGGTGAGATGCTTGAGCTGATCCATTCCGGCGTGCCAAACATCGTATGTACCCAGCCGTTTGGATGTCTTCCAAACCACGTTGTTGGTAAAGGTGTTATCAAAGAGCTGCGCCGTCAGTATCCGGAGTCCAACGTTGTGGCTGTCGACTACGATCCGGGTGCCAGCGAGGTAAACCAGCTGAACCGAATCAAGCTGATGCTCTCTACTGCTGTAAAGAACATGAAATAAAATAACGATCAATAAGATACTGCCGAAGCAGATACGTCAAATCTACGATCTGTTTCGGCAGTATTTTTATACAAAAATTTATGTAGAGAAAAACAGCGCAGGAATCAAAGCCTGCGCTGTTATCATTTGTAGTTACTTCTGATATTTATTTTTGAAAATAGTCTGCATCAAAGACCGTCTTGCTCGGATAGGAAACCGCCTCCGTCTTCTCTTTGACGATAACCCCGGCTTCCTCCTTCTGCTTCTCGATATCCCGCAGGGTATCCAGATTCAAAGCAGTTTTCTGCGCGAATCCGCCCTCTTCTTCTTCGCTGCTTTGAGTTGATCTGTTTCCCACTACCTGTTCTGTCTGCTCTGCGGATACATTCTCCTTTACCGCATTCATGGATTCTGTCTGCATACGCTTTACAAGCATTCCGCTTCGTTCCATGCGGCGGTATACCACATAGATTCCCACTGCCAGAACAATCGATACGGCAAGACCACCCTCCAGACCAAAGTCACCGCCGTTCATAAACGACCAGCCATCGGAAAAAGAGCTGTCAAACACAGAGCTTGACTTTGCTGTACCGCTGACCGATATGCCGAAGATATTGCCCTGCAGAAAATTCCATCCGCTGTGCAGTGCAGCAACCTTCCAGATACTGCCGCTTTCCACAAACAGAAGACCAAACAGCAGTCCACACAAAAAGAGATTGATATACGCCAGCACCGTGACATGCTCATTGCTCATATGCATCGCCATAAATACACCACTGCTTAGGATCACGGAATACCACACGGAATTACGGCGCGACAAAGATACCAGCAAATATCCCCGGCAGATCACTTCCTCCGCCAGTCCCTGAATCATATAACCGATCAGATAAAAAACGACGTATCCCGGTACAAGCTGCGCTGAGACACCTTCAAAATGACAGGCTCCCGTCAATACACAGATCAGATAGGCTCCGCTGATCAAAACCGCACTCCAGCCAATCCCCTTCGCATAGAACGAAGACATGTTCCGTTTCGTAAATCCCATCGACGACAATGGTCTTTTCTCAATAAACTTACAGTAGCCTGTATATAATACGATCAAAAATATCTCCGCAAACAGCATATAAACCGTCACCCATTGCGACCTGTTCTGAAGAAGACTGTTATATTGTTCAATACCTGCACTGATAGGATGTATGAGTCCATATACGAGAAGCCCTGGCACCAGTGCCATGGCTTCTACGAATATCGATATTACATAGAGAACAATAAAAATGATCATCTCTCCCAATATACTGTGGGATTTTGTCTTCTCGGCTTCCTTCATAAAAGCCGGTTTCTTAATTTCTCTCATATGTTATTTTAATTCCTTTAAGAATGTCTCGATACGATCCAATCCCTTTTCAATCTGCTCCAGTGAGATTGCATAGGACAGACGGATATGATCCGCAAATCCGAAATCCGCACATGGAACTACCGCTACATTGTATTCCTCAATAAGGATCTCTGCCATCTTGGAAGTATCCTCAATCTTCTGCCCCTTATAATCCTTACCGAGTACATCACTCACGTCAACAAATACATAGAATGCACCCATTGGCTCGATCGTGCTTACATGAGGCATCTCACAGATTCTCTTGTACATATACTGACGGCGCTTATCAAACTCTGCATGCATGGTTGCCACAGAATCCTGAGGACCGTTGAGTGCCTCAACAGCGGCTTTCTGTGCAATAGAGTTTGGATTGGAGGTCTGATGAGACTGAACGCTGCTCATCATCTTTGCAATCTCCTTGGAAGATCCTGTGTAACCGATTCTCCAGCCAGTCATTGCATAGCTCTTTGCAAGACCGCTGCAGGTGATGGTTCTGTCATAGATTTCCTTGCCAAAGGAAGCAATACTGATATGCTTCTGATCTCCGTAAACAAGATTTTCATACATCTCATCTGCGACAACATAAATGTCACTCTCTACAACCACGTCAGCGATCGCACGAAGCTCCTGCTCAGTGTAAAGCATACCGGTCGGGTTGTTTGGTGTGTTAAGTACAACAGCCTTTGTCTTGTCTGTAATTGCCTTCTTCAGATCCTCTGCCTGAAGCTTGTAGCTCTGCTCCTTTGTGGTCTTAACAATCACCGGTACACCGCCCGCAAGCTTAACGATCTCCGGATAGCTGAGCCAGAATGGTGCCGGGATAATCACCTCATCACCCGGATTGATCAGTGCTGTGAAAATATTGGTCAGAGAATGCTTTCCTCCATTGCTGATCACGATCTGATCCGGTGCATAATCAAGTCCATTGAAGGACTTAAACTTCTTAGAAACAGCTTCCTTTAACTCATTGGTTCCGGAAGCCGGTGTATACTTTGTAAATCCATCATGAATTGCCTGAATTGCAGCATCGCAGATATTCTCCGGTGTGTTAAAGTCCGGTTCACCTGCGCCAAAACCGACAACATCCTTTCCCTGCGCACGCAGTTCCTTTGCCTTTGCAGTGATCGCCAGTGTAGAAGATGGCTTCACCGCTGCTGCTTTTCTGGATAATTCTAATGACATAATAATTGCCCCTTTCCTTGGTATAACTTGGTAAAATATGAAAATCTCCTCTCAAATTTATACCACAAACTCTGGATTGCGTCAATGTATAATTGTATACAATTCACTGACCCACACTAATATTTGCTCCCTTATTATCTTCTTTTCCAAGAGCACTGCCGAATATAAACTTCTGCATCGCTTTCACATTCTTGTCCAGAGGATCCGGCAGGATCACCGACATGCTGCGGACACGGGTAATCTTGTAAGCCCCTTCCACTGGAACATTGAGTGTTTCCAGCTTTGAATTTCTGCTGCGGACTTCCACACCCTGATACAGATAATTGACAAGATCTGCCTTGTCAATATTTGTCTTGACGAGCGGCATCAGCTTTGGCACCATCGCGATCAACTCCAATGCCGATTTGTCCATGAGCTTTTTGTAAATGGCAGACATCACGGTACGATGACGCAGTGTTCTTGCGAAATCACCATATTGTCCGTCCTTCTGTACATAACGGATCCTGGCATAACCAAGTGCCTGATTACCATTCATGTGATTGACTCCGACATGAAGTGTCCTGTTCGATTTCTCAGAGATATAGTTGGTTTTATTAAGATATTCCACCTCATCCTCTGCCAGCTTGATATCAACGCCCCCAAGAGCCTCGATCACCTGCTGGAACGAATCAAAGTTTACCAGCACATATCCCTCCACATCAACGCCAAAATTCTTATGAATCGTCTTGATCAAAGTCTTCATGCCACCATTATGATATGCCGCATTGATCTTATTGTCCGAAAAGCCCGGTATCTGCACATAGGTATCACGCATGATCGAGGTCAGACGAAGTGCTCCGTCCTTCCTGTTAACGGTTGCGATCATAATGCTGTCGGTTCTTCCCCGACCGCCTCCGATCGCCTCCTCGCCGCACACAAGGATATTGATCACATCCTTAGACTGCATTACACTGTCTGCACTGTCGAGATGAATCTTATCCGGATCGATCGCTTTCAGGTTTTCAATTCCAGTATCCTCATCAAAATACTCTTCCTGTGCTTTCTCGTTATCATTGTCCTTTACATAAATCTTTCCATAATTGTAGCTAAATACACCGTAAGCAATACCTAAGATCGCCAGCAGTGCAATGACAACTCCTATCACGATCTTGCTCCAGACAGGCAGCTTTTTCTTTGGCATATCTGCTGTAAGCTCTTCTAACTCTTTATTGTCCTTTTCTTTCATATGAATCTCCATTTCGGTTCATTTTATATGTTTCCGGCAATATACAACAGGACAGAGCCTGCGCCCTGTCCCCGCAAAATCATATATCTGCAACGCTTCAGCAAAAGGTTCTAGTTCTTGAAACTGTGGATCGGTGCCGGAATACGCCCGCCACGGTTAATAAATGCACTGCAGTCAAAGGAATTGACCGGCATAACCGGTGCATAACCTAACAATCCGCCAAACTCTACGGTATCGCCTACCTTTTTGCCGATCACTGGGATCAAACGGACTGCTGTCGTCTTCTGGTTAACCATACCGATCGCCATCTCATCTGCAATGATACCGGAAATCGTTGTCGCCTTTGTATCACCCGGAATTGCGATCATATCAAGACCTACCGAGCATACACAGGTCATAGCCTCTAACTTCTCCAGCGTGAGTGCCCCGTCTACAACGGCATTGATCATACCCTGATCCTCACTGACCGGAATAAATGCGCCACTCAAGCCACCGACATAAGAGGAAGCCATAACGCCGCCCTTCTTCACCTGATCGTTTAACAGGGCAAGTGCAGCTGTTGTGCCGGGTGCACCGGCTCTCTCAAGACCCATCTCCTCGAAAATATCTGCGATACTATCTCCGATCGCCGGCGTCGGTGCCAGAGAAAGATCGATAATACCAAATGGAATATTCAGCCTTCTGGATGCTTCTCTTGCCACAAGCTGACCAACACGGGTAATCTTAAATGCTGTCTTTTTCACGGTCTCACAAAGAGAACCAAAGTCTGTGCCATGCTCGGCCTCCAGAGCCTTTCTCATAACACCCGGTCCGCTGACACCGACATTGATAATGGCATCTGCCTCTGTCACACCATGGAACGCCCCCGCCATGAACGGATTATCGTCCGGTGCATTACAAAATACAACCAGCTTGGCACAACCGATGCTGTCGTTCTCCTTCGTATATTCTGCCGCCTGCAGGATGATCTCACCCATCAGCTTAACAGCATCCATGTTAAGTCCTGTCTTTGTTGATCCAAGATTTACGGAACTGCAGACAAAATCTGTCTCTGCCAGAGCCTGTGGGATCGAACGGATCAAAAGCTCATCCGCCTCTGTCATTCCCTTGGAGACAAGTGCACTGTATCCACCGATAAAATTAATACCTAATGTCTTGGCAGCGCGGTCCAGCGTCTTTGCGATCGTCACAAAGTCCTCCGGCGTCTTGCAGGCTGCACCACCGACCAGTGCGATCGGAGTCACGGAAATTCTCTTGTTAACGATCGGGATTCCATACTCCCTCTCAATTGCCTGTCCGGTCGGAACAAGCTCCTTTGCCACTGTTGTGATACGATTATAGATCTTCTCATTTAAGGCATCCAGATCGCTGTCAATACATTCCAGAAGGCTGATTCCGATCGTAATGGTACGCACATCGAGATTTTCCTTCTCAATCATATTATTGGTCTCTAATACTTCATTTATGTTTATCATTTTGAATGATTCCTCCGTAACTTAAATTCTGTGCATCTGATCAAATATATCCTCACGCTGTGCATGAATGATACAGCCAAGCTCCGTACCGATCTTCTCAAGATCTTCCGCAAATGTATCGAAATTGATGCTGCATGCTGCGGTATCTACAATCATCATCATGTTAAAGAAACCATCGACGATCGTCTGTGAAATGTCAAGGATATTTACCTGATTGTCTGCAAGATATGTACATACTCTCGCAATAATTCCAACGCTGTCTTTTCCAACTACAGTAATGATACATTTCTTCATGGTGTTCCTCCTCGTAATCTCCGTGTCAGTAAAATTTCTGACACTATGCTTTTTTGTAAGGCAGTTACAGATCAATCATTTTTGACCAGTGTTTTTTTTACAAAAC
>ERZ773158.3072-NODE-3072-length-11006-cov-2.865218_pt1 | contig 11006 bp, 3 predicted proteins | sample MGYA00511918_ERZ773158 | MGnify/ENA primary metagenome ERZ773158 (study PRJEB29015, sample SAMEA2737876) | human gut metagenome | biome: human gut; feature: human-associated habitat; material: faeces | place: China | collected 2012 ... | reverse complement strand
GAGAAAACGATCCAATCGACCGGACAGAGAACGCCTCCTCTATGAAGCCGCTCTCTAAAGCAGAGGCGGCTTCAGATCCTGAAGAGCCTTCCTCCTCCGAAATAGCCTTTACCGAATTTTTTGATGATACCACTGACCGGATCTCCGGCACGCGCTTATTGATGATGCTTCAAACGGGAAGACAAAAAGCAAGCTTTTCCAAACAGGGCATCACCATCCGCGTCCCAAGAGCTTCTTTACCAAAGGACATCCAAAATAACGATCAGATTGAGGTCATCATCAAAAAAATCTCTGACCGCAGTTTTTCTTTTTCCTTTTGCATCAACGGAGTTTCCTTTGACTCTCTGCCGGGTGCCTCTGTCATGCTGCCCTATCCGCAAGAGACGGCAGCGGATAGCTTATATCTCTGTGACGAAAGCGGCATAAAAATCCCGGTTTCCGACTATGATGATGCAGCAAAAGCCGCTTTCTTTCCGATTGATCATACCGGAACCTACACCATGGCAGCCTCGAAGGATCCTGCTTCCCCGGCCCAGACAGCCGAAAAGAATCCTGATTCCCCGGCCCGGACTGCCGCTAAGGATTCCGAGTCCTCGGCTCCGGCAGGCGAAAAGGATCCTGATTCCCCGACCCAGACAGCCACGAAGGATTTTGCCTCCTCGGCTATGGCAGACGGGAAGGATCCTGCTTCCCCGACTCTGACTGCGGACGCCGAGCGCGGCAGATCCCCTCTGCTCTTTTTGCTCCCGGCTTCCCTGCTTCTTTTGTCCGCCGGTGTACTTTTTCTGCGTAGGAGGTGGAAATAGCTGATGTCTTCTGTTATAAGAAAATATGCTGCCTTATGTATGGTCTGCCTGTGCTCATCCCTGTTTTTTCTTGGATTGTATCATTTCGATAATAAATATAGTCAGAATACGATCCAGGCGGCAAACGGCATTTTGGCTCTCTCCGAGAATGATCTGAAAAAGTCACCGGTACGATTTCTGGTATCCGGCTGGGAATTTTATCCGGATGCTCTTTTGACTCCGGAAGAAATACAGGATTCCGACCACTATATGCGCTATCTTTCCATTGGCGAGATGAGCAATTTTTCCAGTCCGGCAGATTCCTCTCCCTACGGCTGCGGAACTTACCGGATGACCTTCTTTTTGCCGGAACGGAAAGAGGCGTATGCCATTGAACTCCCGGAAGTATTTTCTTCCTATACCCTTTATCTCGACCATGACCGGATCCTGCAGCTGGGAGATCCGGAGCAAAGGATCCCTTTGGTTCAAAACCGAATGGTCACTTTTTATGGAGGAAAGCCGGTCACACTCACCATAGCGGTCAGCAACTATGACCACTTTTATGGCGGGATCGTTTATCCGCCTGCTTTTGGGACGATGCTGGCAGTAAATACCTCCCGGGGGATCCGGTTTGCATTCTGCCTGTTCAGCTGCACAGTTACCTTCGTCTGTGCCCTGCTGTCTTTTTACTTCAGTCACCGGATGAAACAGAAAAATGCCTTTCTGTTTGGACTTATCTGCCTTGCTATGTGTGGTCTGTCCTCTTATCCTGCACTCCACATGCTGATGGCACTTCCTGTCTTCCCCTGGTATACGCTCGAGCTGTTCTGTATCTATCTGGTCACCTTGCTGATCATAATTCTGCAAAACCGGATCTGCCGCCCGGGCTTCCTTCTTTCCGCCATCAGTAACGGAGCAGGCGCTGCCTTCCTTATATATGCACTGGGATATGGTATGATGGCTTCCCGCCTTTCCCTTGGAGCCATTCGTTTCTTCTCGGCAGCCGTCTTTTGCTATAAAGCGGCATCGGCACTCTATCTTCTTATCATATCCATTCTTGCCATCCACCGGGGAGAAAAGCGACGCAGACCGATCTTCTATGCCACAGCCGCCGCCACCTGCGCCCTTATATGGGATCGGCTTCTGCCGGTATATGAGCCGGTCATCGGCGGGTGGTTTGTGGAGTGGGGCAGCCTCTTTATCGCAGCAGCGATCGGTTACTCTCTCTGGCACGATGTGGTAGAAGGATACGGAAACAGCCTGATCTTTCAGGAGGAGCGTAAGCAGGTCATCCGTCAGCTTTCTATGCAGACCGAATACAGCCGTCAGCTTTCTGAGGCCGCAGCGGAAAACCGGAGGCTGATCCATGACATCAAACATCATCTGCGTGCCATAGACCGCATGGCCTCGGAGCATGGACAGACGGAGATCTGTGACTTCCTGTTTCAGGTAGAGGAACAGGTTGCCGCATCTTTAGCCTACTCCCATGTTGCATTCTGCAAAAATCCTGTTGTCAATGCCCTGATCGAATATTATTATGGTATCGCCCAGACACAGGGAACAGAGCTTCAGGTGCGGATCGATCTGCCCGATCCGATGCCGCTTACTGACGTGGAGCTGTGTACGGTGCTGGGCAATCTTTTAGACAATGCGGTAGAAGCCTGCAGCCGCCAAACGAAAGGGAAACGCCGCATTTTGGCTGTAGGTGAGATTCGAGGCAACATGTACTTTTTAAAGATTGAAAACACATATGATGGTCTGATCCTTCCGGAGGAAAAAACATTCCGCTCACGAAAGGGCACAGCAGCCGATCATGGAATCGGACTTTCCTCTGTCCGAAGTATCCTTGAAAACCATGGCGGTGACCTTGATCTCGTACCCGGGGAAGAAACGTTCCTTGTCGGGATCACAATAGAATGTCCCTTTATCTCAAAAAGTCAACGTGTAATATAAATTTATTATGGGATGGGGATGCCAAATTAAAAAAAGCAATCGAATCCTTTCAATTCAATTGCTTTTCTGTTTCCGATGCCGATTAATGCTTTTTATTATAGCGTTCACCGAAACGCTTGACAAGCTTAATTTTAGCAGATTTTTTCCTGCGCAGTGATTCTGGCAGGAATATGTCAGCTTCTCTGACCAGAATCACGCGCCAAGTCTCACGGAGGTTCGGCTTGAAACTCGCTTTACTGCTTGCTTCTTCCGTCCCAGACACCGTTTTTATCTACATAGTATCCATCCGGTGTCCTTTGTCCGGCGTACATAATCCCTCTCTTTCCATCGGAATTCGGGTTAAAATAGTACCATGCTCCATCGAGAAGCACCCAGCCGGTCTGCATGCCGTGTTCCAGATCCATATAGAACCAGCCGCCGTAATCCTCATCTCTTAACCAGCCTGTCTTAGCATAACCCGTTTCATCAAAGGCCCACCATTTTCCGTTGATCTGCTCCCAGCTATGCGAAATATCACCGGAATCACGTACAATGCCCTTCGGATAGGTATTATCTGCAAAGCGTAACCACCAGCCATGCTCATCCATCATCCAATGGCTCTTTCCGTCATTGACAAAGCTGTTTGTTTCTCCTGTGATAATTCCTGTTATACTGTCGATCGTTCCTTTGACTGAATCGTGGCTGACTGCACCGCTGCCGAAGGTTTTATCCTTACCGGAGGACGGGTTGTTGCGACTCGGTCTTTCCGGCTCATCCGAATCATCGGAATCATCCGTTCTGTTCGATTCGTTCGGCTTGCCTGCTTCGCCTGGTTTTCCCGTTTCTCCCGGCTTGCCTGCTTCACCCGGCTTTCCTGTTTCGCCCGGCTTTTCCGTTTCACCCGGCTTTTCCGTTTCGCCCGGCTTTTCCGTTTCGCCCGGCTTTTCTTCCGTTGCTGTCACTTCTGCCGTACCGGTCATCGCTGCGATCTCATAACGAGCGGATGCCCATTCATTCGGTGTAAATACCACCTCGTAGCTATGGGTGCCCGCCTGTGCCGTCTGGGCCGGATTCTTCCAGACAAAGCTTCCGTATTCGGTGCTTCCTCCTGATAAGACAGAGTCACTCAGAGGACTTCCCGCCTTCACCGACGCTGCCGTCGGCCAGGTGATCTGCGGTGCAGCCACCTTTCCGATCGTAAATGTAAATGCAGCCGGAGCAGGCGTTTTGTATTTGGCCGCCCACTCCTGATGAGTGTCAAAATCAAACTCGGCTGTCATCCGGTGCGTTCCTACGGATGCGACTCCCGGCTTTGGCAGGTTGAGAACCGCAGTTCCAGCTTCCCCTACAGGGATCGTATCCGGAACCTGATTTCCATTATCATAGAAGCGGATCTTACCCTGCAGCTTGTCACCATACGCTCCCTGAATACTTGCAATGATATCAAAATCATCCTCGTAGGTTCCGAGAATCCCTTCCGGCTGCTGCACTCCGGTACTCCGGTTCACAGCCGTTAAGGCAAGGGTGAGTGTTCCTTTTTCAATAGTGATCCTTCCCTCTGCCGGTGTGCTTGTGCCAAGGTAATTTGTTCCCTTTTCCATGGTGATGCTTACCTCTGCAGAACCAGTGCCTTTGATGGTCACCTGTCCCTGTTCGTCCACGGTGAGAACCTTTTCATCGGAGCTTTCATACTTCAGAGCTCCATCTCCCACTTTCTTCACACCTGTCAAGGAAAAGCTGTCATCTCCATAGGTTTTTTCTCCGGTCCATGCTTGCGGATCAATCGAAACCGAACCCTGTATCGGACGGATGGTTCCGGTCTGAACTGGATATGTGATAAGGTAATTCTGCAGATTCACTGTGCTCTCACCCGTCTCAACCCTTGCCTCTGAGGAATCAATGGTTACCGTCTTACCGGTTCCGGCATTGGCATCTGCAAAGCTTCCTTTCAGGCCACTGATGGTATACATCTGACCCGGAGTTCCTATCTCTACCGTCGCCTTTAATGTGATATCGGTACTTCCGTCATAGGACTTTTCAATGGGTGTCTTAACAACTGCCTGCAACTCTATCGGAGATATCTCCGGAATCACACTTTGGGTCAAAGTTTCTCCATACTGCCCTTCCGATGCTCCCTCCGGGCTAAATTCTACCTGATATGCAGTGGTTCCCTTTACCTCCGGATAAATGGAGGAAGCAGGCGTTCCTTTCTGATCCTTACTGAAGCTCCATGTTCCAGAAACCGGCGATCCACCATAATTAACAACCTGAAATCCCTCTGCCAGCTGTACCGGAATCTGATCAAGTGTCTGTCCATAGGTTCCTATCGTTTCAAAAGATGCTTTGCCGGCGGGACCGTCGATCAGTAATGTATCCGGTGTTGTCACCGACAAGCGATCAGCCGGCTTCGATGCAAAGCTGCTGTCTGTTGCTTTCACACGAAGGGTTACGTAATACGTGTGAGCCGGCTTCGGCGATGTAAACGTCCTCTCCGGCTGCCACTGAAGCTCACCATCCGCAGATTTGGCAATTCCGTACTCGTAAGGGGAATCGGCCTGTCCTTTTACCTTGATAGAGTAGCTGCCTTTCGTTACATCTGTTCCCTGTATCGGGTCCGGTTTTGCCGGTCTTGCCGGAAGCTTTATCTCGGTTACAGCGCCTGCTGCTTCGGAACCTGCGGCTGCCTTGCGCACATACAGGGTCTTGGTCGCACTCTCCGGCTGTTTATCCAGAATTTCTGTCAGAGAAACCTCGCCGCCTTTCGAGATTCTTTTCCAGGTTGTGGCATCCTGAGATTCCGCATATTCCAGATCATACAGAGCCATATTTTTCAGGACTTCTCTTCGATAATCAATAGAGGTCTCTTCACGCTCCAATACATTCTCATCCTTACCTGCCTCAACCTTTCCGGTAAATTCCACACCGCCAAAGGAGGCTTTCACTGCCTCCGAAGCCGGAAGGTACATATAGAGCTTTCCGCTGGCATCTGTCCGGACATCCTGAAAGCTGTAAGAGCTTCCTTCAATACCTGCTTGTTCAACCAGTGTATTATGCTCATAGATACCGGTCAGATCCGCTGTGGTGTAATAAACCGGGTTACCATTCGCATCTTTGGGCTTATTCTGTTGCCCATTTCCATCTACCTGTTCCCAGCCATAAATGATCGGTCGCGATATATATCCATTCGCCCTTATCAAACAGATCGTTCCGCCCGTAATCGTCACATCAGTTTGTGGCAGTGTAGAATTCTCAGCCCCCTTTCCAATATGAGCAACGTTCCTATAGCCTTTGTCTCTATTATCTAAGCAGATTGTGCCACCGTCAATCAGCACCTTCGATGAACTGCTCTTACCACTTCCGATGCAGGCTCCCACTTCAGAATAAGCTGTAATCATTCCGCCATGAATCTCAATATCAGCAGTTATCGCTGAGTCTCCAGGAGCATATCCATGACCGCTTCCTATTCCTGCGCCGCTCTCCGAGCTTGCATTCACCGTTCCGCCTTCTATCACGATTTTACCGGTTCTTTTCTGGCTATTAGCACTTCCTGTTCCGATTCCGGCACCATTACTACTACTTTTTGCAGTTACCGTTCCTCCGCTAATCCGTATTTCTTCTACACTTTTTCCTGCCGAAGCACCGATAGCCGCTCCGAAAGAAGCGGAAGTTGCAATTACAGTTCCCCCCTTGATATGAATGGTTCCTGCATCCTGCCCTCCATCTCCTCCAATTGCTGCACCAGCCCAGCGTATATCTTTTTTATTGAGTACCTCTATGGAGCCCGGCTGTCCCGGCTCACTGTCAATCGTAAGCTTTGCACCGCTTGCCACACTGATGCCGGCAGGTGAAACATTTAACCCTGATGAAGATTTCCCTGATATATTAATCGAAATCGTGTTTTCCCCTTCCAGATAGGTGATCACCTGGGACGCTCCGTTTATCTGAATCGGTGCGATAGCCTTTGCCGGTGTAATCGTAAGGTTCTTTAATACGAGCTTTAGTTCCATGGAGGCTGGAGTATTCACAGAGAGATGATAATTCTCCACATTATTCCCAGATGAAGTGATCCGATAGCATTTATCATAGGACTGGTCTATTAGCTTTGCTGTAACCGCCTGGCCGGAAGCATCTCTTTTAGAATATAAAATTGTCAGCTTACCATTTTCCTCGGAAAAAGATATATTTCCAAGGGACAGATCCAGCTCTCCCTCCAGTGCCTCTGCCGCATTTAATACGATGATATCCGTTCCGGCAGCCGCTGCCTTTACCGTTTCGTTGTCCAGAGTAAATCTTCCATCAGAGCTGCCTAATTCTGTGATGCCTGTATTTATCACAAACCGGTAATTTCCGGCCGGAAGATATGCCAGAGCATGTGCATGATTGCCTGCTTCTGCATCGATTGTCAGCTTCCCGTCAAAGGCAAACTGGCCTTCGTCCTGCTTTAATTCCACCGGAGCTTCTAAGGCTCCAGCCAGCCGTCCGGCTGTTAGGGATACATTCTCTGCCGCCTGCACCTTTGATGAATAGAAGTGGAACCGGACAGGATACAGGGGTTCTCCGATGGTGAGGGAAAGCTTCGTTTCCTCCTCTGACTTCATCGTGAGGGATCCTGTTACTGTAAAGCTATTACTTTCTCCTTCCCCTCCTTCTTCCTGTACCAGAACCGATACCGGAACCTCTCCGGACAGAGGCGTATACCAGCTGACTTTATCCGTCTTTAGCTGATAACCGGAAGCTTTTTTAGATGAATAGCTTACTACATCCGGTGCAGTGCCGCCTTCGCTTGCTTCTTTCCCGATTTGAACCGTCAGTGTATAATTTTTATCATTCTTCAAACGGCCATCATGGATGGTCAGATCCATTGTCTTCTGGTAGGCGGTTTCTCCAAGCGTGACGGAGATGGTTTCATCCATTCCTTTGTTTAGAACAACTGCTCCCTCCATCGTCTTAACTGTCCCGCTACCGGAAGGCTGCAGCGCTACAACCATCTGCATATTTCCAGAATGGCCTATCCACTGGGTTATATCCGGTATCGTTCCCCTGAATCCGGAGACGGTCATTTCTGCATTGGTTTGATAAACCGGGGTTGTTCTTTCTCTATCATTCTCCCGATACAGGGATATGTCAGCCTGATAGGTTCCATTAGCTAGCTGGTTATCATATGCGGCGATCTGGAATGTTTTCTTCCCGTAGGTACAGTCTCCCCGGGGCTCAATCTTGCTTCCAACCGGCAGTTTTAACTGCACCTTCTCGGAAATAGTGATACTGCCGCCTTTCATGCTATTTCCACCAAGAGGCCGTAACACTCCATAACCAATATTTCCTCCCGTTACCTCCACAGATCCACTTAATATCCGGATATCGCCACAGGATAATATTAAACCACTCACTCCATTCCATCCGCTGCCGATGGCAGCTCCCAGGTATCCTGATTTGCCATCATTATAAGAAGATACGGTTATATTGGGAGCTTTGCCCTCCGCCCCGCCGATCACGATCGTGTCTACCCTTCCACTCATTCCGCCTCCGATTCCGGCTCCTGTCTGCTTTCCTCCTTCTGCGGTTATCGTTCCACCCAGTATTTTAATGGTTCCGCCGATTCCATAGCGACCGGTTCCGATTCCGGCTCCTCCATGATAATCCCTCGAATAGGAAACCCAATAAGCTCCACCTTCAGCTTCGATAGTTCCGCCCTTGATTATAATCGTTCCTGTCTCAAGTTTTCTGCCTTCGTAACCTGTTGATCCGGCACTTCCTCCGATACCGGCAGCTCCATAGGCACCTCCCACTGCCTTCAGTCTTCCGGTACTATTCTCCGTAATAACCAGTGTTGCATCTTTTTCCACCTCAATTCCGGCTCCTTCATCCAGTCCCACAAGTGTATTGGTTCCTTCTAAGGTCAGATTCAGCTGGGCATTGCCTTTCAAGTAAATACCGGCCAGATTCCATCCACTGGCTCCATCAGATTGGATCGTTACATCTTTAATCGTCAGATCGACCGTAACATTATCAATTGTGATACCGCCCTTGATGTCTTGAGAATTATCCGGCCGCGTGGTAGGGCAATAGGAACCGGTTATGGTTATTCCATTAAGCTGATTTACATTACCGCTATTAATGAGCAGAGGGCTATTATTCAGCTTATGCTCTCCACTTGCCAGAGTCATCAGCTGCATCTCTCCTACGAGAACGCAGATTTCCGGAAGCTCTGCCTCCTCTCCCAGTGAATATTCCTCCGGCAGAACCGGTGTGTAGACATAGGCACAGCCGTTGTAGTCCTGATTCGCCTCATAATAGCCATTCCAAGTCTTATCGGAGGTTTCGATAGGCTCTCCGTCCTCGTCAAATTCTTCAAAATAATCCTGTGGGGAGATCCCGCCGTGAAATTCCGGATAGTCGCTCTCATTGATATCCAGCTTCCAGGTCACGCCGGAAATCCTGCTGATATCCTCATCTGCATCCGTCTCCAAGCTTTCTTTTTCGGTGTCAGCTTTCGCATCTATCTGCTGTTCGCCTTCTGCTTTTTGAGCATCCTCTGAGGTTTCCTGCTTCATCCGAACCTCCAGAGTATCCGGAAGGATGATATCGCTTTCTTTGGCACCCAGAGAGAGCTTCTGCACCGCAATGGCCTCATCCAGCTCCAAGAACGCCTCTATCTCTGTTTTTATCTCTGCTCCTGTTGCTGTGCCGTTTGGTGCTTCATTTGCACCTGCCTCTGCTTTGTCTGCGCCTGCATCTGCTCCCGCTTCTGCTTTGCCTGTATCTGCATCTGCCCCTGATTCTGCTTTGTTTGCCCCTGATTCTGCTTCTGCTTTGTTTGTACCTGACTCGCCACGGTTATCTTTTACTTCCGCATTCGACGGAGAAGCATCCGACGGAGAGGCTTTTAATGCAGATTTTTTTAATGCAGCTTCTTTTTCTGCTGTTTCCGCAGTATCATCTGCCTCCGTTTCAGCCCCGATCCGCTGCAGCGAACCGGCCGCCAATGCCTGCGGCTGCCATTCACATGTATTCCATATTAATATAGCTGACAATGCAGCTGCTAAAATTCGTTTCGATTTTTTTCTCATACCATTTTCCTCCCACTGAGACAAATTTGCTATTACTGCCACCAAAAAGAGGTGGAAGTCTTCTCGACTGAGATAGACATCAAGCTCCCGCAATATTTACATTTTTCGCATAATCTTCTATACTAATAGTATATCAATTACGTGTTTTTCTGAAAACCACCTCGACGCAAATGGTCAAACCTCGACCTAATTGGTTCAGAAGCATCGTGGTGAAGGGAGTGCTGCAGTGATGATGCATATTGCTATTGTGGAAGATTTCATTTCCGATCAGGAGCATCTGATCAATTTAATACAGAAGAATTTCGAGAAACATGGAGAAATGGCTGATTTTACCTGCTATGAGAGCGGCGAGTCCTTTTTAGAGGCTTTCCACCCCGGTCTTTTCAACGCTGTATTTATGGATATTATGATTCAGGCTGTCCCTGGACAGGGGCAGTCATACCGCCAGCGGATTCTTCTGGATGATTTTTATACGCGGAAACGCAGAATCACCGCCTGATCATCCACACGTTAAAAGGGGACGTTGCCACGCGCCTCTCTTTTTCGGATTTAATGGCGCTGCTACCGACGAAAGAAAAAAGAAACAAAGGAGGCATCATTTCTCCCAGCCTTGGTTCCGCTTGCAGTAATATCTCCACCCTCAACCTGTAGCTTTCCATTCGTCCCAATCAGAATTCCCGATACTTTTCCATCATCCGTACCTCCAAGCGACTTTGATGCACTTGCATTAATAGTACCACTCTTAATGGTTAAAGTTCCTCCAATCTGGATACCAGATCCTGAATGTCTTCCATACGCATTTAAAGTACCATTACCTTCAATTGTTACTGTCGTTTCGTCATCAATCATGAGCGCATAAGTGCCTTTAGTTGTTAAAGATGTTACATCTAACGTATTTGTCCCTTCTAACGTAATGCCCCAGTTTGAGTAATTACCCAAATATAAACTATTCATGTTTACACTATTCAAAGTTAAATAATGATATCCGTTTGCGTAACTAAGACTGATTCCCATACTGGCTAGTTCATTATACGAAACTGAGTAGTTATTTCCATCCCAAACAATGTCTTTTTGAATTCCATTTTTCATTACTGACATTATCATCGTACCAGCCGTCACCGCCGCCTGATCTCCAGCCACGGACACTTCCACCACCAGCGCATCCACGCCTTCTGCCAGCTCATATCCCTCTTCCAGTTCTGCCTTAAACTCATAAGTC
>ERZ773158.3071-NODE-3071-length-11007-cov-8.371896_pt1 | contig 11007 bp, 10 predicted proteins | sample MGYA00511918_ERZ773158 | MGnify/ENA primary metagenome ERZ773158 (study PRJEB29015, sample SAMEA2737876) | human gut metagenome | biome: human gut; feature: human-associated habitat; material: faeces | place: China | collected 2012 ... | reverse complement strand
GAGCATCTGCCTTACAAGCAGAGGGTCACAGGTTCGAGCCCTGTAGGTCCCATTCCAAAACAAATAGTTGAATATGGCGGAATAGCTCAGTTGGCTAGAGCACACGGTTCATACCCGTGGTGTCGAGAGTTCAAATCTCCCTTCCGCTACTGAAAAAGAATCTTGCAGATGCAGGATTCTTTTTTTGCGAGTAGCAAGAAAAAATCTGGCATCAGGAAAGAACTGCAGGTGAGAATTTCTTGTAAATTCCTTACCGACCTGTTTTCCTATTTAAAAATAGCTTATGGCTCCTGAAAAAGTCCAATCCCAGGCGGATAGTAACTAAAGATAAAAAACAGAATTGCAAGAATTACAAGGCAGGTAAGTAGCAGTTCCCTGCGGTTGGCAAGTTTGCGGTTATCTTTCAGAAACCATCCGGTAAGAAAGACACCCAGAACACTGATGTAGAAAATTGCAATATCAATCGCCATGACAGAGAAGCCCAGCACACCGGTGTATGTGTAGAAGAGAATTGGAATCAATGCCAACCCAACCAGCGTCCCAATGGAGAGTGCTACTGGAATCGGACTTTGTTCCGGCAGTTTGAAAAAGAGAAAAAGCACAAGAACCAGCATTGGAAAGAAAAGAAGCTTCATGTGCTCCCAGGTGGATTCATTCCATGGTGCAAAAAGCCGTACGATGGAATTGTTACCGGACCATTCATAGACGAAATGTAATAGGGATCCAATCACAGACACAAAGAGGAAACCCCAGATAAAAAGTTTTTTAGAATTCATAAAAATACCTCCTGAAACTATAGTATGATGCAAAACAGGAAATAATATGAAAAAAGAAATCTATAAACAGCTATCAGAAAATACCTCCAGTGTGGTATAATGTCCGTAAGCATTGAGCAGTGCCAAAAACAAGAAAAATCCAGATTGGCTGCTTGCAGACAAAACTGGATTTTCCTTGTTTTTGATAGGGCGAAAGCCCGAGAGCGGGAAGTTGCTTTGCAGCTTCCCGCGTGCACTGCGGAGCTGGACCGAGATAGGGCGAAAGCCCGAGAGCGGGAAGTTGTTTTGCAGCTTCCCGCGTGCACTGCGGAGCTGGACTGAGATAGGGCGAAAGCCCGAGAGCGGGAAGATGCGAAGCAACTTCCCGCGTGCACTGCGGAGCTGGACCGAGATAGGGCGAAAGCCCGAGGGCGGGAACAGAGGAAAGTTGAAAAGAAAAAAAGAAAGCAGGTAATCACATGCGAGTAGGAATGGGATATGATGTTCATAAATTAGTAGAAGGAAGAAAATTAATCATAGGCGGAGTGGAGATACCGCACAGTCTTGGCTTGCTGGGACATTCGGATGCAGATGTATTGTTACATGCCATCATGGATGCGTTGCTGGGGGCAGCGGCTTTAGGAGATATCGGAAAGCATTTTCCGGATACAGACCCGGCATATGAGGGGATTTCCAGTATAAAATTATTGGAAGAAGTGGGACAGCTTTTAGAGAAAGAGAATTATGTCATTGATAATATCGATGCTACGATTATTGCCCAGAAGCCCAAAATGCGTCCACACATTGAGAAGATGGAAGAAAATATTGCACAGGCATTGAAGATAGACGTCAGTCAGGTAAATGTAAAGGCAACCACAGAGGAAGGGCTTGGCTTTACCGGAAGCGAAGATGGAATCAGCTCCCAGGCAATCTGTGCTATCTCAAGTATCTATGAAAACAGCATAGCAGTGGGAGGCAGTGAACGAAATTGTGCAGGCTGCCCGGGATGCGGAAAATAACTTTTCTATTGACAAAATGGCAATTCGTGCATAAACTAGTAGCGTAAAAAGAATTTAAAAATGATTCAGAAATGAATTGATAAATGCAGTGAACGGAAAGAGTAGTATACATGCGTGAATAAAAGAGAGAGACTGTCATCGGCTGAAAGCAGTCTTGATTCCAAAGTATATGAAGTGCATCCGGAAGCAGTCCCGGTGAAAGCAAGTAGCCAGGAACGAATAGCACATGTTACGTGTATTGAGGGAAAGCAGCAATGCTTTACTTAGAGTGGAACCGCGGAATAACTTCGTCTCTATATTTATATAGAGACGATTTTTTACTTTATAGGAAATTGCTTTCCTGTAAAGTAAAAATCGCATGCTTGCATGCATAAAGGAAAGAATCTATACAGTGAACAGGAGGCTGTAATCATGGGTTTTATAAAAGAATTAAAAGAGGAATTTGAGATTATCAAGGAGCGTGATCCGGCATTAAAATCTCCAATGGAGGTTTTGCTTTATCCGTCATTTCGTGTTATGCTTAGTTATAGGCGTGCACATAAGCATTACCTGAAGGGACATTTCTTCCGGGCAAGATATATTTCACAGAAAGCAGCAAGAAAAACCGGAATTGAGATACATCCGGGCGCAGTAATTGGAAAAGGATTCTTTATCGACCATGGTACCGGCGTTATCATCGGAGAGACATCAATTATCGGAGATAATGTAACCTTATATCAGGGTGTAACTTTGGGCGGAACCGGTAAGGAGACCGGAAAGCGTCATCCGACCTTAGAGGATAATGTAATGGTAAGTGCAGGAGCAAAAATCATCGGTTCCTTTACGGTAGGCGAGAATTCGAAAATCGGTGCCGGAAGTGTGGTAATTGAAGAGGTGCCGCCAAATTGTACCGTAGTAGGTGTTCCGGGACGAATCGTAAAACGTAACAATGTAAAAATTCCACGCAGCGATATGGATCAGTGCAATCTGCCGGACCCGGTACAGGAAGACATCAATGTATTGCAGCGGGAAAATTCAGAATTATGCAACCGTATCATTGATATGGAAAAAGAGATAAAAGCATTAAAGCAGGAAGTAGAAAAGAATTAAATAAGTAATTCCAGGAACGATGGAGGATAACATGGAGAACAACGTAAAGATTTTTAATACCCTTACAAGAAAAGTAGAGACCTTTGTGCCAAACGAAGATGGCAAAGTGAAAATGTATACCTGCGGACCAACCGTATATCATTTTGCACATATCGGAAATCTGCGCAGCTATATTATGGAAGATGTATTAGAGAAAACACTTCGCTATGCAGGTTATGATGTAAAGCGTGTCATGAACATAACAGACGTAGGACATCTTTCCAGTGATGCAGATACCGGTGAGGATAAAATGTTAAAGGGCGCAAAGCGTGAGCACAAGACCGTTATGGAGATTGCAAAGTATTATACCGATGCATTCTTTTCCGATTGCTCCAAATTAAATATCAAACGTCCGGATGTGGTAGAGCCGGCAACCAATTGTATCCCGGAATTTATTCATATGATAGAGGTACTTTTAGAGAAAGGCTATGCATATATTGCCGGAGAAAATGTATATTTTGATACATCAAAATTAGATGATTATTATGTATTCTCCAGCCAGAGCGAAAAAGAGCTGATGGTAGGTGTCCGGGATGATGTATCCGAGGATGAAAATAAGCGCAACAAGAGTGATTTCGTATTGTGGTTTACCAAGTCCAAATTCGATAACCAGGAACTGAAATGGGATAGTCCATGGGGCGTTGGTTATCCGGGCTGGCATATCGAGTGCTCCTGCATCAGCATGAAGCATTTAGGTGAATATATGGATATTCACTGCGGCGGTGTGGATAATATTTTCCCACATCATACCAATGAGATTGCACAGAGTGAAGCATATCTGGGACATAAATGGTGTAATTACTGGTTCCATGTGCATCATCTGAATGATAAATCAGGAAAAATGAGTAAATCCAAGGGAGATTTCCTGACCGTTTCCTTATTGGAAGAAAAAGGTTATCTGCCGCTGGTATATCGTATGTTCTGTCTGCAGTCCCATTACAGAAAGCCATTGGAATTCTCTTATGAAGTAATGGATAATATGGAAAATTCCTATGTAAAGCTTCGTAAGACCATTGCAAAACTGGATGCGTCTACAGAAGTAGAGCTGGATAAATTTGATGCATACAAAGAGAAATTCCTGCAGGCATTAGAGGATGATTTAAATACTTCCATGGCACTGACTGTAGTATATGAAGTATTGAAAGCCGATATGACCGATGCAACCAAGCTTGCACTGGTAAAAGATTTTGATTATGTATTATCTCTTGATTTAGCAGCGGGAGAAGCAGCAAATCCTGCCGATGTAATCGATGCAGATTTAGAAGCATATGTATTAGAAAAAATCGAAGAGCGTAAGGCTGCAAAGAAGGAAAAAGATTTTGCCAAAGCAGATGCAATTCGTAATGAACTTTTGGAAAAAGGAATTGTCTTAGAGGATACCAGAGAGGGTGTAAAATGGAAAAAGGCATAGATTCCCATATCAAAGAATATTTTGACCTGCCAAAGGTGGATGTGGCAACCTACTCCCCTTTGGCACTTGCCTACATAGGAGATGGCATTTATGACCTTGTCATAAGAAGCATTGTAGTTGGAAAAGGCAATACCAAGGCATCCCGTCTGCATCAGACCACCAGCCATCTGGTGAAAGCACATGCGCAGGCAACGATGATGGAGACACTGACTCCGATGCTTACGGAAGACGAAACGGAAATTTACCGCAGAGGCAGAAATGCCAAGTCTCCGACCATGGCAAAAAACGCAACTATGTCAGATTATCGCCGTGCCACCGGCTTTGAAGCATTGATGGGCTATTTATATCTGACGGATCAGTTTGAGCGGATTTTGGAACTGGCGAAAGAAGCAATCAGACACTATAATGTGAAGACCGGAAAGAATGATCTGGCAGGAGGAAAGTAGAATGGAAGAAATGCAGATAGAAAACACACAGGCAGAAAGCACGAAGATAGAAGGAAGAAATGCAGTTTTAGAAGCATTTCGTTCAGGAAAAACCATAGACAAGCTGTTTGTATTAGATGGCTGTAAAGACGGTCCCATTCAGACCATTTTAAGAGAAGCAAAAAAACATGATACGCTGGTACAGTTTGTGGCAAAAGAGCGTTTAGAGCAGTTGTCAGAGACGAAGAAGCATCAGGGTGTCATTGCCATGGCAGCAGCATTTTCCTATGCAACGGTAGAAGATATTTTAGAAAATGCCAGAAAGAAAAATGAAGCACCATTTGTCATTTTGCTGGATAATATTGAAGACCCGCACAATTTGGGTGCAATTATCCGTACTGCCAATCTGGCAGGTGCCCATGGCGTCATTATTCCAAAGCGCCGTGCAGTGGGACTGACCGCCACCGTAGCAAAGGCTTCTGCAGGAGCCATTTATTATACACCGGTAGCAAAGGTAACCAATCTTACCAATACCATCCGGGAACTAAAGGAGCAGGGCATGTGGTTTGTCTGTGCAGATATGGGTGGCACAACCATGTATGATCTGGATTTAAAAGGTTCTATCGGACTGGTTATCGGAAATGAAGGAGAAGGTGTCAGCAAATTAGTAAAAGAAAACTGTGACTTTGTGGCATCGATTCCAATGAAGGGAGATATTGACTCCTTAAATGCATCGGTAGCAACAGGTGTTTTAGCTTATGAAATTGTAAGACAGAGATTAAGTTAACAGGAGAGAGAGATGCAATCTTATCAGAATATGAGTGATGAGGAATTAATTGCAGCACTTCGTAGTGGTGAAAAAGAAATTACAGATTATCTGATGGACAAATACAAGAGTCTGGTTAAGAAAAAAGCAAAAGCACTTTATCTCATTGGTGGTGAGACGGACGATTTGATTCAGGAGGGAATGATTGGTCTGTTTAAAGCTGTCCGGGATTATCAGCCGGATAAAGACAGCAGCTTTTTTCATTTCGCAGACCTTTGTATTGCAAGGCAGATGTATACAGCGGTGGAGGCTTCCAATCGGAAAAAGCATGCACCGCTCAATTCGTATGTACCACTTTATGCAGACAGTGAGGATTCGGAAGGCAGGAATCTGGCGGATGTGTTAGAGACTATAGATGAGGCGAATCCGGAGAATTTATTTATCAGTCAGGAAGACCGGGAAGATTTCAAGCGGAAAGTAAATGAAACTTTAAGCAAAATGGAACAGGAAGTGTTGTCGTATTATCTGCAGGGCTTTCGCTATGAGCAGATTGCAGAAGCTATGGGAAAAGAGCCGAAGGCTGTGGATAATGCGTTGCAGCGTTTAAAGAAGAAGTTGAAAGGGAAGTAACAGCATGAAAAATATCATTCACATTTTTCGTAAGGACGTAAGAGGACTTTGCAGGAATTTTTTCGCACTGGTCATTGCAATCGGATTGTGTTTTATTCCATCTTTGTATGCATGGTTTAATATTTATTCCAACGAGGATCCTTATGCCAACACCGGAAATATCTATATTGCAGTGGCATCTGAAGATGAAGGAATGAAATTAGAGGATGGCACAACCGTCAACATGGGTGTTCAGGTGATTGAGCAGTTGAAGGAGAATAAGTCCATAGGCTGGCAGTTTGTAGACAGCTCGGATGAAGCAATCAGCGGAGTAGAAAGTGGAAAATATTATGCGGCAGTAGTTATTGGTGACCGCTTTTCCGAGAGCATGTTCAGCATCTTTTCTGAAGGACTGGAGAATCCGACCATTACATATTATGAGAATGAGAAGAAAAATGCCATTGCAACGAAAATTACCGATACTGCAGTGAGCACATTAAAGTCCAGTATCAATGAGACATTTCTTGAGACAGCGGCAAGTGCCATGTTTGCCCAGATGGATAATCTTTCTGAGAAAATAAGTGAAGATGGCGGTGTGGATGGATTCCGCCAGAAATTAGAGCAGCTCAGCCAGAATTTAAAGGACTATGATGCCATGATAGACAGCTTCCTGTCTGGAAATGAAGAGCTGAGCGCAGGGATTGATGAAGCCAATTCCAGTGTGTCAAAGGTGGAAGATAAAATTGATTCAGCTGTAAATTCCCTGAATGGAACAAAGACACAATTAGACAGTACGGATACTACACTTTCAGATTTTTCCAAGAATGTGGAGACAACCTTAACGGATATTGAGAATTCTTTGAATAAGATTTCAACGGATATTACCAATGCCGGACTGGGAGATTCTGCCAAGAAGACAACTGAAAGTATTGAGACAACAACGAATGATATCAAGACGTTAAATGACCAGTTGCAGTCGCTTTATGGAGCAATCAGTGGACTCAAGACAGATGAGAACTTTACGGACGAGCAGAAAACGGATATGGATGATGTGATGTCACAGATTGATGCGTTGAAGCAGGATGCAGAAGAAATGCAGAAGCTTTTAGAGACACTGATGCCGGACAATGCATCAGATGCAGTAAAAGATGCGGTAGATACTGTGACAGGCGGAATGAATACAGCATTGTCTACCTGCAGCAAGACCATTGAAAATATGAAGAATGTATACACCAATAATCTGGTGCCTGGAGTATCCGGAATTCTGGATACGGCATCCCAGATACTGGTTAATGTAACCAATCTTTTGAATAATCTGAATAATACATTAGGTGACATGGGAACCATTTTCGATGGAACCTTGGATATGGTAGATGCTACAGATGAAAGCTTTACACAGATTCAGACATTGCTGCAGACCTGTGATACAAAGATAGAAGAGGCAATCAGCAAGCTGGATGAAGCATCGGAAGATGAACAGATGCAGATTATCATGGAACTTTTGGGCGGCGATCCGGAATCCTATGGTAAATTCTTTGCACAGCCGGTAAAAGTGGAGACAAAGCAGGTTTATGAGATTAAAAATTATGGTTCTGCGGTAGCACCATTTTATACGACATTGGCACTCTGGGTAGGCGGTATCGTACTGGTTTCCCTGATTAAGGTGAAGGCTTCTGAGAAGGATCTGACGAATCCGAAGCGTTATCAGCTTTTCTTTGGAAGATATCTCATTTTCTTTGTGATGGGACAGATACAGGCATTGATTATTGTGCTGGGTAATATTTATCTGCTGCATTGTCAGGTGAAGAATCCGGTACTGTTCTGGTTTGCGTCATCGTTGACGAGTTTTACTTTTACCCTATTAATCTATGCGCTGACACTTTCCTTTGGAGACATCGGAAAAGCACTGGTGGTTGTAATGGTCGTTATCCAGATCGCAGGTTCCGGTGGAACTTATCCGATTGAGATATTGCCGGAATTTTATCGGCGGGTATATATTTTCTTCCCATTCCCATATGCAATTAATGCCATGCGTGAAACCATTGGCGGCATGTATGGCGGAACCTATGAGAAGAATCTGGCAGAGCTGTTGATTTTCGCAGTAGCGGCATTGTTGATCGGACTGCTGATTCGCGTACCATTTATGGGTATCAATCATTTTGTGGAAAAACGAATGAAAGATACGAAGATGATGTAAGAGAGCAGGTGAAGAGCGGATGGAAAAGAAAGAAGATTATGAAAAGCTTTATGACATGCTTTTAGGCTATGAGCAGGAGATACATAAGAAGAATCAGAAACGTATCCGCATCGGATTGCGGTGCCTTATCATTATTCCACTGATTTTCCTGGCATTGTTATTCTGGACAGAAAGCTCAAAAATTGTATTTTTGATTCTGTGGATTGTATCGCTGTTTATTCTGGCAGGATATTTAATTTTTGTAGAATATTCGGACTATAAATTACAGGAAAAATTAAATGAGATTTCTAACCGGGAGCAGCAGGAGAGAGATGCACTGATTGGCGATGGAATTGCCCAGGTAGAGGAACGGATTCGTACCGTACTTCAGACGGCAGAGCAGGAAATTTTAACAGATAACACAAAGGAGTAGCAGAGGGATAGCACATGAAAAATATTTTTAGAATCTTTTACCGGGATTTTAAGAGAGTCAGCACCAATGTGGTAGCAGTAGTTATTGTAATAGGCCTTTCCATTATTCCATCACTGTACGCATGGTTTAATATATTGTCCAACTGGGATCCATATGGACCGGAATCCACGTCGAATCTTAAGATAGCAGTATATTCTGCAGATGCGGGAATAGACATGGGAGGTCTGTCTTTAAATATCGGAGACAGCGTCATTGATGCCCTGAAAGCTAATCAGACTATGGGCTGGCAGTTTACCGATACCATGGATGAAGCAACGGATGGTGTATACAGCAGTGAATATTATGCGGCACTGATTATTCCAGAGGATTTCTCCGGGAAAATGATAAGCTTCCTTAATGGGGAAGTCCAGAATCCACAGATTATCTATTATGAAAATGAGAAGAAAAATGCCATTGCACCGAAGATTACATCCAAGGCGAAAACAGCAGTGCAGGAGCAGGTAAATGCAACCTTTGTCAGCACTCTGGCAGAAGTCATGTTAAAGGTAAATGATGTCATGGTAGAAAATGGAATGGATTCCGGCTCTATGATGAATTTTTTCCTGACGCAGCTTGATGATTTAAGCGGAGATTTGGACAGCTATATTGCATTGCTGAATTCTTTTGTCAGCATTACCAATTCGGCATCCAGCCTGATTGATACGACACAGGTTATGCTGCCGAATCTGAACACGATGGTAGATGATGGTTCGAATACGGTAAATACCATGCAGGGAGCATTGAATTCCGGCAGCCTTAATGCCAGTGCTTTGGCTGAGGTTATTTCGGCAAATCTTAATACAGCAGCCGACAGCCTTGACAACATCAATACGCTGATACAGAATGCCTTAGATCAGTTGGATAACTATGGTGATTTATCTTCCGGCGGACTGCAGAGCGCAATTAATATGATGCCGCTGATCCGTCAGTTATTTGAAAACAGTGTGGCAGACTGGAAGGATGATGAAAGTGTTTCCGGTCAGATTGCAGAAATCGAAGCACAGTTAGATAAAATTGAAGCAGATTTAAACAGTGTCCAGAATAATGTCACAGATTTAAATACTGCAAAGGATACTTTAAACACTGAAATATCTACCGAAATAACTTCCTGTAAGACCAAAATAAAAGCTTTAAAAGATACGTTTGACTATTCGGTAAAAGGTCAGCTGGAGACAACCATTCAGTCCATGCAGGGGTCACTGAATCAGACACAGGCAATTTTAAATGGTGTCGATGGAGATTTTGATGAAGTATCGGAAGTATTGGATGCTTATAGTGAAACCCTCGATAAGGGAAATGAAAGCTTAAGTGATTCACTGGCAGCAGCACAGGAAATGAAGACCGGACTTGACAGTGTGATTACAAGTCTCAGTGCTCTGGAAATCAGTGACCAGTATCAGGCTTTGATGAAAATCTTAGAGACCGACCCGACTTTGTTAGGAGATTTCTTATCTTCTCCGGTCAATATGGAGACGAAAGAGATTTATCCGATTTCCAATTATGGTTCGGCAATGTCACCGTTCTATACAGTACTGGCATTGTGGGTAGGTGCGTTGATTCTGGTGGCAATCATTCATGTAAAGGTACTTCCGGATGAGAAAATACCGGATGCAAAACCTTACCAGAAATTCTTTGGAAGATATATTACATTCTTCCTGATTGGACAGGTGCAGGCATTGATTACTGCACTGGGAGATTTATTTTATATTAAGATACAATGCCATAACCCGTTCTTATTCTGGCTTGCCTGCGCATGCTGCAGCTTTGTATTTACCTTATTTATGTACGCATTAACGGTAGCCTTTGAAAATGTCGGAGAGGCTTTGGCGGTAGTCATTATGGTTATCCAGGTAGCAGGAGCAGGCGGTTCCTTCCCAATCGAAGTACTGCCGGCAATCTATCAGCGGATTTACCGTTTCTTCCCATTCCCTTATGGAATGGATGCACTCCGAGAGACCATTGGTGGTATGTATGGAATGACTTATTGGAAATGCCTCGGCATCTTGGGCATCTATATTATAATCTCACTTCTGATTGGACTTGTAATTGCAATTCCGTTCCGGAAGTTAAATATGAAGATTGAGCATAGCAAAGAAAAATCTGACATTATGCTGTAGAAAAGTATTGACAATCATAGCTCTCTATAGTATAGTATTACAAGTCGGGATTAGTTCCGACAGAATTGCTGGCATGGCTCAGTCGGTAGAGCGTCGCATTGGTAGTGCGGAGGTCACGGGTCCGATTCC
>ERZ773158.3063-NODE-3063-length-11028-cov-3.402442_pt1 | contig 11028 bp, 7 predicted proteins | sample MGYA00511918_ERZ773158 | MGnify/ENA primary metagenome ERZ773158 (study PRJEB29015, sample SAMEA2737876) | human gut metagenome | biome: human gut; feature: human-associated habitat; material: faeces | place: China | collected 2012 ... | reverse complement strand
CGGTGCTGGAACCACCGGCATAGAAGTTCTCATAGAACGGCATCTCTTTGCCGCCTAAACCATCACCATAACCCCAGCGGGTACGCCCCAGAACAACCCATTTGTGATCGTCATCGATCGGCACATAAGTCGCCGTGTCTAACGTCACTTTGTAGTATTCGTTATCCGATCCAGGAATGGTCACTTTACCGGTCAGGTTGACACGTGAACCATCTGTCGGGAAGTAACCACGGTCAAGCTTGTTATAGGTCCAACCATAGTTGAACGTGAAGTCGTCCGTTTTGAAGCTGTTATCCTGATCAGAGGTGCTCGGATGTTCACCCATAGAGTACAGATAACGCCACATCGCAACCTGAGGCTGCATGTTGGACAGGGAGTTATGTACATAACCCAGACCTGCACGCAGCGAGTTATATTCGTTAATCGGGAAGCCCAACGTCACGTCTGTACCATAACTCTTGTTGGTATAGTCGGACAGGTCGGCGTCATCTGCCTGGAAGTCATTATAGAAGAGACGACCACCGAGGCTTACGCCATCTACGGTGAAGTACGGGTTGGTTACCGACAGTTCAGCATAGGTCTGGTAATCGTTTTTGGTCCCGTTGATACCAACAGCATAACCTGTACCTAACCAGTTATCCTGCTGCACACCAGCCTGGAAGCTCACGCCACTTTCAGTACCGTAACCAATACCGAAGTTGAAGCTACCGGTGTTACGCTCTTTCACCTTGTAGACAACGTCGACCTGGTCCGGGCTGCCCGGCACGCGCTGGGTATCAGTATCCACCGTTTCAAAGAAACCTAAACGATTGAGACGGTCTTTACCCTGATCGACGAGGTCGCTGCCCAGCCATGCGCCTTCCATCTGGCGCATTTCGCGGCGCAGTACGGCATCTTTAGAGGTGTCGTTGCCTTCGAAGCGAATTTTACGCACGTAATAACGGTTGCCTGCGTCGACGTTAACGTGCAGCTTAACGGTTTTATCGCTGTCGTTGATCTCCGGCTGCGACTGCACGCGCGGATAGGCGTAACCATAACGACCCAACAGTTTCTTGATGTCGTTTTCCATCTTGGTCACTTTCGCGCCGTTGTACAGTTCGCCTGGCTCAACTTTAGTCAGCGCTTCGATTTCCGCGGAATGGCCAGCGAGGTTGCCCGTCACCTGCACTCCGGAAAACTTGTACTGATCGCCTTCGGTGATGTTGACGGTGATGTAGATCCCTTTCTTATCCGGCGTCAGGCTGACCTGGGTAGAATCGATGTTGAAACGGGCATAGCCGCGATCCAGGTAGTAGCTGCGCAGGGTTTCAAGGTCGCCCGCTAGCTTCTGCTTCTGGTATTTACGGTCGCCGACCACGTTCCACCACGGCACCTCATCGCGCAGCTGGAAGTGGGAGATCAGCTCATCGGTCGAAAACGCATGGTTGCCGACGATGTTGATCTGTTGAATTTTTGCGGAGACGCCTTCCTGGAAGACCAGCTTCAAATCGACACGGTTACGCGGCAGCGGCGTAACGACTGCTTTGACGCTGGCGCTGTATTTACCGACGCTGTAGTAGAAGTCTTCAAGACCCTTCTCGATATCCGCGATGGTCGTGCGGTCAAGCGACTCGCCCACCCGAACGCCTGAGGCCTCAAGGTTCTGCTTGAGCATGTCATCTTTCACCGACTTGTTGCCGGAGAAAGTGATGCTGGCGATCGTCGGACGCTCTTTCACCTGAACCAGCAGGGTATCACCATCGCGCAGGACGCGGACGTCCTCGAAGTTGCCAGTGGCAAACAGCGCGCGAATAGTGTTACTGATATCATCGTCGGTCACCGTATCGCCAGGACGCACTGGCATACTGAGGAGGGCCGCACCAACAGCGACACGCTGCAAGCCTTCGAAATGAATGTCCTTCACCACGAACCCTTCAGCACCGTATACAGTCGCGCTGCTAAACAGCAGCGACGCTATGAGCAACTTTTTCATCGCCATCGTTATTATGCGTTCTTCCTAACAAACTCTCTTATAACCGAGAGAAATCATTGAAAAGTGCAAGCCCCATTAACAGCACCAGCAGTATTGAGCCAATGCGATAACTAAAGTCTTGAACTCGCTCGGATACCGGCCCGCCCTTCAGCTTTTCAATCGCTAAAAACAGCAGATGTCCCCCATCCAGTACGGGTAGAGGGAACAGGTTGATGATTCCGAGGTTCACGCTAATCAGCGCCAGGAACATCAGATAATAAATCAACCCAAACTCCGCTGACATTCCAGCCCCCTGAGCGATAGAGATCGGCCCACTGAGGTTGTTCAGTTTGACATCACCGGTTATCAATTTACCCAGCATCCTGACCGTCAGCGACATCAGCTGCCAGGTTTTATCCGTGGCTTCAGCGATGGCGGCAAACGGTCCGTACTGACGTACTGTCTTGTATTCTTCAGGCAGCGGGATGACCTTTGGCACCACCCCTGCGGACCCTTCCGCCTTACCTTTCACCGTTTTCGCATCCGGCGTCAGGGTTAACGGCAGCGCACTCCCCTGCCGTTCAATCTCCAGCGCCAGCGCTTTGCCCGGATTATCGCGCACCAGATTAACAAACGTCATCCACTGCGTTAACGGTTGACCATCGACTTTAACGATCCGGTCGCCCGCTTGCAAACCCGCTTTCTGGGCTGCCGATCCCGCCTGAACCTCAGCCAGCACCGTATCAATCTGCGCGCTGCGCGGCTGGATCCCCAGCGAGGTCACGGGATCTTGCTTGTCTGGCTCAAACGACCAGTGCCGCAGATCGACGATTTTATCCTGGCGCTGATTGGTCCCGAAAGGGGCGACGGTAACTATTGTTTGCGGGTTGCCGATTTTGGCCACCAGCTGCAGACGCACCGCATCCCAATCAGGCGTTTCGATACCATCTATCGCTTTAAGTTCCGTTCCTTTTGCAATTTGTGCTTGCGCGGCAACCGAATTGGGCGTTATTTCACCCACCACCGGCCGCACGCCGGGAACGCCGATGATAAAGACCAGCCAGTAAGCAAAGATAGCGAAAATGAAGTTAGCGATGGGGCCGGCGGCAATCACCGCCGCACGCTGACCGACGGTTTTATTGTTGAAGGCGTAGTGACGCATCTCCGGCGCCACCGCTTCAACACGCTCATCCAGCATCTTGACGTAGCCGCCCAGTGGGATCAGGGCGATGACGAACTCTGTGCCCTGCTTATCCATCCGCCGCCACAGCGCTTTGCCGAAGCCGATAGAAAAACGCTCAACCCGGATACCGCAGCGGCGCGCCACCCAAAAATGGCCAAACTCATGCACCGTAATCAGTACGCCAAGCGCAATGATAAAAGCCGCCAGATTCCAGAGCACGCTCAGCATATAACCTTCCGTCAAATCGTCCTGAAGACCAACAGTAGCAGACAGGCGAAGACCGGTACCGCCGCCGTCAGGCTGTCGATACGATCGAGAATACCACCATGTCCGGGAATCAAGTGCCCGCTATCCTTAATGCCGGCCTCGCGCTTAAACATACTTTCCGTCAGGTCGCCCAGCACCGAAGCCAGGGCCGCCACCACCGAACAGACCAGCAGCACCGTCGGCGTGACGTCAAGATGGGCCCACACGCCGTAGGCCCAGGAAATCACCGCTGCGGTCAGCAAACCGCCAAAAAAGCCCTGCCAGGTTTTACCCGGTGAGACCTTCGGCGCCAGCTTGTGCTTGCCAAACATTTTACCAAACATATAGGCGCCAGAGTCTGCGCCCCATACCAGGATCATGACGTACAGCAGCCACAGCGCGCCGCTATAGTGGTTATCGGCATAGTGCCAGGCGCGCAGCGCCAGCATGCCCCAGAAAAACGGGACGATGGTCAGGATGCCGAAGATGAGGCGCAGCACCTTAGAGTGGCGCCAGAATGCCGCCGAGGCCGGGTATGAGAGCACCAGCAGTAACGCGACGATCCACCAGGCAAAAGAGGCCCATAGCGACCCTTCAACCATCGGTTGATGAACGTCATAATGGTATTCAGGCAGCAGAAAAAGCATCGCCGCCAGCAGAAGGCCGCACAGCACCGCCAGCCAAACCCGCTGCGACGTCGAGGTAAAACCGCTCAGTTGTCCCCACTCCCAGGCGGCGAGCATACAGACCACCAGGGTGACGATAGCAAAGCCCATCGGCGGCAATAAAAACAATGCCGCAATGACGATGGGGATTAAGACGAAAGCAGATATCAGGCGATACTTCAGCAAAAGTGACCCCCATCAGGCATGACTGCCACCCGGCTCAGTGCCGCCGAAACGACGCTCTCGATTAACAAAGGCATGGAGTGCACCTTCAAAGTCCTGTTCAGCAAAATCGGGCCAAAGAACATCCGTAAAGTAAAGTTCGGCATAGGCAATTTGCCAAATCAGAAAGTTACTTATTCGGTGCTCTCCCCCGGTCCTAATAACTAAATCAACGGGAGCCAGTTCATGCATGCAGACCTGCTGACTCAGCATGTCTTCCGTGATCTGCTCAGGCAGCAGCGTCCCGTCCTGTACCTGTTTCGCCAGCAAACGAACGCCCTGGGTAATATCCCAGCGACCGCCGTAATTGGCTGCAATATTCAGCGTTAAGCCGGTATTGTTTGCGGTTAGCGCTTCCGCTTTGCGGATCCGCTCCTGCAGGCGCGCATTGAAGCGCGTGGTGTCGCCAATAATCCGCAGACGCACATTGTGTCGGTGCAGGCTTTTGACTTCGCTATCCAGCGCCCAGACGAACAGTTCCATCAGCGCACTGACTTCCTGAGCCGGACGGTTCCAGTTTTCGCTGCTGAACGCGTATAACGTTAACGCCTCAATCCCATTATTCGCCGCGAAGGAGACCGCGCGACGCACGGATTTCGCACCGGCCTTATGCCCGAAAGCGCGAATTTTACCTTGCCGTTTCGCCCAACGGCCGTTGCCATCCATAATAATGGCGACATGACGGCAGCCATGGGTGGGCGATATTTCGCTGACAGTTTGATTAGCAGACAACATCACGCGTTTTAAGTCCATAATAAGGATTAACTAGCCACCAAACAGAGGCCACCGGGCCGCGCTGGATACGCATTTTTATCCGGTGCCGGGGCTGCAGCCAATCGCAGAGAACAACCAAAAGCTTTACGCAAAAAAGCCGTGTTTTGTCACGGCCACCGTAATCTTTAACAACAAAATGCAACGATCGGGTGGCGCAGACTATATCACCGAAGCCTTGCGCCCACAAATATCACCGCGTTACGCCTGCGCAACCAACCGCTGCAGCTGCTGGTGAGCGATTGCGCGCGCCTCGGCGTCGATAACCAGAACATCATCAATGCTTTGCGGCTCCTGCAGGTCCATCTTATCCAGCACCGCCAGGTTAACCGCCGCAATATCGGTAAAGCGGATATCGCCATGCAGAAACGCGGCAACCGACTCTTCATTAGCCGCATTCAGCGTCGTGGTCGCGGCCTGGCCGACGTCAAACGCGTCCATCGCCAACTTCAGGCACGGATATCGCGTATAGTCCGGCGCGGAGAAGCTCAGATTGCTCAACTGACAGAAGTCCAGCGGTTTAACGCCGGAATTCAGTCGCTGCGGCCAGCCCATGGTATGGGCGATCGGCGTGCGCATATCCGGCTCCCCAAGCTGGGCCAGCACGCTGCCATCCTGATAGCGAACCATCGAGTGGATCACCGACTGCGGATGGATCAGCACTTCCATCTGCTGGGCCGAGGCGTTAAACAGCCAGCGCGCTTCAATATATTCCAGGCCTTTGTTCATCATCGTGGCCGAATCGACGGAGATCTTGCGCCCCATCGACCAGTTGGGATGACGGCAGGCCTGATCCGGGGTCATCGCCGCCAGTTCAGCCACGGCCGTCTCGCGGAAAGGCCCACCGGAGCCGGTCAGCAGGATTGACGAGACGCCATTCCGGGCAAGATCAGCGTATCCCAGATGCTGCTGAATTGTCTCCGGCATACTCTGAAAAATAGCGTTATGCTCGCTATCGACCGGTAGCAATCGCGCCCCCGACTGTTGCACCGCCTCCATGAATAAGCGACCGCAGGTCACCAGCGATTCTTTATTCGCTAACAATACCGTTTTCCCGGCGCGGATCGCCGCCAGCGTCGGCACCAGTCCCGCCGCGCCGACGATTGCCGCCATGACCTGATCGACCTCATCCAGCGCCGCGACCTCGGCCGCCGCCTGCTGGCCGCTTAGCACCTCGGTGCGACAGCCATGCTCATGCAGACGGGTGCGCAACCGCTCAGCGCTTTGCGCATCGTCCATCACCGCGTAACGGGGGGTAAATTCCAGGCATTGTTCAACCATACGGTCAACGTTTTTCCCCGCGACCAGCGCGGCGACGGAAAAGCGACCAGGGTTATGGCGCACCACGTCCAGCGTGCTACAGCCAATGGAGCCGGTCGAACCGAGAACGGTTAATTGCTTCATGAGACGTCCAGAAGAGTGGAAACAGAATAAAAAGCAAAACGCCGCCAGCAAGCCCCTACGCAGCAACTATCGGGGATAAGGCGGCGGCATTAGGCCTTCAACTAAGCGCTAAAGGCTACAAGGCCAGCGGTCGCAACGCAATCCCGAGAATTGAGCGTACAGTCTTCTGTACGGCGTTTCAGATTTTACTCAGGCCAGAGCCTGTCTGGCCCGAGTAAGGGCAGAGCATTAGAACTGCATCAGTTCCGCTTCTTTGTCTGCCAGCGCCGCGTCAACTTTTTTGATGGCGGCGTCAGTCATTTTCTGCACGTCGTCCTGAGAACGGCGATCGTCATCTTCGCTGATCTCTTTTTCTTTCAGCAGCGCTTTGACTTTATCGTTGGCGTCACGGCGAACGTTACGCACGGCAACGCGCGCCTGCTCGGCTTCACCACGCACGATCTTGGTCAGATCTTTACGACGCTCTTCGGTCAGCGGCGGCAGCGGGACACGAATATCGCTGCCGGCAGAGCTTGGGTTCAGACCGAGGTCTGACGCCATGATCGCTTTTTCAACGGCCGCGGACATAGAACGGTCAAAGACGTTGATTTTCAGGGTACGGGAGTCTTCGACGGTGACGCTGGCCAGCTGGCGCAGCGGGGTCGGAGTACCGTAGTATTCAACAACAATCCCGTCCAGCAGGCTCGGAGAAGCACGACCCGTGCGAATTTTGCTGATTTGGTTTTTGAATGCTTCGACGCATTTTTCCATGCGGATTTCAGCATCTTTTCTGATATCGCTAATCACGTTACGAATCCTTGAAAGCTTGTCTCAGTCAGACCAGACGGGGCACCCGTCGGAAAATGAGCTAAGTATAGTCAGATTTAATGAAAATCACCGGGCAATATCCCCGCGAAAGTAAAGCGGAATATTACCCGGATTTGGCGCTGACGGGAATTATTCCGTGATCAATGTGCCTTCTTTTTCGCCCATCACCACGCGACGCAGGGCGCCAGGTTTGTTCATGTTGAAGACGCGAATCGGTAATTTATGGTCACGCGCCAGGGTGAAGGCCGCCAGATCCATGACTTTCAGCTCTTTTTCCAGAACTTCGCTGTAGGTCAGCTGATCGTACATGGTGGCAGAAGGATCTTTTGCCGGGTCAGCGGTGAATACGCCGTCAACCTTGGTGGCTTTCAGCACCACATCGGCTTCAATTTCGATACCGCGCAGGCAGGCTGCGGAATCGGTGGTAAAGAACGGGTTGCCGGTACCAGCGGAGAGGATCACTACGCGGTTGTTGCGCAGCAGGCTGATTGCCTCTGCCCAGCTGTAGTTGTCGCATACGCCATTCAGCGGGATGGCGGACATCAGACGAGCGTTCACATAGGCGCGGTGGAGCGCATCACGCATTGCCAGGCCGTTCATGACCGTTGCCAGCATGCCCATGTGGTCGCCCACAACGCGGTTCATACCCGCTTTCGCCAGACCAGCACCACGGAACAGGTTACCGCCACCAATTACTACGCCAACCTGAATACCCAGCTCAACCAGCTCTTTGATCTCCTGAGCCATGCGGTCAAGTATGCTTGCATCAATACCGAAGCCTTCTGAGCCCTGCAGCGCTTCGCCACTTAATTTCAGCAGAATACGTTTGTAGACGGGTTTTGCATTGGTAGCCATGTTTCTTTCCTGAGACTGTCAACGAATGAGATGTGTTAATTCCGGCGACATTGTATGTCGCATTTCAGCGCGGCCACTATAAGCAGTTGGCTGAATTTACAAAATGGGCGCAAAAAGAAGCCGCCCTCAGGCGGCTCCTTTTTTTAAAAATTAAGACTGCTTGGACATCGCAGCAACTTCTGCTGCAAAGTCAGTCTCAACTTTCTCAATGCCTTCGCCCACTTCAAAGCGGATGAAGCCAGTCACGTCAGCGTTGTGCTCTTTCAGCAGCTGGCCAACAGATTTGCTCGGCTCCATAACGAAAGGCTGACCAGTCAGAGAAACTTCGCCGGTGAATTTCTTCATGCGGCCTTCAACCATTTTCTCTGCGATTTCTTTCGGCTTACCAGACTGCATCGCGATGTCCAGCTGAACCTGGTACTCTTTCTCTACCACTTCAGCAGACACGTCTTCCGGCTTAACGAATTCCGGCTTGCTTGCAGCAACGTGCATTGCCAGCTGCTTAACCAGCTCTTCGTCAGCGCCTTTAGCGGCAACCAGAACGCCGATACGCGCACCGTGCTGGTAGCTGCCCAGAACGTCGCCTTCCAGAACAGCGATACGACGGATGTTGATGTTCTCGCCGATTTTAGCAACCAGCGCAACACGTTCTTCTTCGAACTGCGCTTTCAGAACTTCAACGTCGGAGATTTTACCTGCAACAGCGGCGTCCAGTACTTTGTCGGCAAATGCCTGGAAACCACCATCTTTAGCAACGAAGTCAGTCTGGCAGTTAACTTCCAGAATGTAACCGTAGTTGCCTTCGATTTTGGTTTTGATCACGCCGTCAGCAGCCACGTTGCCTGCTTTCTTCGCCGCTTTGATCGCGCCGGATTTACGCATGTTTTCGATTGCCAGCTCGATGTCGCCATTCGCTTCAGTCAGCGCTTTTTTGCAATCCATCATGCCTGCGCCAGTACGCTCACGCAGCTCTTTTACCAGGGATGCGGTAATTTCAGCCATTCTAAAATCCTCGGGAGATGTGGATACTGCCCGGCCAACGGCCAAACAGCGTAAATTGAAAAAAGGGGCCGATAATGGGCCCCTATTCATACACGGTACTAATAAGGGCTTAAACCTTATTATTCAGCTTCTACGAAGCTTTCTTCCGCCTGAGAAGCCAGGTCCTGAGAGCGACCTTCACGAACGGTAGCAGCAACAGCGCCCAGGTACAGGCTAACTGCGCGGATTGCATCGTCGTTACCCGGGATAACGAAGTCTACGCCGTCCGGATCAGAGTTGGTATCAACGATAGCAAATACCGGGATGCCCAGGTTGTTTGCTTCTTTGATAGCGATGTGCTCGTGGTCAGCGTCGATAACGAACAGTGCGTCCGGCAGGCCGCCCATATCTTTGATACCGCCCAGGCTGTTTTCCAGCTTGTCCAGCTCACGAGTGCGCATCAGCGCTTCTTTCTTGGTCAGCTTGTCGAAAGTACCGTCCTGGGACTGAGTTTCCAGGTCTTTCAGACGTTTGATGGACTGACGAACGGTTTTCCAGTTAGTCAGCATACCGCCCAGCCAGCGATGGTTCACGAAGAACTGATCGCAGCTCAGAGCAGCGTCTTTTACCGCTTCGCTTGCAGCGCGCTTAGTACCAACGAAAAGGATTTTACCTTTACGAGCAGCGATCTTGTTCAGTTCAGCCAGAGCTTCGTTGAACATCGGTACGGTTTTCTCAAGGTTGATGATGTGAACTTTGTTACGCGCGCCGAAGATGAAAGGCTTCATTTTCGGGTTCCAGTAACGGGTCTGGTGACCGAAGTGAACACCAGCCTTGAGCATGTCGCGCATGGAAACAGTTGCCATGTTTAAAACCTCTATAGATTAAATTGGGGTTATGCCTCCACGTATCCCATATTACCGACCCCGAAGGGCACCCCGGAATATGTGCCGATACGTGTGTGTTATTACACAAAGTGAGCTATGTCGCTTACGTCCATCCTTGTGTATCTGAGATGGAACGGAAGTCCGGCGCGCTTTATACCACAAAATCCATCCAGACACCAACTCTTGTTGACGTCGCGTGCTGTTAATGATTCTCAGTTTGGCACCAGCCTGCCCGGACTGTTACCATTGACAGGACTTACACTATTATTGTCGAAAATATCGACACTGCTGGACATACTCCATGGCTATCTCTATTAAGACATCTGAAGACATCGAAAAAATGCGCGTTGCCGGCCGCCTGGCCGCCGAAGTGCTGGAAATGATCGAACCCTACGTCAAACCGGGCGTCAGCACCGGCGAACTGGACCGCATCTGTAACGACTATATCGTTAACGAGCAGAAGGCCATTTCCGCCTGCCTCGGCTATCACGGCTATCCGAAATCCGTCTGCATTTCGGTCAATGAAGTGGTCTGTCACGGTATCCCTGATGACGGCAAGCTGCTGAAAGATGGCGATATCGTCAATATCGACGTGACCGTCATTAAAGATGATTTCCATGGCGATACCTCCAAAATGTTTATCGTCGGCAAACCGACGATTCTCGGCGAGCGCCTGTGCCGCATCACTCAGGAAAGCCTGTACCTGGCGCTGAGAATGGTGAAGCCAGGCATCAACCTGCGCACCATCGGCGCGGCGATCCAGAAATTTGTGGAAGCGGAAGGTTTCTCCGTGGTGCGCGAGTACTGTGGCCACGGCATCGGCCGCGGCTTCCATGAAGAGCCTCAGGTACTGCACTACGATTCGCCGGAGACCAACGTCGTACTCAAACCAGGCATGACCTTCACCATCGAGCCGATGGTCAACGCCGGTAAAAAAGAGATCCGCAGCATGAAAGACGGCTGGACGGTGAAAACCAAAGACCGGAGCTTGTCTGCGCAGTACGAGCATACTATTGTGGTGACAGACAACGGCTGCGAAATTCTGACGCTACGCAA
>ERZ773158.3055-NODE-3055-length-11051-cov-2.687159_pt1 | contig 11051 bp, 12 predicted proteins | sample MGYA00511918_ERZ773158 | MGnify/ENA primary metagenome ERZ773158 (study PRJEB29015, sample SAMEA2737876) | human gut metagenome | biome: human gut; feature: human-associated habitat; material: faeces | place: China | collected 2012 ... | reverse complement strand
AACCTGCGACCAATTGATTAAAAGTCAACTGCTCTACCAACTGAGCTAACGACCCACTCTGGCATTGCTTTGGGCTTGTTTGATATCCCTTGGCAACGGCGGCATATATTACTGATTTCAGAATTCAGCGCAACTAAAATTTCGATAAAGATCACTTAACTGCTGGCGATTCAGGCGACAAGACCAGAAATAACGCGATTTCTGGTCATGCCGTAATCAACCAAGAGCATTAAGTCGTTTTTGCGCTTGTTTCGCACCGTCGGTGCCGGGGAATTTGTTGATCACCTGCTGGTAAACCGCTTTCGCTTTCGCGGTATCACCTTTGTCCTGCATGATCACGCCGACTTTAAACATCGCGTCAGGCGCTTTTGGCGATTTCGGGTAGTTCTTCACCACCGAAGCGAAGTAAAACGCCGCGTCGTCTTTTCTCCCCTTATTGTAGTTCAACTGCCCGAGCCAGTAGTTAGCGTTTGGCTGGTAGGTTGAATCCGGGTACTTTTTGACGAAGTTTTGAAACGCCACCATCGCGTCATCCTGGCGTGAGGCATCCTTCACCAGGGCAATAGCGGCATTATAATCGGTGTTCGCATCGCCGGTCATCGCCGGGGCGCCTGAGGTGGCCGCTGGCGCTGCGCTGGTGGCAGCCGCGCTCTGATCGCCAGAAGACGACGGAGCCTGCGCACCTGATGCTGCGCCGCCACCGCTGCTCAGACTATCTATCTGCAGCAGAATCTGTTTCTGGCGCTCAACGATCTGATTCAGCTGGTACTGGTTCTCCTGGATCTGCCCGCGGAGAGAATCAATGTCAGTCTGGTTATCAGAGAGTTGTTGCTGGAGTTGGGTTAAAAGCTGGCTGTGAGCATTGGAAATACGCTCGAGTTGAGTGACGCGGTCTTCGACCGAGCCTGAGCCGACACTACTGATTGGCGCCTGAGCAAAAGCGGCCCAGGGGGCCGCTATGCCAACCAGTAACGACAGACTCAATAAATGATGTCTGAAGTTACTGCTCATGCAATTCTCTTAGTAAACCAGTACGGCGCGACGGTTTTTGGCATATGCCGCTTCGTCATGACCCAGTACTGCTGGTTTTTCTTTACCGTAAGAAACGATGGAGATCTGATCGGCAGAAACACCTTTGCCCTGCAGATACATCTTAACGGCGTTAGCACGACGCTCACCCAGAGCGATGTTGTATTCCGGCGTACCGCGCTCATCCGCGTGACCTTCTACAGTCACTTTGTAGGACGGGTTGCTGCGCAGGAAGTTAGCGTGCGCGTCCAGCATAGCAGCGAAGTCAGAACGGATATCGTACTTGTCCAGATCGAAGTAAACGATGTTGTTCTGCTGCAGCTGCTGCATCTGCAGACGAGCTTGCTCTTCAGAAGACATGTTGCCGCCGTTACCGTTAGCGTCCATACCAGTGCCGGCACCCAGCATGCCTTCACCGCTCTGGTCGTTGCTGGCGTTCTTGTTAGAAGAACATGCCGCGATTGCCATAACCGGCAGAGCGATCATCAGCCCTTTCAGCACTTTGTTCAGTTGCATTTCTTTGATTCCTTTAATAATCAATTATTTATTATCACAGATACGGCGACCAGGCAGGCGATTTTACCTGTCCATCAGTTGCCGGAAGACGCGCTTTGAAACGCCCATCTGTAGAAACCAGATTCAGCACGGATCCCATCCCCTGAGAAGAGCTGTAGATTACCATAGTGCCGTTAGGTGCCAGACTTGGCGTTTCGTCTAAAAACGTTGATGACAGAACCTGTACACCACCCGTTTCCAGATCTTGTTTGGCAATGTGCTGCTGACCGCCGGCCGAGCTGACCATTACCATGGTTTTACCATCCGCGCTCACGTCGGCGTCCTGGTTCTGAGAACCTTCCCAGGTGATACGCTGCGGCGTGCCGCCATTAATGTTGACTTTATATACCTGCGGACGACCTGCCTGGTCAGAAGTGAAGGCCAGATTCTGGCTGTCCGGGAACCAGCTTGGTTCGGTGTTGTTGCTGCGACCGTTGGTCACCTGACGAATCTGACCCGATCCCAGATCCATTACGTACAGGTTCAGGCTACCGGTTTTCGACAGCGCGAACGCCAGTTTAGAACCATCCGGTGAGAACGCCGGGGCGCCGTTGTGCTGCGGGAAGGAGGCGATCTGACGCACAGAGGCGTTCGCCAGGGTCTGAACCACCAGCGCAGAACGACCGCTTTCAAAGGTAACGTAGGCCAGTTTAGAACCGTCCGGAGACCAGGCCGGGGACATCAGCGGCTGGGAGGAACGGTGAACCAGGAACTGGTTGTAACCATCGTAGTCGGACACGCGCAGTTCGTAAGGGTACTGGCCGCCGTTTTTCTGCACCACGTAGGCGATACGGGTACGGAAGGCGCCCTTGATGCCGGTCAGCTTCTCAAATACCGCGTCGCTGGCCGCGTGCGCCGCATAGCGCAGGTACTGCTTAGTGACTTTAAAAGAACCTTGCGCCAGCGTTGTGCCCGGCGCTCCGCCGGTGTCCACCAGTTGATACGCAACCTGATAAGAACCATCCGGATTTTGCGTGACCTGGCCGACGACTACGGCGTCAATACCCAGCGCAGACCAGGCAGCAGGCTGCACTTCCTGGGCACTGGTCGGCTGCTGCGGCAGACGAGAGCGATCCAGCGGATTGAATTTACCGCTGTTGCGCAGGTCAGCTGCCACGATACCACCGACATCTTCCGGCGCAGCGCCCTGGCCGGCCCACTGGAACGGTACCACGCCGATAGGGCGCGCCGAGTCCACCCCCTGGGTGATCTCGATACGTACTTCTGCGTGCAGCACCGCCGCCCACAGCATTAAAAAACCAAATGCTACTCGTAATGCCTGCTTCATCATATCTCCCTTATCCGGGCGGAAAGCCCACGATAATTTAGCAGAATGTTAACAAACTCAAATATACAAAACTACCAAAACCCTGTGACTACCATAGATTGTTTTTCCCCGTTTGCACGGGGAAAAATGTCACTGAGGTTTGAAGTCCAGTGGCGCATTTTTGAAGACTTCATATACTGCCTGGCTAGGTGGTTTCGGAAACTTAGCCTGTCGGGCTGCGGCAAGAGCGGCCTGGCACAGAGCAGGATCACCACCTTCGGACTGTATATTTAACAACAGGCCGTCAGGAGCAAGTTTGATACGCAAGGTACATGTTTTGCCCGCATAGGACGATGCGTCATAAAACTTACTTTCAATCGCCGATTTTATCTGTCCGGCATAGTTGTTGATATCAGCCCCTGAGGCACTGTTTTTAGTATTACCACTCCCGGCAGCGGAGGCATTGTTTCCTTTGGCCCCACCGCCTGTTTTAGGCGCATTCTTACCAGAACTCAGATCGCCGAGCAGGTTGTCAACGCCGTCCGCTTCTTTCGCAGCCGCCGCTTTCTTCGCCGCCGCGGCTTTTGCTGCTGCCGCTTTGGCCGCTTTATCAGCTGCAGCCTTCTCTGCTGCAGCCGCTTTCGCTGCCGCCGCTTTTTCAGCGGCTGCGGCTTTCTCGGCGGCGGCTTTCTCAGCGGCTTTTTCGGCAGCCGCTTTTTCAGCTGCCGCCTGCTTAGCCGCTTCCTGCTGGGCTTTTTTCTCCGCTTCCTGTTGCGCTTTCTTCGCAGCCGCCGCTTCCGCTTTCTTCTGCGCCTCGGCCGCAGCTTTCGCCGCTTCAGCTTCCGCCTGTTTCTTCGCCTCGGCAGCGGCTTTCGCTGCAGCGGCTTCGGCCTGCTTTTTCGCGTCAGCAGCCGCCTTGGCCGCCGCCTGTTCTGCCGCTTTCGCCTGGGCATCCGCCTTCGCTTTCGCCTCGGCGGCCGCTTTGGCAGCGGCTTCCTGCGCTTCTTTTGCCTGTGCGTCCGCTTTGGCTTTTGCCGCCGCGGCGGCCTTGGCAGCCGCTTCTTCAGCCTGCTTCTGCTGCTCCTTCGCTTCTTTCGCCGCTTCCTGCGCCTGCAGCCGCTCCTGTTCGAGCTGTTTCAGCCGTTCCTGTTCCGCCGCCTGTTTCTCACGTAACTCTTCCGCCTGCTGCTGCGCCTGTTTTTCACGCTGTTCAGCGGCGCGACGTGCGCTGGCCTGCTGCTGTTGCTGACGGTTATAGTTATTTACCACCGCCCCCGGATCGACCATGACGGCATCAATCGACGATCCGCCGCCGCCGCCGGCAGAGGCATCCAGATGCTCGTCAAACGAACTCCAGATCAGCAGCGCGATCAGAATGATGTGCAGCGCGACTGAAATGATGATCGCTCGTTTAAGCTTGTCGTTTTGTTCGGTTGCCTTTGACACTATCGGTTCCCAAAAACTGTTCGCCTGTATCCGCGATGCGCACCGACGGCGAGCGATACCCGCCACCGGACGCCGCGCGGACGCACCTACCTGAAGCGATTAAATAGGTTTGGTCATCAAGCCGACCGATTTAACCCCTGCACTATGCAACAGGTTCAGCGCTTTAATAATTTCATCGTAAGGGACGTCTTTCGCACCGCCGATCAGGAATACCGTTTTTTCATTGGCTTCAAGACGACGCTTCGCTTCGGCAATTACCTGCTCCGGCGGCAGCTGGGACAGCGTCTCCTGCCCCACCTTCACGCTGTACTGCCCTACCCCGGAGACTTCCACAATCACCGGCGGATCGTCATTGCTTTTCACCGCTTGCGATTCCGTGGCGTCCGGCAGATCGACTTCCACGCTCTGCGTAATGATCGGCGCCGTTGCCATAAAGATCAGCAGCAGCACCAGCAGGACATCCAGCAGCGGAACGATGTTGATCTCGGACTTCAGTTCGCGACGTCCGCGTCCACGTGCTCTGGCCATGGCTTACCCCTTATTGCTTTCGCTGGTGGTAAAGGCCTGACGGTGCAGAATAGCGGTGAACTCTTCCATAAAGTTGTCGTAATTCAGTTCAAGCTTGTTCACGCGCTGGTTCAGGCGGTTATACGCCATGACCGCCGGGATCGCGGCGAACAGACCAATCGCGGTGGCGATCAGCGCTTCGGCGATACCTGGCGCCACCATCTGCAGGGTGGCCTGCTTCACCGCGCCAAGGGCGATAAAGGCGTGCATAATCCCCCAGACGGTACCGAACAGACCGATATACGGGCTGATCGAGCCTACGGTGCCGAGGAACGGAATATGGGTCTCCAGCGTTTCCAGTTCGCGGTTCATCGAAATACGCATCGCGCGCGATGCCCCTTCGACAATCGCTTCCGGCGCATGGCTGTTAGCGCGATGTAAGCGAGCGAACTCTTTGAAACCGCTGTAGAAGATTTGTTCCGAACCGGTCAGGTTATCGCGACGCCCCTGGCTCTCCTGGTACAGACGAGAGAGCTCGATCCCGGACCAGAATTTGTCCTCGAACGCTTCAGCTTCACGCGCGGCCGAGTTAAGGATACGCGTTCTCTGAATAATGATAGCCCAGGAAGCGATAGAAAAACCAATCAAAATCAACATGATAAGTTTTACCAGAAGGCTCGCCTTCAGGAACAAATCAAGGATATTCATGTCAGTCACTGCTTAAACTCCGCGACAATAGACTTGGGAAGCGCACGAGGCTTCATTAAGAGTGGATCAACGCACACAATGAGAACCTCAGCTTCGTTTAACACTGTATTCTCGGCGTTGACGATTCGCTGCGTGAAAACCAAAGAGGTGCCGCGCATCGAGGTAATTTCCGTCTGGACTTCGAGCATGTCGTCGAGCCTGGCGGGGGCAAAATACTCCAGCGTCATTTTGCGAACCACGAAGGCAACGCGTTCAGCCAACAGCACCTGTTGACTAAAGTGATGGTGGCGCAGCATCTCTGTGCGTGCTCTTTCATAAAAAGCGACGTAACTGGCGTGGTAAACCACACCACCGGCATCGGTATCTTCGTAGTAGACCCGAACCGGCCATCGAAACAGCGTTGTATTCACTTTACATCCCGGTAATGCAAAAAAAGGTTAGAGCTTTCAAACTTCGCTACTATACGCGCGGGAATGATGGTTTGGAATGGGGGAAAGTAAACGGGGCGTAAATTTTTATGGGCTTATGCAAGCCCATAGCATTAACAGAGATCTCTTATTCAAAAGAAGAAAAAGAAGAGACCTAAAGCGAGCACGATATCAGCGATAAGCGGACAAAAAATCCCCTGCCAGTGAACGGCACGCGGGCGAAAGCCCACGCCGTGAATAACGCCGCTGCAAACCGCCCACATCAGCAAGAAACCATGCCAGATTTCCAGCTCGCTGGTCTTCGCCGCAAAGCGCGACGGATCCCAGAAAATGCAGCCAGCCAGCAGCAGCGCCATCAATAAGGAAAGCGCCCGGAGCGGGCGCTTGTCCATTATCGCGTACAGAGTAGCGATAAATTTCATCAGATTTCTTCTTTCTTCCCGGCTTTGGTGGCTTCCACGTGCTCAAGCGCCAGCGCGGTAATGACCCCAAAAGCACAGGCAAGAAGCGTTCCCAAAATCCATGCGAAGTACCACATATATAGCTCCTTACCTTAGTACAGCGAGTGGGTATTCTTTTCGATGTCTTCGCGCGTGATGCGGCCAAACATCTTCCAGTAACACCAGCTGGTGTAGGCCAGAATGATCGGCACGAAAACAATCGCCACGTAGGTCATCAGGTTCAGCGTCCGCTGACTGGAGGTCGCGTCCCACATTGTCAGGCTGGCGTTCAGCATGGTGCTGGACGGCATGATGAACGGGAACATCGCGATACCGGCAGTCAGAATGATGCAGGCCAGGGTCAGCGAGGAGAACAGGAATGCCCAGGCGCCTTTATCCGCTTTGGTCGAAACGACGGTTAGCAGCGGCAACACCACGCCCAGGGCAGGCACCGCCCACAGCGCTGGCATATTGTTAAAGTTCACCATCCACGCGCCAGCTTCCCGCACCACTTCCTTGGTCAGCGGGTTAGACGGGCCGGTATGGTCAATCACCGATTTCACCACATAGCCGTCGATGCCGTAGTAGACCCACACGCCCGCCAGCGCGAAGCAGACCAGCGTCACCAGCGCCGCCACCATGGAAACGGTGCGAGTACGCAGGTGCAGTTCGCCTACGGTACGCATCTGCAGGTAGGTGGCGCCCTGAGTCAGGATCATCGCCACGCTGACGATACCGGCCAGCAGACCAAACGGGTTCAGCAACTGGAAGAAGTTACCGGTATAGAACAGACGCAGGTATTCATCGACGTGGAACGGCACGCCCTGCAGCAGGTTGCCAAAGGCCACGCCAATCACCAGCGGCGGCACGAAGCTACCGATGAAGATACCCCAGTCCCACATGTTGCGCCAGCGGGTGTCCTCGATCTTAGAACGGTAGTCAAAACCGACCGGACGGAAGAACAGCGAGGCCAGCACCAGAATCATCGCCACATAGAAGCCAGAGAACGCCGCGGCGTAAACCATCGGCCAGGCAGCGAACAGCGCGCCGCCGGCGGTGATCAGCCACACCTGGTTACCGTCCCAGTGCGGGGCGATGGAGTTGATCATGATTCGACGCTCGGTGTCATTACGACCGAGGAAACGGGTGAGCATGCCCACCCCCATGTCGAACCCGTCGGCGACGGCAAAACCAATCAGCAGAATGCCAATCAGCAGCCACCAGATAAAACGCAATACTTCATAATCGATCATTTGACGACTCCTGTCTTAGCGTGCCGACTGAATAGCCGCAGAGGACTGTTCAAAGTGATAGCGGCCGGTTTTCAGGCTGCTAGGTCCTTTGCGGGCAAACTTGAACATCAGGAACAGTTCAGCCACCAGGAACAGCGTATACAGACCGCAGATCAGCAACATTGAAAAGATCAGATCGCCCGCGGTTAATGATGAGTTAGCCACCGCCGTCGGCAGGACCTCACCAATCGCCCACGGCTGACGGCCGTATTCGGCAACAAACCAGCCCGACTCCACGGCAATCCACGGCAGCGGCAGGCCGTAGAATGCGGCGCGCAGCAGCCATTTTTTCTCGCCGATGCGGTTACGGATCACGCTCCAGAAGGAGGCGCCTATAATCAGCAGCATCAGGATGCCGCACGCCACCATGATACGGAAGGCGAAGTACAGCGGTGCGACGCTTGGAATGGAGTCTTTGGTCGCTTTGGCGATCTGCTCTTCCGTGGCGTCAGCGACGTTCGGGGTATAGCGCTTCAACAGCAGGCCATAACCGAGGTCCTTCTTCACGTTATTGAACTGGTCACGCACGGCCTGATCGGTTGAACCGGCGCGCAGCTGTTCCAGCAGCGCGTAGGCTTTCATGCCGTTACGGATACGCTCTTCGTGCTGAACCATCAGATCCTTGAGGCCGATAACCGGCTTGTCCACCGAGCGGGTAGCAATGATGCCCAGCGCGTAGGGGATCTGGATCGCAAAGTGGTTGGTCTGCGCATTCTGATCGGGAATACCAAACAGGGTGAAGGCCGCCGGCGCAGGCTGGGTTTCCCACTCTGCTTCGATAGCCGCCAGTTTGGTTTTCTGCACGTCACCCATTTCGTAACCGGATTCGTCACCCAGCACAATAACGGAGAGGATCGCCGCCATACCGAAGCTGGCTGCGATGGCAAAGGAGCGCTTGGCAAAGGCGAAGTCGCGACCTTTCAGCATGTACCAGGAGCTAATCGCCAGGATGAACATCGCGCCGGTGACATAGCCCGACGCCACAGTGTGAACGAATTTCACCTGGGCGACCGGGTTGAGCACCAGTTCAGAGAAGCTGACCATCTCCATACGCATGGTTTCAAAGTTAAAATCCGATGCGATCGGGTTCTGCATCCAGCCGTTGGCGACAAGGATCCACAGCGCGGAGAGGTTGGAACCCAGCGCAACCAGCCAGGTGACGGCCATGTGCTGAACTTTGCCCAGACGATCCCAACCGAAGAAGAACAGACCTACAAAGGTGGATTCGAGGAAGAAGGCCATCAGACCTTCAATGGCCAGCGGCGCACCGAAGATATCCCCTACATAGTGGGAATAGTAAGACCAGTTTGTCCCGAACTGGAACTCCATGGTCAGACCGGTTGCCACGCCCAGCGCAAAGTTGATACCAAACAACTTGCCCCAGAATTTGGTCATATCTTTATAAATCTGTTTGCCGGAAAGGACGTAGACCGTTTCCATGATGGCCAGCAGGAACGCCATACCGAGCGTTAGCGGCACAAACAGGAAGTGGTACATCGCGGTCAAGGCAAACTGTAAGCGCGACAGTTCGACTATATCTAACATCATGACTCCTTGCTCATCGCATGAAGACTCCGAAAATGAACCGAGAAGCTCTGGCTCATACGCATGCCCCAATACAAATTTATTTGTCGCCCGTCCACAGCAGGTTTCAATCGAAGGTAAAACCATGCCAGGGTAAGGTTACAAATACGTTAACGAAAAACCCAATTGATTCCCCAATATATTACGCCGCAATAACCTTACAATAAATATGTTTTTATTGTTCCAGTTTTACATTTTTCGACGGTGATCAATATATAGTGAAGATGGCTGAATTCAGCCAATTTGACTTGAGACAATTTAACGTTTTTTGAGGGATTTTTCCAAGGATTAAGTATTGATATAAATCAATTTTTACTCTATGTGTTAATTATGTAGCCCAATAAAGAATATTGGTGAACTTAATGTTAATTAAGTGTTTAAACTATGGCTTTTCCAGTTACTAAAAAGAGAGATATGAGAATCATAGGTAATATTATTTAACGTCGTGGAAAAAAAACAAAAAAAAGGAACCGATCCGAATAATGTTAGACCGCTCACAGTATTTTATCTTCTTCCTTATCCCCTGCCCCACGCTTTTTCGCTGCCGCTTTTGTTTCCCTACGGTACAGCCGGGGTATATTTTTTTAGCCACTACAGCGCATCGAAAATACTTATTAAATAATAATTTAAATCAATATGATAGATAGGGCTTTTCGCAGAAAATCAATTCGTTGTTGGCGCTGCGGTTCTGACGAGACGGGATAACGGTCACAAAAAAGGCCACCTGACGGTGGCCAACCATGTCGAAATCGGACAGATTTCTGCTTGCGGACAAGCAGAGAGGGTTTACTTGATAATAGCTTTCAGCGCTTCGCCGATGTCGGCCAGGCTGCGAACAGTTTTCACACCCGCCGCTTCCAGCGCTGCGAATTTCTCATCCGCTGTACCTTTACCGCCGGCGATGATAGCGCCCGCGTGGCCCATACGCTTGCCTTTCGGCGCGGTAACGCCCGCGATGTAGCCGACAACCGGCTTAGTGACATGATCTTTAATATAAGCAGCCGCTTCTTCTTCCGCGCTGCCGCCGATCTCACCGATCATCACGATCGCTTCGGTCTGCGGATCTTTTTCGAACATTTCGAGAATGTCGATAAAGTTAGAGCCCGGGATCGGGTCACCGCCGATGCCGATAGCACCGGTCTGTCCGATGCCTGCATTCGTCAGCTGGAATGTAGCTTCATATGTCAGCGTGCCGGAACGGGAAACGACGCCTACATGGCCTTTCCTGAAGATTTCGCCTGGGATGATGCCGATATTGCACTGATCGGTCATAAGCAGCCCCGGGCAGTTCGGTCCGATGAGACGTGTCTTTCTTCCAACCATATAGCGGTGAACGACGACCATGTCTTCGAGCGGAATATGTTCCGTGATGCAGACAACGAGCGGCACTTCAGCCTCTACAGCTTCCATGATGGAGTCAGCAGCCGACGGAGCCGGTACGAAAATGATGGAAGCATTGGCCCCGGTTGCAATGACAGCATCGCGGACCGTATTGAATACAGGAATCCCCTGCACCAGCTGGCCTGCTTTTCCCGGAGATACACCGGCGACGATATTCGTGCCAAATTTTCTCATCTGCTCTGTATGGAAACGGGCAGCCTTGCCTGTGATGCCCTGTACAATGACCTTCGTATCCTTATTAATCAGAATCGCCATTTTACTTTACCTCCCCTTCTGCTGTTTCTGCAGGAGCAGCCGGTGCTGCCGGCTCTGCTGCAGCCTTTTCACGTTCTTCCTGCTCCTTGACGAGCTGGATGACACGGATAGCGCCTTCTTCCATGGAGGTAGCCGGGTA
>ERZ773158.3053-NODE-3053-length-11053-cov-2.484724_pt1 | contig 11053 bp, 8 predicted proteins | sample MGYA00511918_ERZ773158 | MGnify/ENA primary metagenome ERZ773158 (study PRJEB29015, sample SAMEA2737876) | human gut metagenome | biome: human gut; feature: human-associated habitat; material: faeces | place: China | collected 2012 ... | reverse complement strand
GGTCTTCCCGCTGTCTGTCGATCTGTCTGCATCCTTCCGGCAGTGTAGATCTGTTATAACGGATCTCACTGATCCACTGATCCAAAAGACAGATCAGTTCCCGGGTCATATGTAACCTCATCAAAAACTGCCCGCGATACCACATACCTAACCCCAGGCAGCCACAGAGGATCATCCCCCCTCCAAGCATCTGCATTCCATCCGCCCCCTCCCTTTCAAGATCACAATGCGGGCAAACATTTCTCTCATATATTCTCCACCCAGACGTCTGGCTGCATCCTCTTCCCCTGCCCCATGCACCGTAGCCAGCAGGCTGCAGCCGCCGGATGCGGCCATGTGAAGCACTCTCAGATCCTGTTCTTCCCCCAGTTCATCCACAGCGATCACCTGCGGTGACATTGACCGTAATAACAATAACATCCCCAAAGCTTTCGGGCAGGCATCCAGCACATCCGTCCGCATACCCAGATCGTTCTGGGGTCTCCCCCGGTAAGACCCGGCCAGCTCCGAGCGCTCATCTACCACTCCTACCCGAAGTCCCGGTCCGTAAGCATTGCCGTCGGACAGCTGCCGGATCAGATCCCGGAGCAACGTAGTCTTACCAAATCCCGGCGGTGATACGATCAGCGTATTTTGAAATCGTCCCGCTTTATAAAGCTCCGGAAGTATTTTATCTGCGACACCCCTGATTTCATGAGCTACGCGGATATTTACAAAGGATATATTTTTCAGTGTCCGCAGACTGTTCTCATTTTCCAGCACAGCCTGTCCGCTTAAACCAATCCTGTGTCCCCCTTCCACTGTAAGAAATCCCTGTCTGATCTCATCCGCGTAGGCGTAGACGGAATCCTGACACAAATAGGCGATCAGGTCCCGGATCTCCGTCTCCGTCACGGAGTATGCCCCATATGGTTCCTCCCGCCAGATTCCGCTATGATCCAGAAAAAAATCTCCCCGGGAAGTTTCAATGATCACCGGCCTGTCCACCCGGAGCCTGATCTCACATACCTCCTGTGCTTTGTCCGCGGTCACTTTCCAAAAATCTCTTCTCTTTTGCGGAAAGATCCGAAGCAGGCTGTCCATGTTCCACCTCCCATAGCAAATCAGTGCTTTTCCCCGCATCCCGGCTGATATTTCTGATTCGATGTTTCCCATGATTTCCATGTATCGTGTTTCTGAATAGTTCAATATATGTTTCCGCGGACAAGATATTCCTTCCATTCTTCTCTTTTTTTCTATAGTGTGCTATAATGATTGATATTGTCTTTATGAATTTCATTTTGGAGGATATTTATGAACATTATCATTGTGGGCTGCGGCAAAGTAGGCTACACCCTGGTAGAACAATTGGGAGGTGAAAATCACAATATCACCGTAATTGATACAAATGAGGAAAAAGTGAATTCCATCACGGATGATCTGGATGCCATGGGCATCGTGGGCAATGGTGTCAGCTTCCAGACACTGTCTGAGGCCGGCATTGACCATGCGGATCTGCTGATCGCCGTGACCGGATCCGATGAGCAGAATCTTCTGTGCTGTGTCATTGCGAAAAAGGCGGGACATTGTAAGACCATCGCCCGTGTCCGCAATCCAATCTACAATAATGAGATTGCTTTTCTGCGGGAAGAACTGGGGCTTGCCATGATCATCAACCCGGAGCTGTCCAGTGCCGCCGAGATTGCCCGGATCTTCCAGTTTCCTTCTGCAGTTAAGATCGATACTTTTTCCAAGGGAAGGATCGAGCTTCTGCATTTCCGCGTGACCCATGACTGTCTCTTAAATAATTATGAACTGATCCACATCCGTACCACCTTAAAATGCGATGTACTGGTATGTATGGTCACCAGAGGTGATCAGGTGCTGATCCCCAGGGGTGATTTTGTATTCCGGGAAGGCGATGTGGTTGCTATTGTGTCCACTCCTCCCAAGGCCAATGATTTCTTCAAAAAGATCGGTATCGGCGCCGGCAGGGCACGTACTGCCATGATCGTCGGTGGCGGAACCATTGCTTATTATCTGGCAAGAAGACTTTTAGAAGTCGGCATCCATACCAAGATCATCGATCAGGATCCCGCCCGCTGTGAGCATCTGAGCGAGCTGCTTCCCAAGGCTTCCATCATCTGCGGCGACGGTACGGATGAACGTCTTCTGATACAGGAGGGTTTGGAGAACGTAGATGCTTTTGCTGCGCTGACCGGGCTGGATGAGGAAAATATCCTCCTGTCACTGTATGCGAAACGGACTTCCCATGCAAAGGTAGTCACCAAGATCAACCGTATCAACTTCAGTGGGGTCTTAAGTGATATCAAGCTGGATACGATCTCCTATCCACGCCTGGTGACTGCAGATATGATCATTAAATACGCACGGTCCATGAACGAATCTCTCAACAGTAATGTGGAGAATCTGTATAAGCTGGAAGACGGTCATGCGGAAGCACTGGAATTCTACATCAAAGAGGATTCTGCCGTTACCAATGTACCTCTGAACCGTCTGCACATCCGGAAAAATATCCTGGTCTGTTCCATCGTCCGCGGAGGACAGGCTATTATCCCCAGTGGTCAGGATGAACTCCATGTAGGCGATTATGTGGTCGTAGTACTGACACATGCACGGCTGAATGATATTAAAGATATTATTGAAGGGTAATTTTATAAAAGGACATTATCATGAATTTTGCGATATTGAGTTTTATTATCGGATTTATTTTACAATTTGAAGCTTTATTTTTACTGCTTCCCTGGATCGTTGGTATGATCTACGGAGAATATCATGTGGCACTGATCTATCTGGTGACCGCAGCTGTTTGTTTCATTTTAGGAAAATTGTTAAGTTTCAGGCACACAGGACGTTTTAAGGAATTGTACGTCAGGGAAGGCTTCACTGCCGTTGCACTGGGCTGGTTTGTCATGTCTGTTTTCGGTGCGATTCCCTTCGTTCTCACCGGAGAGATCCCTTTTTATATTGATGCTCTCTTCGAGACGATCTCCGGCTTTACTACCACAGGTTCCAGTATCCTGTCCGACGTGGAAGCACTCAGCTATGCCAGCCTGTTCTGGCGCAGCTTCACCCACTGGATCGGCGGTATGGGCGTATTTGTATTTATTATGGCGATCCTGCCGATGATGGGAGGCTCCACCATGAACCTGATGCGTGCGGAGAGCCCCGGTCCTTCCGTCAGCAAGCTGGTACCGAGAGTACGGGATACTGCGAAAATCCTCTATGGACTTTATATGGCGATCACTGTTCTGGGCGTGATCATGCTATGCTTGTGTGGTATGCCGCTGTTTGATTCCCTGTGTACGACCTTCGGCAGTGTCGGCACCGGTGGCTTCGGTATCAAAAACAGCAGTATCGGCGGTTACTCTCCACTGATACAGAATGCCGTAACGGTACTGATGATCTTAAGCGGTGTCAATTATACGGTATATTTCTGTCTGTTAAGCAGGCAGTTTAAGGAAGCTTTTTCCATCGAAGAAGTCCGTTGGTATTTTTTGATCATTTTCGCCAGTGCTCTGACGATCGCCTGGAATATCCGCCCGCTCTATGCAACTTTGGGAGAGACACTGCGGCACTCCTTTTTCCAGGTAGGAACGATCATCACCACCACCGGATTTGCCACCACGGATTTCAATATGTGGCCGCAGTTGTCGAAGACGATCCTTCTGCTCCTGATGATGATCGGCGCCTGTGCCGGCAGTACCGGCGGCGGTATAAAGGTATCCCGTGTGCTGATCCTCTTCAAGGCGATCCGCAAGGAGCTGTCCATGATGATCCATCCCCGGATGGTGAAAAAGATCAAGATGGACGGACACAATCTGTCCCACGAGACGCTTCGTTCCACCAATGTCTATATGACGGCTTATTTTATCGTACTCTTCGTTTCCCTGCTGATCGTCTGTCTGGACGAATATGACCTGAGCACAAACTTTACCGCAGTACTGGCCACCCTGAACAATATCGGTCCCGGTCTGGAATTAGTCGGTCCCACCCAGAATTTCGCTTTGTTCAGTCCCCTGTCCAAATGCGTGCTGATGTTCGATATGCTGGCCGGCAGACTGGAGCTCTTCCCCATGCTCGTGATTCTGCTGCCGTCCTGCTGGAAGAAATATTAATTCCTTAATCACAAAAATGAGTCTGTGATGACATTTTTAATCGTCACACAGACTCATTTTTTCATGCATACCTCTAATCAAATGTTGACCGAAATGAGAACGCTACATATCATTACAATCATTATATATGAATCTTCAGACACTTCTTTCCGGTCAGTTCCTTCGTCCGTTCATCCGGCTGTCCAAAGCCAACATAAATATCTGCTCCCCTACCGGTATGTACAAATTTACCTTCTTCATCTACAACGGTAAATGCCCTCCTCGGAATTTCCAGTGTCACCATCTTTTCTTCTCCCGGTGCAAGCTGTACGCGCTTAAACACGACAAGTTTAGGATTGGGCACTTCGTTGATATCCTCAACCTGTACATAGACCTGCAATACATCCTCTGTAAAAACATCTCCGTGATTTGCAACGGTTACTTCAACACCTACACTCTGTTCTTCCGTTTGTGCATATACCACATCTTCCGTCAATTCCGCCCTCATAACTAATGTATCAGCATAATTCAGCCCATAACCGAATGGATAAAGTGGAGCTTTTTCCACAAAGCGATATGTCCTGTTCTTCATGGAATAGTCATCAAAATCCGGCATCCCCTGTAAATTGCGGTAAATGGTAACCGGCAATTTACCCGAAGGTGATATTTCTCCAAAGAGTATATCTGCAACTGCCTTTCCACCTCTTGCTCCCGGATACCATGTCTGAAGAACTGCATTCGCCCTGTCATCTGCCAGGTTCAAATCCATAGCACTTCCTGCCATCATACATACAATAAACGGAACTCCCATTTCTGCCACGATTTCCAAAAGCCTCTGCTGTGAAGGCGGAAGCATCAGCCCCTGCTTGTCTCCGGATGCATATGCATTGCCTGTATCGCCCTCTTCTCCTTCAAGACTTTCGTCCAGTCCCAGACACAGAATAACAAGATCCGAATGTTCTGCAACTGTCATTGCCTCAGAGATACGGTCATCCTCTCTTGCCAGTTTTTCTACCTGATCTAAAAACAAATGGCAGCCTTCTGAATAAAGTACCCTGACATCATCGCCTACATAGTCCTGAATACCTTCCAGTACAGTAACATACCTTGAAGCCGTCCCATGATAATTGCCGATCAGGGCTTCTCTGGAATTGGCATTGGGACCAATGACTCCGATTGTTTTAAGTTTCTTTTTATTTAAGGGTAAAATGCCATCATTTTTTAACAATACGACACTCTTGCATGCTGCCTCTATGGAAAGCTCAATATGTTCCCTACATTCAACAACTTCATACGGAATATTATCATATTCTGTCTCATCAAACATTCCCAGCAAGAATCTGGTCGTAAATAAACGAATGGCTGATTTCTGCAGTAGTTCTTTGGAAATAAGCCCCTCTTCATAGGCATTCAGGATTTTCTGATAAGTACATCCGCAATTAACATCGCAGCCCATCTCCAGAGCCAGTCTGACGCTTTCCTCCGGTCTGTCTGTCACCTTATGGTGTTCATGAAAATCACGGATAGCCCAGCAGTCTGAAACATAATGTCCCTGAAATCCCCACTGTTTTCTCAAAACCTCCACCATCAGATAACTATGAGCACAGCATGGTTCACCATTGGTTCTGTTGTATGCGCCCATAACCGCTTCGACTTTTCCTTCCCTGACACAGGCCTCAAACTGCGGAAGATACGTTTCCCAAAGTTCTTTCATGCTAACCTTTGCATCAAAATAGTGACGTTTTTCCTCCGGGCCGGAATGTACTGCAAAATGCTTGGCACACGCTGCCGTGCGCAGATATTCTCCCTCTCCCTGCAGACCTTTGATATATGCAACACCCAGTATTGCAATCAGTGTCGGGTCTTCTCCATAAGTCTCATGTCCACGCCCCCAGCGGGGATCCCGGAAGAGATTGACATTGGGCGACCAAAGTGTAATTCCTTTATAAATATCACGGTCTTCATGTTTTTCATTTTCATTATATTTGGCTCTCGCCTCCGTAGAAACGGCAACTCCTATCCGCTCCAGCAGTTCTTCATCAAAAGTTGCTCCAAGCCCGATTGCCTGTGGAAAAACAGTTGCTGTACCCGCTCTTGCAACACCATGCAGGCCCTCATTCCACCAGTTATACTCCGGAATATCCAGATGTGGAATTTCATCTGCGTCAAAGCGCAGCTGTGAAGCCAGTTCCTCTACGCTCATCTGCTCCACCAATTCAGTAGCTCGTCTGACTGCCTCTTGTCTGTTCATAAATTCCTCCATAAATTTTTTTCTGATTATTAGCTATATAGGCTTAATACGGTCTGGCGTTCTCCTGAAAATCCTTTCTTGCCTCTGCCACACAGGTATCATAATCTGCCGAGTAAGGAACTTTCTGCTTGGATCTGAATCATTAGAAAAGCTGCGCTGTCATTTTCTTTTTGTCTTCTCTGATACTCTGTTGGCAGAATACCGTATTTCTCCCGGAACAGTCTGGAAAAAGCCTGACTGTTGGGGAAACCGTTCTTTAGAGCTATTTCACCTATGGTGAGATCCGTTTCCTCCAGTTCCCGCAATGCATGTTCAAACCGGATACTCCGCAGATAATCTTTATAGTTGATCCTGCCATACCGGCGGAACATTTTAGATAAATAAGTGGGACAATACCCAAACGTTGCTGCCAGCGTTTCCAGCGAAATTTCTTCCGCATAGTGTTCCTGCAGATATCCGGTGATCTTTCCAAGGTGTCCCATTTTCCTGTTTTCAGTACAATGTTCCTTCCTTTCATCCGGCACCTGATAAACAGTTATCAAAAGGTATTTCAGCTGATAAAAGATACTCTGCATCAATAATTCATAGCCGTACTCTTTTCTGATCTGCTGTCTGTACATTTTCTCAAGTAATGCAAAAAGCTTTTCATCCTCTTCCCTTTTTTCACCGGAAAACCGCATTATCTGTTTTTCCATTGGGATCTGTAAAACAATTGCCTCATTTCGTCCCGACGTATGAATGGAATGCACCTCATTACTATTGATAATCATGAACTCTCCTGCCGAAAGAACGTACTTTTTATCACCAAGGTAAGCATCTGCTTTCCCCTCCCGTACGGCAAATATTTCAACACTACAGTGCTGATGCGCCTCACGAATATATTTTCCGTCTGCGCCTTCGAAACGGAATAGCTTAAAGGGCAGTCCCCGATCCGGCACCACTGCTTCCTGCCGGTATGTCTTCTCTTCTTTCATAGTCATCCCTAATATTCCACAGAAATACTGCTTCCCGTCTTTTCCACCTTCAGGCAGGTTACCCTTTGACCGGTAAGTCTTTCACTTTCTTCATCAGGCTGCTGTCCACCAATGGAAATCAGGTATTCCCCGGGTCTTACTACACAGTCTCCCTCTTCGGTAATATATGCGAAATCCCGAGGGGAAAGTGTAACTTCGATCCTCTGTTTTTCTCCCGGTGCAAGATGCACGCAGGAGACTCCCTTTAATTGAAATCCTGGTTCATAATCCAGTGATTCCTTTCTCTTCACATAGACCTGTACCGTTTCCCACAAGGCATATTTGCCTTCATTTATCACGCTGGCAGATACTTTCACCTCCCCGGAAGTATCTGTCCTTTCTCCGGATACACATTCCTCTTCATAACGGACTCTGCCATAATGTAGTCCGTATCCGAAGGGATATAACACGTTTTTATCGGTATAACGGTAGGTTCGATCTGCCATATTGTAATCTGTAAATTCCGGAAGATTTTCTGTTCCCTGATAAAATGTCACCGGCAGTTTTCCGGAGGGAGAAAATTCTCCAAACAGCATTTCGGCAATTGCCTTACCACCTCTGGCTCCCGGATACCAACAATCCACGATGGCTTTCACATTCGGGTTGTGTTCCGCCCATGGCAGATCTATGGCGCTTCCTGCCATTAACAGAACCACCACCGGTTTTCCCATCGCTGCAACAGTTTCCAGAAGTTCTTCCTGAAGTCCCGGCAGATTTAATCCCAGTTTGTCTCCGCTGGCATATTCATTCCCGGCATCGCCCTGTTCTCCCTCTATGGTTGCATCCAGTCCAAGGCACATTACTGCCACATCGGCATGTTCCACGGCAATCACAGCTTCCTGCATGCGGTCTTTCCTCTCGCCCAGGCCTTCCACCTTATCCTTATACAGACCACACCCCTGCGCATAGAGAACTCTTATTTCTTCTCCCACGTACTGTTGGATTCCCTCCAATGGAGTGATGTATTGCGAAGAGGTTCCCACATAATTGCCCACCAGCGCATCTCTGGAATTAGCATTTGGACCGATCACCGCAATAGTGCAGATTTTTTCTTTCTCAAGCGGCAGAAAGTCCTCTTCATTTTTCAACAGCGTCAGGCTTCTCCGGGATGCTTCCACGGACAGCTTTACATGCTCCGGACACTCCACTTTCTCATAGGAAATATCCGCATAGGGAGAAGGGTAATCCTCCATCATGCCAAGCCGGATCCGGATCTCCATAAGACGCTCCACTGCTTCTGTGATGGCTTCTTCACTCACAAGTCCCATCTCATAAGCCTTCGGCAAATGCAAAAAAGCATTTCCACAATTCAGATCACAGCCATTGTTCACCGCCATTGCAGCAGATTCTTCCGCAATCCCCGTCACATGGTGATGCAGGTGGAAATCATTGATTGCCCAGCAATCCGATACCACATGTCCTTCAAATCCGAATTCGTCCCGCAGAATGTTCTTTAACAGCGTCCTGCTTCCACATGCCGGCTCTCCGTTGACTCGGTTATAAGCTCCCATAACTGCTTCCACTCCGGCGTCTTTGACGCAGCGTTTAAAAGCCGTTGGATCTCCGACCGCTCCAGAGTCTTCGGGAGTGTCTTTGGGACCTGGAACTTTCTCGATGAGAACCGGAAGAATTTTTCATGGATATCATATGTCTCTCCCATATATTCAAAGAACTGGCGGAGCGCCACATATTTTCTTCTGATCGACCGGGCGCTAAGATGTTCCTCGTCCTGCAGATAATTAAAATATGACATGGTGACCTTATCGTTCAGCACCCGGACATGATATGTTTCGATCCATCTCAGCATACAGTGAAGATCACATTCATACGCTCTCAATGTATGTTCCGATAAATTTCTCTCTATCTTAAGCTGTCTCTTAAAGTTCTGAATATCCTGTTTGATCTGTTCCACATTCGCCTGCATGCCTTATCCTCCTCGTAAAAGATCTTTTATCCCTATCATATCCTAATTTCGCACTGGAATAACCTATTTTGTCCGATTATTACCCGTTTCTTGTCAATATTCATTTTAATAGAGTTCTCAGCTGTTGTTATCGAACAAATGTTCTTTTCCTTGTTGACAATCCCATTCCCCTCTGATATAGTGGAATTACATCAATCCATGAAAGGAATGGTTTTATGTTTAATTTATTTAATTCAAATAAGTCGTTAACCTACAATGCTGCAATCAAGCTTGTCTACGACAATAATATTCACACATTAAGAAGCCGTATAAAGATTTTGATTGTGGACGATGAAAAATTTGATATTGTTCAGATTTTAAGAGAGCGAAAATATGATATCTACTATAAAAAAGATATTACTTATGCTCTTGAAGCCGAGCCGTTTGATATTATCATCATCGATATCAAAGGCGTGGGCTCTGCTCTGGGCGGAAGTATGGGCGGCTTCGCAGTCGCAGAAGAAATTAAACAGCGTTACCCCGCAAAGCAAGTATTCTGCTACTCAGCCAGTGTTATCAAACAGGAGATTGCTTCAAAGCTTACACAAATCGATGGGTATATCCCAAAAGATACGGATGTTGATACCTGGTGTCAAAAGTTAGATGGAATCATTACTACATACTGCAGCCGGGATTATCAGATAAATAAACTGCGAGAGCAGTTAAGAGCCTGCAATGTCTCAGAAGAGAATATCTCCAATGTTGTCAAAGAGTACAACAATAACCTTGAGGGAAAGAATTTTACTTCCGTTATCAATCAGATTACTTCTCTTGTGGACAACCCTAAAGCTCTGTTTTCCTTAATCAAATTTATTTATTCATCGGTAGAATATTTTGCTTCTTAAGAGGTAACCCTATGAAAGAATTCAATTGCGTCCCTTTATTCCATCAGGGAATTAACGAGTTGACCGATGGAATCGAAATCAATGCTCCTGATTTTTGTTTAAAAAACTGCACCTGTAACGAAAAATGCCGCCAGCATTATGCAACTCTGCTCTTTAAATCAGATGGAAATTATCAATGTCCATTTGGTTTTGCCAGTACTGTTTTTTCTGATTCAGAAAAAGACCGCTATATTTTTACCAGTATGCGTCTCGAAAATGTATATTCTGCTAAGCTGGCCGACCCCAAAGCGAAAACAATTTCTGCTGACCAGCCCCGAAAAAATTATCGTCGGATCTCTGAGCGAGAACTGCAAAATTTTATTGACTACTACCTGGAATATAAGAACAGTGTAGAAAAGCATCGTAATCTGCAGATTTTTGTTGAAAATATTTTTCATGATATGAGAAAGTTCAATGCCCAGCTGAAAACCAAAAGTTATTATTTATATCGGAAGGCAAACAGTGGAGCCAAAGGATGCGGGCAATTTATGGAATTATCCAAAACAATATACGCAATAAGTTCGTATATGACACTACGCATGGACGCATATGATTTTATGTATAATGAGGCGCTTCTCGCAACAACAGAAAAAAGTGGTCATAATATTTATCATATTTTTGATAAAGTCAAACATTGCTTGAAAGACAAGGCCGATGAGCGTTCTGTTACTATTCATATTAATTCCAATGGAGAATGTGGTGAGTTAAAAGCCTATGATTGTCTGGACTTATTGCCATTTATATTGCTCGATAATGCCATCAAATATTCTGCCTCCTACATCAAAGTCATACTCTCGGTCGATGAAGCAACAAGCAGTTTCCGGATAACAGTGAAACTGCTTGTT
>ERZ773158.3052-NODE-3052-length-11056-cov-3.871194_pt1 | contig 11056 bp, 9 predicted proteins | sample MGYA00511918_ERZ773158 | MGnify/ENA primary metagenome ERZ773158 (study PRJEB29015, sample SAMEA2737876) | human gut metagenome | biome: human gut; feature: human-associated habitat; material: faeces | place: China | collected 2012 ... | reverse complement strand
CGGGCAGGAGCTTCTCCTTCTTGTTGGCAAGCTCGACCAGGCCCTCGGCGGCATCCTCGGCAGCGAAGACGACGATCTTGCGCATATCGCCCTCGGCGTCGTCGATGCGGCCGACCAGATCGGCAGCCTCGGCCTCGGCCATCAGGCCATCGAGCTCACGAAGGCGCATGCCCAGCAGGTCGGACATCTCCTTCTGCTCCATCTTGGGCTTGAGGTCAAGCAGCTTGATGGCGCGCTCGATGTTCGCCATACGCTCGGCCTTGGCCTCCTCCTCCTTGGAAATAGCAAAGCGACGGCTACGCAGCAGGCGGGCGGCCTTCTGCATCTTGTCCATCAGCTCTTCGTCATCGTAATCAACGGCGGCCTCGACAACCTCGGCCTCCTCCTCGGCGGAAACCTCGTCAGCAGCCTCAACCTCGGCAACTTCGGTCTCCACGGTCTCGACTGCCTCAACCTCGGCAGCCATGGTCTCGTTCTCGGTCTCGTTCATGATCTCTTCGTTCTCGGACATGAGACTCCTTCTTGGCCCTCTCGGGCATCATCGCCCCATTCGCGGGGCCCGTCGCGCACTCTTTGCGCTTTAAACATTCATGCCTCTCGGCAAAACGTCAATTAGTTTATGGTGTCGCCATCCAATCTAGCTGCAGAATCTATGTGCACACATTAATGCGACATGTACGACTCGCGGCGAGCGTACACAACCGACACCGCGAACCCGACAACGGCAATCACAGCCGCCACGCGCACGGCAGCCGCAAATCCAATCGCCTGGGCAACGTCCGTCGCGACGCCGGCGGCACCGGCAGCCGCTGCAGAACTCGAAAGCAGGTCGATAAACAGCGACGGGCCAAACGACGCGGCAATCATGTTCCACGTGTTGAGCAATGCCGTTCCGTGAGGATGCTCGGCAGCGGGTAGCGTCTCCAATCCGGCCGTTTGCGAGGGGCTCAGCACCAAACCGACGCCGGCATACACTACAACGGTCAGTGCCGCGACAACGCCGATGTTCATGGTCGCCGCGGTCATCGAGATCGCAGTCTGTCCCACGGCAATCAGGGCAAAACCGACCGGCAGCAGCGGCCATGCGCCACGGGCATCCATCACGCGCCCGCCTACAATCGAGGTCACGGCATTGCAGGCAATCGTCGGCAAAATGAGCAAGCTCGCAACAAGTGCGGTCATGCCGTATGCGCCCTCAAAATAGAGCGGCAACAAAACACTCATCGAGAACGTTGTCATCATCGACACCACCACAAGCAGGCACGCAGGCCAAAAACGAACGCTCGCCATGGGACGCACGTTAAGCACCGGATGCTCGAGCTTGAGCTGACGGGCCGCAAACAAGCTGAGCAGCACAAGGGCGGCGAAAAGCGTCCCGATGCCGGAAATCAGATTGGTCGAGAACTCGCCTACGGAATACACAAATGCCGTAATGCCGGCAGCGAGCAAAACAACCGACAGAATATCAAGCGTGGTGTTCGAGCGCTCTCCGACATTCTGAACAAGCTTTACGCCCGCCGCAGCGACCGCAATGCCGCCCACCAACGGCACTACGAACACCGCTCTCCAGCCAAACAACGTGCACATAAGACCGCTGATCACGGGTCCAAACGCCGGCCCTAGCGTAATGCAGGCACCGCCCAGACTCAGGTACAGACCGAGCTTCTCACGCGGGGCGCAAGACAGCACCACGTTCATCATGAGCGGAAACAAGATGCCCGATCCCGCAGCCTGCAAAATGCGACTTGGCAGCAAGACGGTAAACGTTGGGGCGACCAAGCACAGGACTTCTCCGGCGACCAGGCATCCACATGCGAAAAACAGCAGCTTACGCGTCGAAAAACAACCAGACAGAAAGGCCATGATGGCCGTAAAGATCGACGTCACGATCATGTAGCCCGAAACAAGCCACTGCGCCGTGGTGGCACTCACCGAAAAGGCCGCCATAATGTCGTGCAGCGCCACGTTAATGATGTTCTCGTTAAACGCGGCAACAAAGGCTGCGATATACATAACGATGAGAAACGCCGAAGTGCCCGATGGCGTTGCCCTAACTTGTTGCTGAGATTTGCTCCCCTTGCATTTCCTTCCTCTTGGAACGACAGTCGTATCGCCCCAGAGGAACAGTCCAGGGCGAGGATGAGCCCTAGACTTACGCCAGACGCCGCACGCGACGAGTTTGGCAACATGGTCCAACGTCGAAAGATTGTAACGCAGACGCACAGCTTTCCTTCCGCGCTATTATCAAAAGTCCACGAAAGCATGAGACATGAGGAGCCCGCCATGATTAAGCCCATCATGAAATCCGAGTTCTTTTTGCGCCTGCCCTCCGAAGACGCAGGGCCCGATGATGCCGCGACCGGGCAGGACCTCCTGGATACGCTCCTCGAGCATGAGCACGAGTGCGTTGGCCTCGCCGCCAACATGATCGGCGTGCGCAAACGCATCATCTGCGTAAAGGACGGCAACAGGGCGCTGCTGATGTACAACCCTCAAATTCTTGAGCAGGTCAATGCCTATCAGACGAGCGAAGGATGCCTCTCGTTGATCGGCGAGCGCCCCTGTACCCGCTACCGTCGCATTAAGGTGGAGTATTTGGACGAGAACTTCGTCCACCGCATCAAGAACTTCTCGGGCTACACCGCCGAGATCATCCAACACGAAATCGACCACTGTTGCGGAATCGTTGTATAGTTCCGCCGTTCTACCGAACGGCGGACCGCTTGACGCTGCGCGAGCCGCATTCACACCAATCTGACGTTCAGCTTCAAGGGCGCGACCAAAAGGTCAGCGCCCTTTCGCTTCACGTCACCTTGGCGCAAATGCGGCTCGCTCGCTGTCGTTTGCCTATCCTGCGACGCTTCAGTTCTCGCGGCGGCACATATCTAATCCCCTACGACTGGCGATAGTGATCGAAGAAGTCAGCCAAGTCTTCGAGGGACTCCTTGAGCACTTCCATGCGCGGCAGGTACACGATGCGGAAGTGGTCGGGCTCGGCCCAGTTAAAGCCGCCGCCGCGGGTGATCAGGATCTTCTTCTCGTGTAGCAGGTCAAGGGCAAACTGCTCGTCATCGGTGATGTTGAATTTCTTGACATCCATCTTGGGGAAGATATAGAACGCCGCACGCGGCTTGACCACCGAGATGCCGTCAATCTTGTTGAGCGCCTCATACACAAAGTTGCGCTGCTCGTAGACACGGCCGCCGGGACGGATGTAGTCGTTGACGGACTGGTGTCCACCGAGTGCCGTCTGGACGATTGACTGAGCCGGCACGTTGGAGCACAGGCGCATGTTCGAGAGCATGTTGATGCCCATAATAAAGTCGCTCATGCAGCGCTGGTTGCCCGAAAGCACCATCCAGCCAATACGATAGCCCGCAATCATGTGCGACTTGGAAAGGCCGCTAAAGGTGACGCAGGGCAGGTCGGGAGCGAGCGAGGCAATCGAGACGTGCTCGTAGCCGTCCATGCACAGGCGGTCGTAGATCTCATCAGCAAAGATCATCAGCTGATGCCTGCGTGCAACCTCGACGATACCCTCGAGCACCTCGCGCGGATAGACGGAACCCGTGGGGTTGTTGGGGTTGATAATGACGAGGGCCTTGGTCGCGCTCGTGATCTTGGACTCCATATCCTCCAGATCGGGATACCAATCCGCTTGCTCATCACACAGATAGTGAACGGGATGACCGCCGGCAAGGGTTGCGCACGCCGTCCAGAGCGGATAGTCGGGGCTGGGGATCAGAATCTCGTCGCCATTGTCGAGCAGTGCGTTCATCGAAAGCTGAATGAGTTCGGACACGCCGTTGCCCGTGTAGATGTGCTCCATCTGAACATTGGGCAGGCCCTTGATCTGCGAGTACTGCATGATCGCCTTGCGCGCGGAGAACAGTCCGCGCGAGTTGGAATAGCCTTCGCAGTCGGGCAGCTGCTGGCGCATATCCTTAATGACCTCATCGGGCGTGCGAAAACCAAAGGGCGCAGGGTTGCCGATGTTGAGCTTGAGGATGCGCTCGCCTTCGTCCTCCATACGGGCGGCTTCATCGACGACGGGGCCGCGGACGTCGTAGAGGACGTTGTCGAGTTTGGTGGATTTAGAAAAAGTACGCATGGGGACGCTCCTTGCAATTTGGGCTGAGGGATTGAGTTCGGGCTTGGAAACGTTGCGGGGCGATGATGTCTCGCCTTGATCGGCGTCACCGGCGAGCAGCCAGGTAACATCGACCTCCAAAATACGGGCGAGCAGCTCTGCCACATCACGCCGCGGGATCGTCTTGCCGCTCACATATTGGCTCATCTGACTCTTGCCGAGTTTTTTGCCGAGCATCTCCGATGCGCGGATCACGTCCGACTGGCGAACGTCGCGATCGGACATAGCCTGTCGCAGGCGATCGCTAAACGTCTCTTGGGCCACAGGAACCTCCTTGCTGGCAAAGTTCAATTTATAGAACACGAATTGAACCAAGGTTCAATTTAGCAAGCAGTATAGCGCCGTGCTCTTTCGAAAAGTTCAATTTCAATAATAAAGCGAACCACACCTCGAGATTTATCCCAAAGCGACAACGGTATGCGCTCGCCTAGAGATATTCGAGAAAACGAGCGGCGGCAAGCGAAACGTCGGCCGTTCGATATATGGCGTTAATCTGCCGATGGGGACGTCCCTCGAGCGGACGAATGGCGACATTGAACTGGCAGCGCCGCAAGATGAGCGCCGGAAGGATGCTCACGCCCAAGCCGTCCTCGACCATGGCCATAATCGCATAGTCATCCCAGGTCGACAGTTTTGAGCGCACCGTCAGCCCCGCCCGACGGAACAGCGGCGTAATCTCGTCATCGGTGCCGCGTTCCAGCAGAATAAACTGCTCGTTGGCCAAGTCGGCAAGCGAGACGGCCCCCTCACTAGCAAGCAGAGAGTCTGTCGGCACCACCGCCATCAACTCGTCGCGCACCAAAGATCGCGATGTCATGCCATTTTCTCGGGACTCATGCGGGATAAAGCCCAGATCGCAGCGGCCCTGCGCCACCCATTGTTCAATCTCTGAATAGTCGCCCATCAGTAACTCGTAATCGACGTCTGGATAATCGGCGCGAAAACGCGCGATCACCGGCGGCAGCACGTGGGTCGCCACGCTCGAAAACGTACCGATGCAGATTTTGCCACGCATGAGCCCACGCATCTCATCCACACGCCGCTGCAAGCGAATGAATTCCTCGCAGAGCGCCTCGACAGCCGGCATGACCTGCCGCCCGTCGGCAGAAAGCGTCACGCCCTCGCGGCTGCGGTCGAGCACCTTAAAGCCCCAGTCGGCCTCGAGGTCGGCCACCATGCGGCTCACGCCCGATTGCGAATAGCTCAGGCGCTCTGCAGCACGCGTAAAGCTGCCGGCACGCACCGTCTCGAGCAGCACTTGCATCTTTTGGATATTGGTCTCCACGGTACACCCCCCACCCTTGCATGAGTTTTTGTCATGTTTTCCATGCATTATATTCGCTTTTCTTCTAAAGCCAGTTCACCCATAGTGAACATGTTCGGATATATAGGGGATGTCAGCGCATGAACAACGGACTGTTTACGTACTTAGCAGCATTGCTATTGTTTGGCTCCAATGGCATCATCGCCGCTGCCATCGCGCTGCCGAGCTCCGATATCGTGCTCCTGCGCACGTTTTTGGGCGCTCTCACCCTTGCCGCCATCCTCTTCATAACCAAGCGCCATAACCTGCAGGCTCCGTCTCGCCCCCGTGAGGCCGCAGCGCTCATCGTCTCGGGCGCCGCGCTGGGCGCCAGCTGGATTTTCCTGTTCCGCGCCTATCAGACGATCGGTGTTGGCATCTCCTCGCTGTTGTATTACTGCGGCCCCATCATCGTTATGGCCCTCTCCCCGCTCATTTTTGGCGAAAAGCTGACCGGCGGCAAAATCGCCGGGTTTATCGCCGTTGCCTGCGGCGCCTTTCTCATTGCGGCACAAGGTCTAGGCGGCAATATGCCCATTGCGGGTATCGCTTGCGGCATCGCCTCGGCCTTCTGCTACGCGTTGATGGTCATCGCTAGCAAGGGTGCGCCACACGTCGAAGGCCTCGAAAACTCCGCGCTCCAGGTGAGCGCCGCCTTTATGACCGCGCTGGTCCTTACGCTCCTCACGCAGGGCGCCCCCTCGTTCCTCTCCCCCAGCATTGCCGCCGGCATCGATTGGCGCGCCGTCGCCATGCTCGGCGTCGTCAACACCGGCATCGGCTGCCTGCTCTACTTTAGTGCTGTCGCCAAGCTGCCCGTGCAGACCGTCGCGGTTGTCGGCTACCTCGAGCCGCTTTCGGCAGTCGTGTTCTCCGCCGTCCTTTTGGGCGAGACCATGACGCCAATCCGCCTCATGGGCGCCGCGCTCATCATCGGCGGCGCGGTCTTTTGCGAACTCGCCGGCAAACGCGCAAGCACCAAGGCCGGTATCGCCCAGGCAGCACGCGCTTAAGGGACATTTTCTCGGGGCGCATGCGGGATAAAGCCCAGGTCGCAGCGCCCCTGCACCTCACAGGAGATGCAGGGGCGCTTTGCACTGCAGTAAAGCTATGGGCTACGAACGACGCGGCTCGGGAACCACGAGCCTATCGGGGCTCGCGCCCTCGGCATCCATCAGGCTCACGTAACGAATCGACGGATCCCCATACATCGCGTAGTAATAATTGCCCGTGCGCGCGCTAAAGCATCCGGTATAGATAGTCTTCTCGAACTTGCCATCGCCCATCCTGGACGCCCCCTCAATCATCACCACGCCCTCGAGCGAGCGGAACATGCGAACGACGTTTTCGGTCTCGCTCTCCTTTTGCGGGTAATTGGCATTGAGGTACGCCGCCTTTACAAAACGGCTCGGCGAATAGCAATCGCCCGGAATGCCGCGCATGCCGGCACCGGCTCCATAGGGCTTAAGCTCGGCGCCACGCCATGTCGCCGTCTGCGGAAAATCGCTTGTGGCGGTGATATAGGTGCGCAGGTTTTCCATGTGCCACGGGAAGGTCGGCTGGTTGGCAAGGGTGTCGACCGGATCGTCGTATACATGCAGGCCGTCAGCCATCATCTCGACCACGATGCTGCGCTGGCTGTCGCCGATAATCCAATGGAGCAGCGACACGCCCAGCCCCTCTCCGGCAGATTTGGCGACAATCACCGTGTCGCGCAGCGCGGCCTCGACCTCATCGACCGTCGAGAACGTCGCTGCCACCCACAGGGGAAACTCATAGGCCGCGATATTGTTCTTGCCGTCGACAGGGCCCTCGGCATACTCGGCATAGCCGGGAAAGTTGAGCCCCGCCACAGCCAGACCCGCATCGTTACCACAGTCGAAAAACATGGGATAGTTCTTGTAATCGATGCACATGCCGATTACCGCGTGTGCCGCCGACGCATCGTCGATAAACGAATACGGAATGTGGAACCCGCGCGGCATCACGCGAACCTGTTGGCCGTAGTCAAAGCTCCAGTCGAGGTTGCGGCCCAGATACATGTGGCCAGAATTATCGGTAAATCGAATGCTCGTGCACATAGCGCCTCCTAGCTTTACGGTCCTGCTAAGGTTATTGTCACCAAACAAAAAGGCGCTAAACACAAAAGCCCGGACATGACAACAATGTCACGCCCGGACCAAAAGAGACGAAGTGCGGTGCTTTGGTCCCCTTAGACCAACTTTCCAAGACAGTGGTCGATCATATGCTGGACCATCTGCGCCTCGAAGCCCACAAAGTCCTGCTTGCGCTCGCGCATCTTGCCATCGACGATCTGGTCAAAGGCAACCTTGCACTTGATATAGCGCGTGGACTTGGTGACCTCCTCGTGCGTCAGGCAGCTCTCCTCCATCTTGCTGGCGCCCAGGCCAAACACCAGACGGGGGTTGTAGAGCACGTGGGGCTCGCCGGCGTCGTCCAGGTAGACGCAGACCTTCTTGGTAACGCCGATCTGGTTGGCGGCCAAGCAGCCGGCATCATCGAGCGACTTGATGGTATCGATCAGGTCCTGAGCAACCGACTCGTCCTCGACGGTCGCAACCTCGCAACGCTGGGACAGGATAGCCTCGTCGTGGCAAAGCTCTTTAATCATACGTTCCTCCATAGGGGTCGTTGTAACCGCTTAAGTATACGGTACCCACACATTTTCATGCGATAAATACCGTCCGTCTGTTACAAAGCGCCGAACATCAACATGCGAGGAACAGCAAGGTTGTAAAGGCGATATAGTAAATGAGTTCGTGTCAATCGGCCTAAACTCGGGGCCGAACAAGGAAAGGGTATGCATGGACGAACTTTTTCACGTCAGTGAGCGCAAGTCCACAATCGGGACCGAACTTCGCGCTGGACTGACAACATTCCTGGCGATGGCCTACATCATCGCCGTCAACCCCGCAGTGCTCTCGGGCGCTGGCATTGATGCGGGAGCGCTCGCCTGCGCCACCTGCCTGGGCGCCGGCATCATGACCATCTGCATGGGCATCTTCGCAAACCGCCCGCTCGCCTGCGCTTCAGGCCTGGGCATCAACGCCATGATCGCGGGCATCACCACCACCATGTGCGGCGGTGACTGGCACGTCGCCATGAGCGTTATCTTCCTCGAGGGTATCGTCATCTTGCTGCTCGTCCTTTGCGGCCTGCGCGAGGCCATCATGGACGCCATCCCCGTGGTCCTGCGCCACGCCATCTCGGTGGGTCTGGGCCTGTTTATCGCCATGATCGGCCTGTGCGACGCCGGCATTATCACCGCTGGCGCCGGCACACTCGTCGGTCTGGGCGACATCACCTCCCCCACCTTTATCGTCGGCATCATCTCCATCGTCGTGACGGTTGCCCTGGCCTCCCGCAACGTGCCGGGCTCGCTGCTCATCGGTATCATCGTCGCCGTTATCGCCGGCATCCCGCTGGGCGTCACCCACGCCCCCGAGGGCCTCATCGCCCCGCTCGATTTCTCGACCTTCGGCGCCCCGTTTGCCAGCACCGCCGACGGCAACATGGCTATCGTGAAGGTTCTGACCGACCCGATGCTGCTCGTCGTGGCCTTCTCGCTGCTCATGAGCGACTTCTTCGACACCATGGGCACCGCGATGGCCGTCGCCAAGCAGGGCGAGTTCCTGACCGAGGACGGCAATGTCGAGGACATCCGCCCCATCCTGGTTGTTGACTCCGTGGCCGCCGCTGCCGGTGGCTTTATGGGCGTCTCCTCCATCACCACCTTCGTCGAGTCCACTTCCGGCGCCGCCGACGGTGGTCGCACGGGCCTCACCTCCGTCACCACCGGCGTGCTGTTCATTCTCGCCGCGTTCTTCTCCCCCATCGTCACCATCGTTTCCAGTGCCGCCACCTGCGGTGCCCTGGTCTATGTCGGCTACCTCATGATGAGCGAGGCCTCCGAGATCGACTGGTCCGACGTGTCGCAGGGCTTCCCGGCGTTCATGATTGTCGCCGGCGTGCCCTTCACCTACTCCATCTCCGCCGGCATTGGCCTGGGCTTTATCGCCTACGTGATCGTCGCGCTCTTTAAGGGCGAGGCCTCCAAGATCAAGCCGCTCATGTGGATTGCAGCCCTCGCCTTCCTCGTCTACTTCTTTGTAGCGTAAGGGCAAGATTCACAATACCAAACACCAAAGCGCGGAGTCGCATCGAGCGGCTCCGCGCTTTGCTTTTAAAGCCAGGCACCGCGCGGGCGCGCGATGTATTGCTTCCCAAGTTTTGGACATTTTGCCCTCCAAACGGCACTACCGACGGCTACATCCTGCAGATATGCTGGATATAACCGCATAGGCCCTATGAGGATGGGAGTAACCATGGCCGCCTTGTTCACGACCCCCAAGCGCAATGACAAAACCTCAGGAGCCCATTTTGTCGAGCCCGACGTGCACCGTCGCGCACTGCTCGCGCACGGCAGCTGGCGCCGCGTGACGCGCCGCATCGTTGCGGGCGCCGTGTGCGCGCTCACGGTGAGCTCGCTGCTCATGCCGAGCGTCTCGCTCGCAGCGGAATGGGTCAAGGTCGGCGGCAACAAGTACAACACCGCGGCGAGCGACGAGGCCGGTACCTGGTCGTGGGACGGCGCCGACGACTTGAAGCTCAGCAACTATAACGGCGGCGAGATCCAGGCCGCAGGCAAGCTCAACGTGAATTACTCGGGAACCAACATCGTCACTGCCGAATGGATCGAAAGCATCAACGTTTCTCATGGCACTAACGAGAATGCCGAGCTCAATATCCAAGGCGACGAGGGCGGCACGCTCAGCGTGACATCTACTGAGGACGCTATCCTCTCCACGGGTAATATCAAAATCGACGGAGCCGGATCCGTCAACGCCACGAGCACTGGGTTTGATGCCATCAATGCCGGGGGTGATCTCGCTATCAAAGGTTCGGGCAACGTCAACGCCACGGGCGCATCGGATGGCATCAGGGCAAACGGCAATATCACGATTGACGACAGCGGAGCCGTCACCGCCAGGGCTACCAAGGACAAGGGTATTGGAACCGACAAGAACCTCACCATAAAGGGTGGCGGGGCAGTCGAGGCAAGCTCAGCCGATGGTGAGGCCCTTTGGAGCGGCGGCAATATCAACATCTCGGACGGCAGCCAGGTCAAGGCAAGCTCCGAGAAAGACGCTGCCATCGAGGCCAAGGGCAGCCTCGCAGCCACAAACGCCTCCCTCAACGTAAACGGTGTTGAATATGGCGTCTATGCCCACAAGGGCATCACCCTCGATCATGCAAACGTGACGGTCCGTGCAAGTAAAGGCAGATACGGTGGCGCCATCGCCCTCTTCACCTACCAGGACGACATCGTCGTCAAGAACGGCTCCACCGTGGACGCGTTTGCGGAAGGCGAGGTTTCGGCTGCATTCTCCACCAGAAACGATCGACCCAACGAGAAGGGTGGCCACATCTACATCAGCGACTCCGTTGTCAAGGCCATAGCCCGCTATGTCGAGAACGGCGACGGCCCCATCCCCTACAGACACTATGACCCAATCCGAGGGCACTAAAAAGATAGGAGCCCCCGCTCGTGACCGCGGGTCGGGGCTGCGACAATGATGCTG
>ERZ773158.3048-NODE-3048-length-11063-cov-4.662791_pt1 | contig 11063 bp, 9 predicted proteins | sample MGYA00511918_ERZ773158 | MGnify/ENA primary metagenome ERZ773158 (study PRJEB29015, sample SAMEA2737876) | human gut metagenome | biome: human gut; feature: human-associated habitat; material: faeces | place: China | collected 2012 ... | reverse complement strand
GGAAGTGCTGGATGTCGTCTGGTTTGCACATAACTGCAAGGGGGGGCAGTATTCTTCGGCCAAAGTTCATCGTTCCGTTTCCGTTGACGCGGATGGAACCGTGAATGTAGATGACGCTTCCATTCCAGGCCTTCGCTACGAAGTAATCGAAGGCCGCTGATTACAACGTCCAAGCCTAGATGAGAGGTGCTTATATGAAAGGGCCAGATGGTTATTCAGAAGAAGATTGGCTGGCCCTTTCGGGTATTCAGCATTTCTCATTCTGCAAGCGTCAATGGGCGCTTATTCATATCGAGCAGCTGTGGTCAGAAAATTATCTGACCACAGCGGGGCATCTGGAACATGAACGCGCCCACGATTATGCGGCTTCTGAATCTCGCGGCGATATGCTGATCATGCGGGATTTGAGAGTTTATTCGCGAGCGCTCGGCATAACTGGAGCCTGTGATGTTGTGGAATTCCATAAGTCTAATGATGGTGTTCCGCTTCACGGAAGAGATGAATTGTGGTTGCCATATCCGATTGAATACAAACACGGCAAATCCAAAACGATTGATGCTGATCGTTTACAGCTATGCGCGGAAGCGATGTGCTTGGAAGAAATGCTCGCGTGTGATATTCCTGAAGGTGCTTTGTTCTATCAGCAGACAAAACGTCGTGAGCGGGTAAAATTTGACGAAGATCTTCGCAACATGGTCGAAGCTGACTTCTTGCAAATGCATGATCTTTTCTCCCGTGGATGGACTCCCAAAGTGAAACAGACCAGATCGTGTTCGGCATGTTCTCTACGGGATTTGTGCCTGCCTGAATTACGGAAGATGAAATCGGCAAAAGCATATATCGAAGAACGGCTCAAGGAAAGCGGGGAGTGATGAAGCAGCTGTTAAACACGTTGTTTGTGATGACAGAAGATGCCTATCTTGCCTTGGAGAACGATAATGTTGTGATTTATCAGAATGACCAAACCTTGGCGAAAGTGCCATTACGGTCAATTGAAGGAATCATGTGTTTCTCGTATAAGGGTGCTTCGCCTGCTCTTATGGGGCGCTGCGGCAAACTGGGCGTTTCTATGGCATTCTATTCACCGAGAGGTCATTATTACTGTTCCGTGTTAGGGGAGGAGAATCGTAATGTGCTACTTCGCCGTGAACAATTTCGAGTCGCGGATGACGAACAAAAATCTTTGCGTTATGCGAAATCTTTCATTGTTGGCAAGCTTTACAATGCGAAATGGGTGCTCGAACGTACGAAACGTGATCATGCTTTGCGGGTAAATATTGACCGACTTGCCGAGCAGAGCGGCAAATTGTCGGCGGCATTGTCAAAAGCTCGAAAAAGCTTGACGATTGATGAGTTGAGGGGTGTCGAAGGGCTTGCTGCCAAAGATTATTTCTACGCTTTTGACGATTTGGTTCTGAAGAATAAAGATGATTTCTTTTTCACCAGTAGGTCGAGGAGACCTCCGCTGGACAGGCTGAATGCATTATTGTCTTTTTGCTACTCCATATTGACGAATGATTGCATTGCGGCTTTGCAAGGCGTGGGGCTGGATCCGTATGTTGGTTTTATGCATACGGATCGGCCCGGGAGAGCCTCTCTGGCATTGGATCTAGTTGAAGAGTTTCGCCCGGTGTTGGCTGACCGCTTCGTTCTGACATTGGTTAATACAGGCGCTGTTAAGCCGGGGGATTTTGAAATACGGGAGAATGGCGGGGTGCTGCTGTCTGATTTCGGGCGGAAGAAAGTGCTTACGGCGTGGCAGAAAAAGAAGAGTGATCAGATTCTTCATCCGTTCCTGCAAGAAAAAATTTCGTGGGGATTGGTTCCGTATGTGCAAGCGCTGCTGCTAGCTCGATCGTTGCGGGGTGATCTTGATGATTACCCGCCATTTATGTGGAAGTAAAAGGTGCGTAGCTGTGTGTGGCGGTATGCGATGATTCGTGGTGATGTGTTATTGGAGGTGAAAAACCATGATGGTTGTGGTTGCGTACGATGTGAGTACGGAAACCCCTGAGGGGAAGCGTCGTCTTCGTTTGGTGGCGAAGACATGCATGAAATACGGACAGCGTGTACAGAACAGTGTTTTCGAATGCTCGGTGAGTCCTTCCGATTATCTGGTGTTGGTACACGATTTGTTGAAGATTGCCAATATTGATGAGGACAGTCTGCGCTTTTATAAACTTGGCTCTCGATATGCGGATAGGATTGAGCATTATGGACGTGAACGGAGTTTGCCGGTTAATGATGTGATGATGATATAGCACAGGGTAAAATGGCATGGTGCCATAACGATATGGTGTGGGGTATGCTGGGTTGAGCGTTTGAGTGTGCCGTCCGGTATTCAGAGTGTGTTTTCTAGCCAGCAGTATTGTGTTTTCGGCAAGGTGACCGGTCTTGGAATGGTGTTTGTGCGAAGTGTAAGCGCTCATGATAAGGGACGTCTTTCGCACCTGAAAAACTATCGAAATCCGAATTGTGATTTTCGTGGGCGTTTGAAAACTAAATAGTGGACATTAAAATGAGACAGAAAGACAGCTGCTCGGGTAGTGCCCGAAGGTTTGCGCACTTAGGGTCGTGCCCGTCCATGGGACGATGATCAGTTCGCTTCCTGCAGGTTGTCATCGAGCCGGGACATGTCGAGGTAGCGGCGCGTGCTCCATTCGTTCGCGGTGACGTACCTGATTCTGGCGCAGATGAGCATCAACGCGCTGTTGCCGTCCGGGAAACTGCCGACGACGCGCGTGCGACGCCGGATCTCCCGGTTCAGCCGTTCGATCATGTTGTTCGTGCGGATCCTCCTGCGGTGCTCCGTCGGGAATTCCGGCAAAAGGTAGGCGGTCGTCTCCCCGATGCCCTCGCGCAGGCAGCCGGCCGCCGCCTTGAGCTTCCTGGACTCCATCTCCGCGGCGACCGTCCCGGCCTTGGCGAGGGCGGATTCGCGGGACTCCATGGCGAATATCGCCTTCAGGGCCGCGGACGCCCAATCCCGGTGGTTGGGCGGCACCTTCGAGAGCACGTTGCGCATGAAGTGCACCATGCACCGCTGGTACTTCGCCCGGGGAAGCATCGAGTTCACCGTGGAGACGAGTCCCGCGCACCGGTCGCCGACCACGAGGCGCACGCCCTTCAAACCGCGTTCGATCATGCTTCGTATGAACTGCTCCCAGCTGGCAGCGTCCTCCCTCATGCCCTCCGTCACGCCGATGACCTCGCGGTGGCCCTCCGCGTTGACGCCGATGGCGACGAGGACGCTGACGTTCTCCACGCTTCCGCCCCAGGAGCGCTTGTGCCACACGCCGTCCATGAACACGTACGGGTATTCGGATTCCAATGGCCGGGTGCGCCATCGGTCGATGTCGTCATACACGCGCTTGAGCTTGTCGGAAAGGGTCTGGGATGGCATCCTGTCACCCCACAGCAGTTTGCTGATGTCGTCGACCTGACGGGTGCTCACTCCCGCCAGGCACATCTCCATCAACGCCTCCTCGACGCTGGACTCCCGCCTGCGGTAGCGTTCGATGACCGCGGATTCGAAGACCGCGCCCTTGAGTTTCGGCACCCTGAGCTCGAGCCTGCCCGCCTTTGCCGTGAGCGTGCGTTCGTAGTGGCCGGCCCTGTACGCCTTGCGCCCCTCCTTGCGTTCGTATCTGGCGGCCCCGGTGATCTCGTCGGCCTCGGCGTCGAGCATGGCGTTGAGGATCTGGGTCATCTTCTCGGTGACCAGCCGGTCGAGTTTGGTCTCGAACAGGTTCCGGTCGATCTGTATGATGTTGCTGTCGGGCATGGCTGCGCGTCCTGCTTTCCAATTGCGATTCTTTGTTTGGCGACTGAAAATCGTACACAGGACGCGGGCCATGCCCGCTTCAACATCTCAACGAAGAACAAAACCGAAAGTGCGCAGGAATTCGGACGTTATCTGATATTCAGCGTGGCGTAGTAAACGGCCGATTTTAAGTCAACTGTTTAATAGATGGCGATTGAGCGACGGGTTAAGACATGACATTTTTCGCAGGTGCACTGTGCGATTCTAAAAAGAGAGCAATTTTTGAATCGTACGGTGCGGAACTACGCAATCACTTGCATGGCCTGGTGTATCGGCAGTTGGGGAAACCGGTGCACCCGTAAAACGCGCGGGACGGGTCGGAGCCGGTGTGCCGCAATCGCAATGCCTCACCGCAATTCGGGCATTGCGCCGGCAGCTTCACGCCGCGGAAGATGTTCGGGCAGATCTTGTCGTGCAATTCGTACATGAAACGTGACGGACGCGACTGGTCGACCACGAAAAACAGTTTCTTCCTGCAGCGCGTCATCGCCACATAAAATAGGCGGCGTTCCTCCGCGTGCGGCATGCGTTCCACTTCCGGCAGTAGCAGGCCGAGCAGCGGCTCTTCCGGAATCGCGCTTGGGAAACCCTTCAAACCGCCGGAACAGCACAGCAGAAAAACGAAGTCGCGTTGCAGACCCTTGGAAGCGTGCGCGGTCATGAATTTGATGTCCATGTCCGGTTTTTCCGGAAAAACGATGCCGCCGGTATGCTCGTCGATTTGGAACAGCCCGTCGCGGTCGTTGCGTGACAGCAGGTTCAGGTCGCTTCGGTAGCGTCCCAGCATCAGCACCGACGCGGCTTTCGGCAGTTTGCGCAGCTGCTCGACGATCGCATCGAACCGTTCCTCCTGCGTTGCGCCGCCAAGCGCCTTCAGCGAATAATCCTTCTTGTCGCTCGGATTGCGCAATTGCTTGGCGTACAGGCTTTTGTCCTGCATGACGAACGCGCCGCTCGCGTCGATGAGACTCTGCCGGAACCGTCGCGTCGTCGTGATCTGGAACATGCGTGTCGGCCCCCAATCGCGCCAAATATCGGCGAAATCGAGAATCAGGTGAATGTCGCTGCCGGCGAAACGGTAGATCGACTGCCAGTCGTCGCCCACGCAGAACAGCGTGAAATCGCTCTGCTCTCGCAATGCGCGGATCAGCTCGTAACGTGGCCGCGACATGTCTTGGTATTCGTCGATGAGCACGTATTTGTACGGGTGGCGGTATGCGCCGCGCCTTACGCAGCGAATGGCGTCGGTGATCATGCCGGGAAAATCGATGCCCTGGGTCGCGCGGAAATTGCCGACATACGCGTTGTACAGCGGCTCGACGAGCTGCAGCATCTCACGATTACGGCCGATATGTTTGCCGCCGCGCCTCTCATTGAGCTCGCGCATGCCGTCGATGCCGATATTGTTCTGCCGCATGTGCTGGATGATGGTCTGCGCGTTTTCGACAAGGCTTTGCCTGTACTGGTTGAAAGCGTAATCATCCGTCGGCAGTTGGAAATCCTCACGTTTCGCGGCGGCGCCATACTTGCCGAACAGCTCCTTCGACATGAGCTTGAATGCGAGCAGACGGTAGGGGATGTTCTGTGCGAGCAGCCGGTCAAACGTGTCTCGTACCACGGCGTTCGACGCATGGCCGTCGATGATGGGACGGTTGGCGATGGTGGCCGCACGGCAGATTTCCAGGCCGAGACTGTGGAACGTGCATGCGCGGATCGTTTTGCCGGTGCTTGCCATGATGCGTTGCGACATTTCGTCCGCGGACGCCTTGGTGAACGACAATACGAGAATCTCTTCGGGGGTGGCGCGTTTTGTGGCAAGCAGCCATGCGATATATCCGACGATGGTAGTGGTTTTGCCGGTTCCCGCGCCCGCAAGCACGAGGGTGTTGTGACCTGCGCCGGCGATCGCGCTGATCTGCTCGTCGCTCAATTCGTGCTTTTCGATATTGCCGATGATGTCACGCGCCTTGTCGATGCGGTCGGCTGGCAACAGCGGTTGCGGGGTGAGCTTTGCAGGCCGTTGCGATTGGTGTTGCTGCGATTGACGGCGTTGCGATTGACGTTGCGGCGTGGCATGCGGTTGCAGTTGCGGTTGCGTGACTCGTCGCGCAACCTGTCCCGTCTGCTTGGTCTGTCCGGTCCGCGCAGGCTTGGCGTTGTTGGCATTCTTGGCAGAGGATTGCGTTTGCCGGGGCTGCTGCGTCTCATCTTCCGTGCCCAGCACGTACTTCAGCATCCTCAGCAATCCCATGACGCTCCTTCCATGCGTTTCCAAACCGCCGCAAGGGGCAATTATAACGTGGGCGGAGCGCGTCACGCCCACGTCATCGATCGCATCGCTACGCTTCGAACGGGTACTTAAGACCCCAATCCGCACGCAGCGAATCCATGCATTCCATGATGCGCAACGTGTCGGAATGCGGCATCTCATCGCATTCGGTATGCCCGTCCAGCATGGCCTGTGCGGCCGATGCCATCTCATACTCGTAGCCGGTCAACTGTTCGGGAACGTCATAATGCGCGGTGACGGCATGCGAGCCGTCGAACACGTCAATCGCCTCGACATTGTTGATGTTCTGGCACGTGAGATACCCCTCCGTGCCCCACACCGCGCCCATACGGTCCGAATGGCACAGAATCGAGCTTTGCGCGGTGGCCATCACACCATTCTGGTAATAGAACGTCATCGAATTGTGCGCGTCCACGCCGGTTTCATACGGTTGCATCGACGATTCAACACGTGCGATCGGCGCATTATGCATGATCATGTCGATGAAATTGATTGGATACACGCCGACGTCCAGCAGCGCGCCGCCAGCCAGCGCAGGATCGGTGATACGCGCCTTCGCCGTGGTCGGATAGCACAGATTCGCGTCGATCGCCTGCACCTCGCCGATCACGCCGGACGCGATGATATCGTCGATCATGCCACGCGACGGCATATACCGCGTCCAAATCGCCTCCGTGCACAGCATGCCGGTCTCATCCGAAACGTCCAATATCTCACGCGCCTGCTGCGTGTTCGCGCCGAACGCCTTCTCCACCAGCACGCCCTTGCCGGCGCGCATGCACAAAATCGCCTGCTCGGCATGGAAGTTATGCGGAGTGGCGATATACACAAGATTCACGTTCGGATCGGCGACAAGCTCCTCATACGATCCGTACGACACCGGAAAACCGTATTTCGCCGCGAACGCCGCTGCGCGCTCGCCGTCGCGGGCCGCCACCGCGTACGGTGCGACCAGATCACGGTACCGGTCATCCGCCGCCATTTTCACCAACGTTTCGGCCATGCTCTGCGCGATACGGCCCGCGCCGAGAATCGCCACATTGATCTGTGCCATGAAATCTCCTTGTTTTGAACTGCCTGTTTGCTACGTTGCAATGACCAGCGTACGCCACATGCGACGGCGGCACGCGTTATGCGAAAACGATTGATCGGCCCTTTTGCCATAATGGGAAGCCGTGACGGCAGAGCATCGCAGGCAGACAGCCAAACCCGGAAAAACCGGCAAACCCAAGAAAACCGGCAAACCTAGAAAAACCGGCAAACCCGAAAAATACGAGCGGGGCACGCGCAGCTACACCATGTCCCACATCCGCGGCAAAGACACATCCATCGAACGGATGGTACGTAGCTTTCTGTTTGCCAAAGGCTTGCGATTCCGCAAAAACGACAAGCGATACCCAGGCCACCCGGACGTGGTACTACCGAAATACCGTACGATCATATTCGTCAACGGCTGCTTCTGGCACATGCACGAAGGCTGTCCGAAAGCCACACGCGTGCCCAAATCGAACGTCGAATTCTGGACCGCGAAACTGCTGCGCAATCACGAACGAGACGCGAGGCAGCGCGCCGAACTCGAAGCGGACGGCTGGAAAGTCATCGTGGTGTGGGAATGCGAGCTCGGTAAGAAGGTGCGCGACGAACGGTTGGAACGGCTTTACCGCGAAATCGTGGACGATTCCGGAAAGGCGGACGATTCCGGGGAATGACAGTCGGCAGGCGGCGTTGTACGAAACGTGGTAAAAACAGGAATATGGAAAATGTTGAGAATGGCGTGCAGCCGCAGTTGTCGAAGCGCGCGCAGATTGCCAATCCGTTCCGCGCCATGGTGTTCGGAGCCATGGCCGATGAGATGATCGCCAACGGCACCGATGTGGTCAAGCTGAGCCTCGGCGAGCCGGACTTCGGCGCGCCGCCGGCCGTGCGTGACGCCATGCGCGAACAGTATGACGGCCGTCCGCTGCCGTACACCGCGGCGATGGGCCTGCCGGAACTGCGCCAGGCGATTTCCGATTTCTATAAGGAACGTCACCACGTCGACGTCGACCCGAAACGCATCGCGATTACCGCAGGCGGTTCGACGGCACTGCTGCTGTCCGCCGCGCTGACGGTCAACGATGACGACGAAGTGCTCATCGCAGACCCGTCCTACCCGTGCAACCGCGAGCTGGTACGCGCGTTCGGCGGCAAAGTCGTGGACGTGCCGACGTCCGCCGCCACCCGATTCCACCTGACGCCGGAACTGTGCAAAGAATACTGGACGGACCGCACCAAGGCCGTCATGATCACTTCGCCGTCCAACCCGACCGGCACCACCATCGCCTTCGACACCCTGAAAGCCGTGTGCGACCTAGCCCGTGAGCGTGGCGCATGGCGCATCGTCGACGAAACCTACCTCGACCTGGCCGACCGCGAACCGGACGGATCCGACGTGAAATCCGTGCTGGCCTGCGATCCGGACGCCATCGTCTGCTCCAGCTTCTCCAAGTTCTTCGGCATGACCGGCTGGAGGCTCGGCTGGATGGTCGTGCCCGAATACGCGCTCGAAGCCATGGACGACCTCGCCACCAACTTCTTCCTGTGCGCGCACACGCCGACCCAGCATGCGGCGCTCGCCTGCTTCACGCCGGAAACGCTGGCCGTGTGCGAGGAACGCCGTCAGGAACTGCTGGAGCGCCGCCGCATTGTGGTGGACGGTCTGGCCGAGATCGGTCTGCCGCTGGAAGTCGAACCGAACGGCGCGTTCTACGCGTATTTCAACATTTCCAGCACCGGTTTGGATGCGTGGACGTTCTGCGAGCGTGCGCTGAAGGAAGCGCATATCGCGTTGACGCCTGGCCGCGATTTCGGCGAGGCCACCGCGGATACGCACGTGCGCCTGTCGTACGCGGCTTCCCGCGAAGCCCTGCGCGAAGGATTGAAGCGACTCGGTGATTTCGTAGCCAAAGTGCGTGGCTGAGGTGCATGGTTGAGATATTCGGCTGAAACATATGTCTGAAGCGCGATTTTTCACGCCGATGCAATCGTTTCCCGCACTGTGATTATTGGGTGCCCACCCTCCTTTCCGAGGGTGGGCATATTTGCAAAGGTTATCAAGGCATGTCGTGCAATAGGTTAATCGCTTAAGTTATTAAGCTGTGAACCATGGTTACATTGCATTCGCACGCCACCCGACTTGGCGTGCTTGACATCGGTTCGAACACCGTCCACATGCTCATCGTCGACGCGGCTCCGGGCGCGCGCCCCGAGCCCGAGGCCAGCACCAAAAGCACCATTCGCCTGATGCAGTATCTCAAAGATGACGGCAGCATCAAAAAAGCGGGCACCGAAGCCTTGCTTAGCGCGGTTGAAAAGGCGATGAAACTCGCCGAAGAATACGAAATCACCCAGCTGCTGGTCCTGGCCACTTCCGCACTACGCGAAGCGCCGAACGGAGGCAAGATCCTACGCAAGATCGAAGAGGCCATCGGCCAGCCGGTCACCGTGCTGTCCGGCGTGGATGAGGCCCGACTCACCTTCCTGGCCGCCCGCCGTTGGTATGGCTGGGATGCCGGCCGTTTGCTCGTCATCGACATCGGCGGCGGCTCGCTCGAAGTGGCCATGGGCTCCGACGAGGACCCGACCGTCGCGCTGTCCGTTCCTGCCGGAGCTGGCCGCGTGACGCGCGAGTTCCTGCCGGAAAGCGGCGTCGCGGATGATGACGATCTGGAAGCTGCCCGCAAGAACATCCGCAAGATCCTCGAGCCAATGGTCAAGGCGTTCCCCAAGTCGAAGCATCCGATGCATGCCGTGGGCACGTCGAAGACGATTCGCTCCCTGGCCCGTCTCGCCGGTGCGGTGATGCGCCAACCGGGCCGTGTGGACACGTCGATCATGACGATCGACCAGCTCGAGGATTGGCTACCGCGTCTTGCGGCCATCGCCCCGGACCAGCGCACCGCATTGCCGGGCGTCACGCCGGAACGCACGTATCAGATCGTCGGCGGCGGCCTGGTGATCGATGAGATCATGAAGGCGCTTGACGTCAAGGAAATCGAAATCTGCCCGTGGGCGCTGCGTGAAGGCGCGATTCTGCGCTGGCTTGACCAGTTCGGCCGCACCAGACTTGGTTTCTAGCGGCTTCGCGGCTGTGGCGCGTTGTTGAGAGCGCGCTTTGGTCACGTTGCCAAACCTCGCTTACGGCTCGGCTGTAGGCGTTGCGGTTGCTGTAATCGCATGCAATCACAACGATTACAGCCGAGCTTTGTATTATGGCGGTATTATTGCCCTTGCAGTTCCTCCAACTGGCGCTTCATCTTGTGCAGTTTCGCGTAGATTTCATTGCGCTGTTCGGGATTCTTGGCACGCTGATGGTCGCGGGTGAGCTTGTCGACCTGCGCGGTGAGCTGTGCAATCTGCATGCGTCGGGCAAGACGCGTGTTCACGTCGATGGGGGAGGGGTCGTCTAGAATCACCTGCGAGCATAGCGACTCCCACAAGGCGTCCATGGAATCGACCGCCGGATCCGTGGCGTTCAGCGTGGCCTCGCCGGCCGGCTGCCAATCGGAAGCGAACACCTTGGATGTGGTCGTGTGCCCGGCACGTGCCGGCAGCGCTCGACGGACGGCGAACGCGCACTCCTGACGCGTCGTGCCTTCGAAATCGGCGTCGCGTACGCAAACGAACAGCATGCCCGACTTGCGTTGCATCGCAATCAATTCGACGATATCCGTCGGAACGGCGGCGTTTGGTTCGTGCAAACGCAGGCCGATCACCAGTATTTCCGGCACGCGCGTACCGGCGGCAAGCTTCGTGTTGCGCGCCTGCAGCAGCGACAGCATGGTGATTGATTCGATGTCGTTCGCCAATCGCTGCTTTGTTTTGGCGGAAACCGGAATCTTCGCCACGAACAGGCCTTTCGGCAGCCTCGCCTTCTCGGCGGGAATCGCAGTGGAATTTGGCAGACCCAAA
>ERZ773158.3046-NODE-3046-length-11065-cov-7.619982_pt1 | contig 11065 bp, 9 predicted proteins | sample MGYA00511918_ERZ773158 | MGnify/ENA primary metagenome ERZ773158 (study PRJEB29015, sample SAMEA2737876) | human gut metagenome | biome: human gut; feature: human-associated habitat; material: faeces | place: China | collected 2012 ... | reverse complement strand
TGTTCCATCTGCCCATGCTGCGTGTGGGTCGCTATATGGCAAGCCCGGAATTTCTGTTTGTAAAACGGGCAATGGACATTGTGATCTCACTGGCAGCACTGGTTATCCTGAGTCCGGTGTTTCTGATTACGGCTATTGCAGTCAAGTCGGATGGAGGCCCGGCGTTCTATAAGCAAGTGCGTCTGACCAAGGATGGCAGACAGTTTGAGATTCTGAAGTTCCGCTCCATGCGGGTGGATGCCGAAAAGGATGGTGTGGCCCGCCTTTCCACCGGCGACAAGGATGACCGAATTACGAAGGTCGGTCATATCATCCGTGCTTGCCGACTAGACGAGCTTCCGCAGTTGTGGAATATCCTCCGGGGTGATTTATCTATTGTTGGTCCTCGTCCGGAGCGGCCGGAAATCGCTGCCCAGTATTGTGAGGAAATGCCAGAGTTTGCGTTGCGGCTTCAAGCAAAGGCTGGCTTGACCGGTTATGCACAGGTGTACGGCAAATACAACACCACCCCCTACGATAAACTGCAGATGGATTTGATGTATATTGCACATCCCAGCCTGATCGAGGATCTGAAAATCATGCTGGCAACGGTGAAGATCCTATTTATGCCGGAGAGCACGGAAGGTGTGACAGAAGGTGCGACCACGGCGATGGGGCAGGAAGAGTGTGAGGAGTGCAAGAAATGAAGAAATTTCTGATTGTGGCTCATTACAGCCGATTTTTGGTGCAGTTTGAACTGAATGACGTCCGACTGCTGCAGAGCATGGGATACGAGGTTCATTATGCAACGAATTACGAACACGAGGATATGTATGCGGATGCAGTTAGGGTCATCCGGGAACATGGTGTGATTCTGCATCAAATCGATTTCGTGCGCTCTCCTTATAATGTTATAGCCAATGAAAAAGCATATCAACAGTTGAAAGAGCTGATGCGAATGGAGCAATTTGACGGAATTCATTGCCACACTCCGATGGCGGGTGCTCTGGCAAGACTTGCAGCCAATGCGACCGGAACAAAGCCGGTTCTTTATACCGCCCACGGCTTCCATTTTTACAAGGGCTGCCCGCTAAAGAATAAACTCATCTATCAGACAGCAGAAACTTTTCTGGCCCGCTATACGGATGCACAGATCACCATCAATCGAGAAGATTTTGCAGCAGCGCAAAAGTTTCCTCTGCGTGGGAAAGCATACTATGTGCCCGGCATCGGCGTGGACGTGAAGAAGATTTCTTCTGTGCAGGTTGACCGAGCAACAAAGCGTGCAGAACTGGGGATTCCGCAGGATGCGTTTGTGTTTATATCCGTAGGGGAACTGAATGAAAACAAAAACCATTCTACTGTGATTCGTGCTTTGGCAAGGACAGATATCCCCAATAGCTATTACTTGATTTGCGGCGAAGGAAAATTGAAGCAGCAGCACTTTGAATTAGCACAAAAATTGGGGATTTCTGAGAAGGTGAAGCTGTTGGGCTTCCGGACCGACGTGAGCGAAATCCTAAGAGCCTGCGATTGCTTTGTGTTCCCTTCGTTCCGAGAAGGACTGTCTGTTTCGCTAATGGAAGCGATGGCTGCAGGATTGCCGTGTATTGCCAGTCGCATTCGTGGAAACGTAGATCTTTTGGAAGAAAGCCGATATCTGTTTGAACCAGCGGATGAAAGTGCGCTCTGCCAGTTGCTGAAAGATGCAGCGAATGGTGTGCAGACCGAGCAAGAGTGCGCACGGAACCGGGAAATGTTGAAAAGGTATGATATTGAAAATGTCAGCAAAGAGATGCGAAGCATTTACTCAGCTGTAATTGAAGGAACTACAACAAATGAGAATTCTACATCTATTAAAAAGTAATAAATATTCCGGAGCAGAAAATGTTGTTCTGACAATTATGGATGTGTGCTCGGATATGGATATGGTTTATGCTTCACCCAACGGGTCAATTCGTGAAGTAGTAGAAAGCAGAGGTCATGAATTCTATCCACTGAATAGACCTACCATTCGGGAAGTGAAAAAAGCAATTCGAGAGCTGCATCCGGATGTGATCCACGCACATGACTTTACCATGGCAAGTACGGCAGCATGGGCGGCCGGAGACATTCCGGTGGTTGCACACCTGCACAACAATCCACCCTGGCTAAAAAAAATCTGCCCGCGATCAGTTGTTTTTGCATTCGCCCTGTCAAGAATCCGGCAGGTTATCAGCGTTTCAAAAGCGGTTGAAGATGAATACATTTTCCGTGGATTGATGAAAAACAAAAATACGGTGATTGGAAACATTGTAGATGCAGAAGCTGTCCGCCAAAAAGCACAGGAAAAAAGTGACTGTAAGTCAGTGGATTTGGTGTATTTGGGCAGGATGTCGTTGCCGAAGAATCCGTTGGAATTTTGCAAAATCGTGTGTGAAGTAAAGAGACTGTTTCCCAACATTACAGCAAGGATGATCGGAGACGGTGAACTGATGACGCAGGTCAAGGAATACATTTGTAGCCACGAGTTGGAAGATATAATTGAACTTGTTGGATTTCAAAGCAATCCCTATCCGTATCTGAATGCAGGAAAAATCATGGTGATGCCCTCTACATGGGAGGGCTTTGGATTAGCGGCAGTAGAAGGCATGTGCCTTGGTAAGCCTGTCGTGTGCAGTGGCGTTGGCGGGTTGAACGATATTGTAGACAGCACCTGTGGCGCAAAGTGTAGCTCAATGGAGGAATATGCCCATGCAATTATTGAATTGCTTCAGGACGATGTGCGATATACAAGTGCAGCGGCAAATGCAGTGCTGAGAAGCAAACGATATGTCGATATGAAAAAATATGCGGATGAGATTCGGAAAACGTATGAAGTGGCAACGGAAAGGTAAAAAAGTGGAGTATTGTATTAGATTGGATGATGCGTGTCCACAGATGAACGCGGAGAAATGGGCAAGAATAGAAAGAATTCTGGATAAATATAAAGTTAAACCGATCGTCGGTGTGATTCCTGAAAATCGTGATCCAGATTTTGTTGCAGTTGCGGATGAGAACTTTTGGGGAAAAGCATGTGAATGGCAGAAAAAGGGCTGGACGATCGCATTGCATGGTTTACATCACGAACTGCATTTTCACGAGCCCAGAGGATACTACCAGCTTTCGCATTCCAGTAAAACAGAATGGGCAGGGAAAAGTAGTACAGATCAGTATGAAATGTTGAAGCAGGGATATCAGATACTCAAGGGGCATGGGTTAACTCCAACCTGTTTTTTTGCTCCTTGCCATACCTATGATGAAGCAACCGTTGAGGCGATTGCATCAATGAAAACGGAAGGGTGCTCCATGTATATTTCGGACGGATATGCCCTTCATCCGTACCAAAGAGATGGTGTTGATTTCCTGCCGACACTTTTTGATACGCCCCATAAACTTCCATTGCAGGGCGTGTATACATTTGTCTATCATCCTAATAATATGCAGGAACAAGACTTTGCATATTTGGAAGACTTCTTAAAGAAATACGCATCGCTGTTTCGAAGTGCGGATGAAATCATGGGAGAATATAGTCTCATGAAAGAACAGGGAATCCTTGGAAAAATAATAGAACACTCAATTTATTTCCTGAGAGGGATAAAGGGATCTAAAGAGTAAGAGAGTATGAGTGATTGGATTTATGAAGAGGAACTAAAGCTGTAGCGCTCTTGTATGCTTTGGATTTTCTTGCGATATTTATTCAATGCTCCCATTTGTTGAGAAAACTAATGATGAAACTTTGTTGGTATGTAATATATGAGCTATACTGTAATGATGACAATCTTGACTCCGACCTATAACCGTGCTAAAACACTTCCTAAATTAATTGAAAGTCTTTACAGTCAAACAACCACAAATTTCCAATGGTTGGTAATTGATGATGGAAGTACGGATGACACAGAGCCTATTTTCGAGAAGCTAAAAGACTATGATCTTCCGTTTCAGTGGGAATACCACAAAAAAGAAAACGGAGGAAAGCACACTGCGCTGAATTTTGCTCACGCATATATTAAAGGTGAAGTTGTTCTAATTCTTGATAGTGACGATTATTTGACAGATGACGCAATAGAAACCGTTGAAAAAGAGTGGCCGCATTATCGCAATCGCCCTGATATTTGTGGAATGAGTTTTTTTAAAGGAAAAAAGGATGGAAGTCATCTGAGTGTTGCAAATGCACAGGATATCTACATTGATGATGACATTCATTACTTGGTAAATCGAAGGATTAAAGGAGATCGGTGCGAAGTTGTGAGGACGGATTTCCTGAAAAAATACTCGTTTCCGGTTTATCCTGGTGAAAGATTTTTCTCTGAAGGATGGTTTTGGAACACATTGGCCATGAACTACAAAACCGTGTACAGAAATAAAACGATTTACATATGTGAGTATCTGGAGGATGGCTTGACAAAAAGCGGACGTGCCCTGCGGATGAAATGCCCATTGGGAATGATGGATGACTGCCGAATGTATCTTAACAATAAAGTTTGTGTGGTTGTGCGCATTAAAGAAGAATTACTGTATTGGGTCTATGCAAGGTGCGCAGGGTACTCTTTTGGAAAAACGCTTTCGACAAGTGGCAGACCGGTGGGAATGATGTTGACTGCTTTGCCGGGTATGATGCTATACAGTTACTGGAAGAGAAAGTATCTGAAATAATGAGGGTTTAGTGTGATTTATTTTCTTGTAATTGATTGCGTATTGTTCTATTCTGCTTGGTGTAGACCGAAACAATCAAAAGTATTGTACACAACAGCCATTATAGTGCTGTGGTTTCTAATTGCATTTCGTAACATAGACTTAGGTGGAAGCGACGCACAGGTATATCAGGAGTGGTTCCACACGGCAGTGCCGAAATTATTGCAGTTTGAGTGGAATCCTTTCGTATTTCAAAGAGAAATTCAAGACAAATGGGGATTTGGGTGGCTCTTTACTCTACTGGCATCAGTTATAAAAACAATTGTACCGACCTATGAGTTTTTTCAAGTGATTTATGTAACGCTGAGTTTTGGAATTTTAATTCTGATTATAGAGGATATGCAGCTTAAACAGCAAGAAAAGGGGCTTTTTTTGTTTGCATATCTTTCACAGCAAATGATTTGGTTCTTTTGCGTTCTATTGCGACAGAATCTGGCAAATCTTGTTGTCTGGTTTGTGCTGGAACATAAATTTAAAAAGCACGCTCTCATAAAAAAAGCACTTTTACTATATTTGGCAACACTGCTTCATACATCGGCCTATATTGCAATTGCGGCAATTATTGCGTTGTGGGTGATTCGGAAACTTCCGGCTCGAAAAATTGTTCCAGGGAGTCTTTTGATAGGTGTGATTGTGTTTTTTGCTGGAAAAAGGCTGATATCGTATATTCTTTACTTCATGGCAAATTATGTCGATACACGTTACAGTATGTATCTGAATGCATCAGGGGAATCATCAAATGTCATAAACTTTATTCTGAGATTGTGCTTTGTGGTGTTGCTCTATCTCGAATTCACGCGGAACAGGAAAGATGATTCTGAGAAATATTTGTATATTGGAGTGATGGGCTTTCTGATTGGATCGATTCCGCATGCGCTGGTTGTGCGGATGACAGAATACTTCGCTATTGCAAATAGCTATGCGGTTGCAAAATACGGAAAAATATTTGAGAGGAAAGAGAACGGTACAATCGTAGCGTGCGTGATTTTTATAATGTTTCTTATTGTTTTTGCAAGATTTTTGAACATGAATGCAGATTTCATGAGATACTATGAGCTGTTTTTTTGAGAGAAAACGATTTTGAGATGTTGCATAATGCTGAAATTGAGTGTGCGTGGAACATTTATGGGAGTATAGCACAATGAAAAAAATAGGTATAATTACACATTATTACGGAAGCCGAAATATTGGCGGACTTCTGCAGTCGTACGCAATGTGTGTGGCATTATCAAAACTTGAGGTAAAGGCAGAACAAATCTGCTACAGGCCGGTTTTGGAAGACCCGAAGATTAGAGTGCTAGCGGTGAGGCTGAAAGTTGAACAGATCCTTCATTGCCCGCCCAAACAATTGGTGAAGAAGATCACAGAGAAAATACTTAAAATAAAAAAAGAGACAAATGCGAAAGAACAGAGAAAAATTGATCTTCAATGGAAAAGATTTAAAGAATTTGAAAAAATAATACCTCATTCGCAAGATATTTATACTGATACGACCCTGACAAAAGCAAATGAGATTTATGATGCTTTTGTGTGCGGAAGTGATGTAATCTGGCATCCCGGGAATTTGATGCATCCGGCATATTACTTACAATTTGCCGATAAGAACAAGTCGAGAATTTCTTATGCAGCCAGCATGGGACGACTTCCTGAGACAGTAACAGAAAAGAAGGAGTTCTCAAATAATATCCGCAATATTTCTTATATAAGTGTTCGAGAGAGAAGTACCGCAGACTATTTGAAAAAGACAGAAGATATAGATGCAAGAGTGGTGCTTGATCCGACGCTTCTTCTCGATGCAGAGGAATGGACGACACTGGAAAAAGTGGAGGTGGTTCCAAAGGATCCTTATGTGTTTTGCTATTTTCTGGGGGAAAATGAAAAATCTCGTGAAAATGCAGTAGAGTTTTGTAAAAAAAGAAATTTGCAAATGATTTATCTGCCGTACATTATGGGATACGCAAGAAAGGCAGATATTGCTCTTAACCAATATGGCAACGGTATTTATAACTATGGACCGGAAGATGTAGTGGCACTGATCCATCATGCTGAATATGTTTTCACGGATTCGTTTCATGCGGTTGTCTTCTCAACAATTTATAATAAGAAATTTTTTGCCTTTGACAGAGACGAGCGGAATAGCACTTATTCTATAAATGCAAGAATAAATGATTTTTTAAAGGAATATGAATTGCAAGACCACTATGTAGGAAACGGAACAGTTCCGTCAGAAGAAGAGGATAATACTCTTGAACTTCGGAGCGCAGTTCAAGAGAAGCTGGAAAAGAGCAGATTGGAATCTTACGCATTTTTGAAAAGGACTTTGTTGTAAATGAAGGAAGAAAAACAGCTGCGGAGTAGAACCGCTTATGCGATGCAGAACTTTGCTTGGTCAATGATGGGCACGCTAGTAAAAGCACTACTAGCTTTTGCATCGCAAACCGTTTTTATTTATACATTAGGTAGTGTATACCTTGGTGTGAATGGACTCTTTACCAATATCCTTGGAATGCTGTCTTTGGCTGAACTGGGCATTGGCGGAGCAATCAGCTTTAGTTTATACAAGCCGCTTGCGGAACATGATACAAAAAAAATTCGACAGATTATAAACTTCTATCGGTCAGCGTATCGGATGGTCGCAGCAAGTGTAACGGTAGTTGGCGTTGCGATTATTCCTTTTTTAAATGTTATTATCAAAGATGCAGACGGAATCGAGCATATTCGGCTCATTTATAGCATTTATCTGTTCAATACGGTGACATCTTATCTTCTGACGTATAAAACGACTCTTCTGAGTGCGGATCAACGTGAGTACATCATAACCAATATTAACACTGTGATTCAGGTGGCAACGTCTGTTCTGCAAATCACAGTACTTCTGATTTACAAGAATTTTATCGTTTATCTTCTGATTGGAGCACTTGTCCAGTTTGTTGGAAAAACTGTTCAGAATTATGCTACCGGAAGATATTACCCCTACATCCGAGAAAAAAATAATGAACAGCTTCCGGAAGCGGATAAAAAGATCATTTATACCAAAATTAAAGGAATGATGGTGCATAAACTGGGAGATGTGGCAATCAATCAGACGGACAGCATCATTACATCCGCATTTGTGAACATTACGTCGGTTGGTCTTGTGTCCAATTTTACGTTGATCATAAATTTTGTAAATAGTATGATCAGTTCCTTTTTCAGTGCTGCGGTGGCGGGGCTTGGAAACATTGTGGCGACAGAAACGCCGGAAAAGCGCCGAGCGATTTATAAAAAATACGACTATCTCGCATTTGTGTTTTATGGGTGGAGTGCAATTTGTTTGTACTGCCTGTTGGCACCTTTTGTGACAATTTGGATTGGTCCACAAATGCTTGTAGATAAGGCAACAATAGTTCTGCTTTGTGTAAATTACTATTTTGCCGGATTACGTGTTCCTTTGGGAAATATCAAAAGCGCCGCAGGCATATATGAGCAAGACTGGTGGTGTCCGATTGTACAATCTGTCATCAATATTGTTGTTTCAGTGGTTGGAGCAATTATGTGGGGACTGAAAGGTGTATACGTAGGGACGCTTGTCAGCAGCCTTGTTCCGAATCTAGTGCGGCCATATATGGTCTATAAATATGTGTTTTTTACAAGTTCAAAAGAGTATTATCAGAGCTATGTCAAACGTGTATGTCTGATTTTTCTGATTGCTGTTGGTATGGAGCTTTTCATTCAGAAGCTGCCTGTGCAAAATGATATTATTCGCTTTATAGTAATATTTGTGGTAGCAGTGATAATGCCCGCAGCGATACTTGTTTTTGCTACGAAAAACTCAGAAGAATTTGCGTATGTTAAAACGATGCTGCAAAAAGCTGCAGCGAAAATAAAAAGCAAGGTGTTTGCAAAATGAAAAAACTGGTCTCGATAATTTCCCCCTGCTACAATGGCGCAAAATACTTATCACCCTTTCTGGAATCGGTTTTGTCACAGACATACCGACCGCTGGAATTAATTTTTGTCGATGATGCTTCTACGGATAATACGGTAGAACTCGTAGAGAGCTATCGAAAAAAATTTTGTCAGGCGGATATTGCGTTGAAATTGTTGCAGCAGACGGTTAATCAAGGACAGGCAGCAGCAATCAATCGAGGGCTACCGGAGATTCGTGGCGAGTATCTTATGTGGATAGACTCGGACGATATTATGCTTCCCACGAATACGGAAGAAAAAGTGCGATTTCTGGAACAACATCCGGAATGCGGATTTGTTTTGGCACAAGGGGAGATCGTAGAAGCGGGAAAGCTGGATGATGTGAAGGGAATCATGAAACGTGAAAAACCGGTGGGAGAAGATAATCTCTTCAGTGATTTGGTCTATGAAAATAATGTCGTTTTTTGCCCGGGCACAATTATGACACGAATGAGTGCACTTCGTGAGGCAATTCCAACCGGACAGATTTTTGAAAGCAGAGAAGGACAGAATTGGCAACTGATGCTTCCGCTTGCCTATAACTTTAAAGCAGGTTATATCGAGAGACCATTGTTCAAGTGTGTGGAACATTTTGATAGCCATTCCAGAACCAAGAGAACGTGTGAACAGCTGATCAACCGACAAAAAAACTTTCAAATTCTGCTGACAGAAACTGTCGATGCAATTAGACAGATGCCGGAGGATGAAAAGTGCTCATGGAAAGAAAGAATTCAAATAAAATGCACAAGAAGTATGTTTATTGCAGCAGTACGAGGTGGGAAACAAAAGCTCATTGTTCAGTATGGAAAAAAACTGCGTGAATTGGGAGAAAAACCACTTTGTATCGTGTGGGAAAAACTTGAAGAGAAAGTGAAGGGACATCTTGCGTAAACATATTGATTTGGAAGAATGGAGTACGTGTTGCGGCTGTTCAGCTTGTGCTCAGGCATGCCCCAAAGGGTGCATTACCATGCAGGCAGATGGTGAAGGATTTTTATATCCCGTAATTGACGAAAATACGTGTATTGCGTGTGGCGCATGTGAGCATGTCTGTCCGATAAAAAATACTTCGCCGGAACCGACAGGAGAACCAGATGCCTATGCGGCATACAGCAAAAACACGGAGCAACGCTTGGAGAGCTCCTCAGGGGGTGTTTTTTCACTGCTGGCAGAAGAGATTCTGCAAAATAGTGGAGTTGTATTCGGTGCTGCAATGAGTGAGGACTGCCGCAAAGCGCAGCATATTGCAGTGGAGCGACAAGAGGATTTATGGAAGCTGCGTGGAAGTAAGTATCTACAGAGCGAGATTGGAAGCACATACCGGCAGGCGGAAAATGCATTGAAACAGGGGCGTAGAGTATTGTTTTCTGGAACGCCTTGTGAAATCGAAGGACTGCACAGATATCTCCGAAGGGAATACGAAAACCTGCTGTGTGTGGATTTGATCTGCCACGGTGTACCAAGTGCCAAATTATGGGAGAAGTATGTTTCCTATCGAGAAAATTGCGCAGGCGCTGCTGCGCAGCGAACGTTTTTCAGACATAAAAAATATGGCTGGAAAACGTTCGCTGTATTGTTTGAATTTGCAAACAATACAGCGTACGAACAAGTCCTATCCAAGGACTTGTTCATGCAGATGTTCTTGCAGAACCTCTGCTTAAGGCCATCTTGTTACGCTTGTGCATTTAAAAAGAAGAATCGTATCAGCGATATTACCCTTGCAGATTTCTGGGGCTGCGACAGTGTGTGTCCAGAATTGGATGATGATAAGGGTTTATCTCTTGTACTGTGTCATTCTATTATGGGAAGAACAGTTTTCAAGGCGATAGAGGGAAAAATTGTGATGGACCCAGTTTCCTTGGAGAAGGCACTGTACGGAAATCCATCGCTGGTGAAGTCCTGCAAAAAACCGGAGCAGAGGGATGCATTCATGATGCAGATGGATTCTCTCATGATTCCGCAGTTGGCACAAGGATACCTGAAGAAGCCATCGCTGAGTTCATACATAAAGCAGCTGATTCCTGTGCCACTGAAAAGAACGCTGAAACGATTTTTGAAGAGGTGATTTCTCACTCCATCTCTAGGAAGATAACGTATAGCAACTCTGTCTATTTAGGATATGTGCACAAATGTCTAAAAAATCTGGTGAATGTTGGCGATTTCAAAAAACAAATTTGGCCATGCTAAAGCATGGCATGCCGTCCCAATATGCTGCCTCTACGTGGCGGATGGTAGGCAACGAGAGCCTCTCTCGGCTAAAGCATATAATCGTCAATTCACTCTTAGAATAGGTAAAATGTAATGGGAAAATATTTTGGCACAGACGGCTTCCGTGGCGAGGCCGGTGTGAATCTGACCGCCGACCACGCATACAAGGTGGGCCGTTTTCTGGGCTGGTATTATAATGCACTGCGGGAGCGCAACG